>Ga0070668_100001466_pt1 | contig 17038 bp, 14 predicted proteins | sample KBSS43metaG_FD_64661 | JGI IMG/M metagenome (GOLD analysis project Ga0070668, IMG submission 64661) | Switchgrass rhizosphere microbial communities from Kellogg Biological Station, Michigan, USA - KBS S4-3 metaG | ecosystem: Host-associated > Plants > Roots > Rhizosphere > Soil ... | reverse complement strand
GCGGACGCTGGATGATTTCATCCGCGTCCTGAAACCCGGCGGCGAGCTCATCCTGGTCAATCATATCGGCGCCGAAAGCGGCCCGCGCCGCATCTTCGAGCTGGCGTTCGCGCCATTGGCGCGTCGGCTCGGCTGGCGGCCGGAATTCCCGTGGGAACGCCTGACCAACTGGGCCGCTACACATGGCGGCGTCACCCTGACCGAGCGGCGGCCGATGCCGCCGATGGGGCATTTTTCGCTGATTCGGTTTCGCAAATCGTGAAGCGCATCGCGTTTTCGAGCGAAGCATGCCCCCGGACTTGATCCGGGGGGCGCGGGTTCGCGTCAAGAAACGCGTTAAACAAAAAGCGACAAACTAACCGCGGAACCTACGCGAGCGCGGGCCGTTTTCCCCGCATGGCAATGAAACGCGCCCTTCTGATCTCATGCGCTCTGATGGTGGTGGCTGATATGGCGGGCGCACAGGCGCCGCCCGGCCCCGCGACGCCGCCGGCCCGGACCGCGCCGCCATCGCCGGACCGCGCCGCCGCCGCCAATTGCGCACCGATGCAACCGGCGCCGCATTCCGGCGCGACGGTTCCGGAGGGAAAAACGCCGGAGGGAACGACCACCGGCCAGCGGGCCGAGCCGCTTGGCGACAAGCTGGCCCGATCGGACGGCGTATTGTGTCCGCCCCCAGGCGTCGATCCCGAAATGCATGCGCCCGCGCCGGACGCCGGCAAGACGCCCGTGATTCCGCCACCCGGCAGCCCCGGTGGCGACCCGTCAATCCGGCCAAAATAGCGCTATTTTGCAGGCGCTTGGCCGGACCGCTGGCTTTGCTTGACAGGCCCTTAAGCCACTCCTTATATGCCGCGCGTTCGCGAATGCGGTATCGTGTGCCGTGAGGGTGAACCGTGGCGAGGTAGCTCAGCTGGTTAGAGCACGGGAATCATAATCCTGGGGTCGGGGGTTCGAGTCCCTCTCTCGCTACCACCTTTCCCACACTCCTCGGACGTTGGTGGGGAATACAGGTTCGTGCAGTAAGGCGGCAACCAGACCGTTATGAGCGGCGGAATACCGCTGCGGTAAGCCAGCCGCTGCACCATGTGCCGGGAGCGCTGACATCCCGGTTCGGCGAGAACCGCGAATTCATTTGAAGTGTGGCATATCCGCGGGATGGCCAAAGGTCACATCGCCGATCCCCTTGATTCGATCGATGAACTCCTGAACGTGGCCGGCGGTGCTTTCATAGATGTCGTGATTGATCACGACGCACTTATCCCCTTTTGCCTTGATTCCATCGATACCCTTGGGGATCCATTTGGTGTGATCCCTGCTGTCGTAATCGTCCGTCTCAACATTCCATTTCACGATCTCAAATCCGAATCATCGACGACGGCGCTTACGTTGGCGTCGTATTCTCCTGTTGGCGGGCGAAACCATTTCTTGTAGGTGCTGAGCCCCTTCAGCGTCGCGTCGGCATCCACGATTTCCTTGCGGATCTCGGGCTTTGAAAGGCCTTTGACTACCTGGTGCGTGTTGCTGTGATTGCCGATGAAATGGCCGGCCAGGGCGACCTTCTTGGCGGTGCTGAAATTGGGAGCGGCCACGTTTCCGATCATGAAGAACGTGGCGGTGATGCCGTTGTGCTTCAGGACGTCCAGGACGTAGGCGTCTTCAGTCCGTTCGGGCCATCGTCAAACGTCAACCAGACTTTCTTCATTGGCTATGCCTTTTCGGCGAGAAAATTCTAACTGACGAATGATTGTTCAAGCGGAATTTTCGTCGCCGCGCGCGGCACAAAGCGATCGTCCGTCCCGACCGGGGCGGCGCGACCGTACCTGACAAACAGGTTCACAACGCCATTGAACTGATAGACCCGTATGTACGTCCACAGCGCACGGCGCGCGTCGTCGGACAAGTGGGCGATATTGTCATTGCGCCGGGCGATCTCTCCCAGAAGCATCAGCCAATACGAGAAAAGCTCGCCAAAGTTGCGGCTGCCGATCACGCCATTGACGATAAGATGTTCGATCGATTCCAGCTGCACAAGAAAGCCGTCAAAGGCCGTGCGTATTGCCCGATCTTTGACCGTAAACGGACCCTTCCTGGTTGCATCGTCCTTCAATTCGTCCGGTGAGTTTACCCAATGCCTTGCCAGGGCGGCGGGCAAGTCGGCCGCGGCAACCTCTCCGATGCCGGCAAGCTTCGCCCGTCCGTGGTCGAGAAGTTGCATCGCAAAGGTTACATTCGTGTCCTCATAGAACTCCTTCAACAACTTGACGGCCATTACGGCCCGTTCCCGTCTCCGAGCCTGATGGGCTTCTTGGCTGTTCATCCGATACTGGTAGAGACCGAATGCCAGGCCGGCGGCTGTCAGGCCCAGTCCAATGAAAGACGCTGCGTTCGAGTCCGGCATGTCTCAGCCTTCACTGCGTCGTTTCACCGCTTGCGGAATTGGTCTTGTACGCTTTGGTGCCGAGGTAGGTCGCGTGGCTGACCAGCAGAACCGCGGTGAAGGCCGCCCCCGGATCGGGAAGGCTCGCAAGCCCGCTCAGGATACTGTCGGGAGAAATGGCGCGAAGCTGCTCGGTCAGCATCGCGAAATACCCGAGCACCAAGGTCACGGTTAGTACGACGTTCTGTAGTCTCGAGATATCGACATCTCCCGCATCCGACGTCTTTTCCCCCATGAACACGTCGGCGATGGATGCTTGGGTCGGATCCACGCGCGTTTCAAGCCCCGAAAGCGGCGCCGCCAGAAAAGCACCGCGATCCGAGAAATCCTTCGTGTCTCTCGCGGACCCTCCCACTGTCGTCACATCCGCCAGGCCCTTGGTATTGAGGATGAGTGCCGAAATCATCGGGGACGCGAAGGCGATGCCGAGCGCCGCGGCGATCGATCCCGGAATCACCGGAAACGCCACGGGCCCTCCCAGTCCGACATTGAACAGAGCGATGGTCGCGAAGCCTCCGAGCGCGACGATGGTCCACAGCGTCACCTGCGCGCGCGCGAGTGAAACGCGGTTGCGCTCGTCGATCCATATTCCGTCGACTCGTCCCTTGGTGCCGAGACCAAGCGCAATGGCGAGCCCGGCGATCCCGAGCGTGGTGCAGAGTAGCTGAAGCAGAATCGATCTCGCGCCGGCAACATTCTTGGCGCCGAGGACGGTTGCGACGATGTTATCGAGGAAACTGGCCTTCGCCTTGACGGTAACGAGATTCCCCGCACTGCGTGCGACCAACTCGCATGACGCAGCGTCGTCGGCCGCAGCGGCAGTCGCATCGGCATCGGACGGCGCCGCAGGTTTTCCTTCAGCCGGGGGTGCCGCGATCCCGACATTCAGGCATCGGCGGATCAGAGCGATTGTCTCACCGACCTTGTCGCCGAACGCTCTTACGTCTTTTTTGACGACCGGAGATCCCGCGGCGGATATTGCCGGATCCTGCTGCGAAGATTTCGCGGGCGCAGGAGCGGCGGCCGCAGCGGGCGCTGGAGCGGGCGTTGGCGTCGCCGGGCCCGGAGTTGGTGGCGCTGCGCCTTCCGCCTTTGCAGCCGCCGTGACCGCGGCCGGCATCACGTATTTTCCATTACCGTCGTCGATAAAGCCGCAGGCGCTCCGCTTCCACTTCGGAAACAGCTTCTGATCGTTGATGCAGTTGTTGGCCGTCTGGTAGACGATGTCGTATTGGAAGTCCGTGTTCGAAATCTGCGCGCGGACTGCGCCATCTATCCGTCCGGTCCGGCTCGCCAGGATGCCGCCAAGGACAAAGAGAATGGATGCGGCAATGCCAATCACCCATGCGACCTTGCGGATCCCCGCCGGCACGGTCCATGTTCTGATCGTCAGGCCGGTTGAAGTGTAGGAAGAAACGTAACCCAACTGGCCGGCGGCCGGGGGATCTACCAGTTCATACAGGCGGAATCGCACGCCGGCCTTGTTGGAAAACTCACCGGCCTGCCTCGTGCTTTCCTGAAATATCCAGGAAGGCGGCGCGCGGCCGGCGTCACCGGTATCGAACAGAAGCCTGCCTTCGGCATCGATCTGCCACAGGGCCGCTTGCTGCGGCAGGGTCGGGCCGTCGTATTTTTCCTCGGTGATTTTTTTTACGGCCTCCCTCATGCGGGTATAGCTCGCGGTCTCGCCGATGCCGACCGAGCTTCCTGCCCGTTTCATTTGTCCGAGCAACCCACGCGGTCGTGCCTTCGCCGCGATGTAGGTGAGCACGGACCAAAGCCGGTCCTGTGTTTTGTCGGGCTCGTTGCCTTGGGCGGTCAGTCCGCCGGTCTCGCCCCAAACAAATGATGAAAGAAGATCAATATCATTATCAGCCATCGGCTTCCCCCTAAGCGATCGACTAACGTCGACCGTATTCCACTGCACCCCCGCATTCCCTAGCCAAGCTTGATGATGTATGATTAGATAAATTTTGCAATCATAAAGCGAACGAAATTTTTTCGATCTGCAGTGCGCTGCGGCGTCTAATGTGCTGAAGAATCGCCGGAACGATGACCTTCAACAACGTTCTCAAGAACCAGAGCGAAACCGAGCCGGGCGGAGCAACCAATATCTTCGCAACAAAATCGGGTACGTATGTGTACAAGGACGGTGATACGACACTGATGTAGGGAGTGCACAGGGTCGGTATCCTCAGAAACTTCAATTCCGACACTGTTGCGCCTGGCAATAATGGCCAAGGTTCGTCAGACCAAAGTGGGGTGCTTCCAACTGGACGAGATGAACTGGCTGCGGTTTGGAACAGTTAGCCGTGCCGGGTCATCGACGACGATCTGATCAGCGGCAGCTTGCGGAGCAGTTAGCTTCGCATCCAGACCGATCCATGCGCTATGGAATTTATTGCTATCGCTCATTTTGTCCTCACGCCGGCGTCGGCATCGCCGCGAACTTATCGTCTCCACTTCGCGGACCAGGCACAGCACGGGTTTCATCGACCGTCTGCCGGCCCTCGATCATCTCTGCGGGGCAAAGCTGGGAACGCTCCTCTCCAAGCCGATCGGTCATTGGGCTCGACAACGCGTCGATCCACATCAGCAAGGCTAGAAATGACGCCTTTCAGCTGTGCATTCGCCGGAGCGTCACATCGTTCAGCCAAATCGCGCTTGCGTTTGCAGTCTCTCATCATCGCTCCACTTTCTTTCGTTAACTTGAGGCGCAGCCAACTACCACAACGTTTCGAGGGCAGCGCAATCCGGCATCGAATGATCTGGTGATCCTGCTCGCAACCGCGGCGGTGCCGAAAAGAAGCGAACTCGCCGGCTCCATTGGTCCTTACCGCTTACGATGCGGTCGTGTCCCCAGTGATGGTGTAGCTCGGTAGAGCAAAGTCCGCCCGGACGCGCGCCTCAAATAGTGTGGCGGTTTTGAATGCGCCGTCCAGCGGGCCCGCTACATGACGCTGCTCCGTCATCGGCTCACCGGCCGTTCTCCGAAAGTAAAGCTCAAATTGTAGATCGGCATGCTGCCGCATTGAGCAGGGCCGCCATTTACATTAGTCGCCCTTATACGTGGCATTTTAACTTCCGATTTTACAATCCGATTTCTCCGTCGCTACGCTTCATCATCAACACGGTCGCGAAACGAACGAGCCGGTTGGATGAGCAGGCTGGTCCATCAAATCCGCGAACGGAGAAAACGATGTTCAATGACGACAGTGGTGACGCGAAAAGCTCTTCGCCCAGACTTGCGCGGAAGAAGGCAGGCCTTTCAAGACGCGCCGTCCTCAAGGCCGGCGCGGCATTAACCGGCGCGGCGATCGGCTCCGACGCTATCAGCGGCTTTCCGACGATTTGGGCGCAGGAGATCAAGGACATCGAACTCCGTCACGCGGGCGTCTCCTACTCGGTGGTCAAGGCGATCGGCGATCAGGCCGCAAAGGATCTTGGCTTCAAGGTCACGATGCAGAACCTGGATACCTCGGCTGCGATCAACCGCTTTATCAGCCAGCCTGACTCGGTGGATATCGCCGACCTCGAGGGATGGCAGGCCAAGCTCGCCGCCAAGCGCGGCGTGATCCAGGGCATCGAAGTCAAGAAGATCAAGGAATTCGACAACATTCTGCCGATCTTCACCAAAGGCGAGATCGACGGCCACAAGATTCCGCGGCAGGGCATTTCTCCCTATGAGGCGATGTATATCGCAAAGCCCAATGCGACCGAACTCCATGACGGCGTCACCGAATGGGCGACGTTCCTGCCCCAGGTCTATAACGCGGACTCGATCGGCTACCGCCCCGACCTGGTCGGTCACGAGGTGACCGAGTGGAAGGACCTGATTGATCCGAAGTTCAAGGGCAAGGCGGCGATCCTCGATGTTCCCGCGATCGGAATCATGGACGCTGCGCTGTGCTTTGAAAGCGCTGGCCTCATCAAATATGGCAACAAGGGCAACATGACCAAGCAGGAGATCGATTTCACCTGCGACAAACTGATCGAATTGAAGAAGGCGGGCCAGTTCCGCGCGACCTGGACCACGTTCGATCAGTCGGTGCAGTTGATGGCCGCAGGCGAAGTCGTGATTCAGTCGATGTGGTCACCGGCGGTCGCAGCGGTCCGCGTCAAGGAGATCCCTTGCGTATACGCGCCGGTCAACGTCAAGAACGGCAAGGAAGGTTATCGCGGCTGGTGCAACGGCATGGGCCTGATGAAGCACCTGTCCGGCAAGAAACTCGACGCCGCCTACGAATATCTCAACTGGTACCTGTCGGGTTGGCAGGGCGGCTTTGTCGGACGTTACGGTTATTACAGTCCGGTACCGTCGACGGCGAAGAAGTTTTTGACCGCGGCGGAATGGGACTTTTGGTACGACGGCAAGCCCGCACCCTCGGTCATCAACGATCCCTACGGCGTGCCGATGGAGAAGGCCGGCACCAAGCGCGACGGCGGCTCATTCCTCGACCGGGTCAAGAACATCTCCTGCTGGAACACGCTGATGGATGAGGCGGCCTACATGAACAAGCGCTGGAACGATTTCAAGGTCGCTTGACGTGAACAGGTTTGCCGGCGCCTTGCCAGGCGCCGGCCAGCCGCGAACTACCGTTGCGGCGAACCAGAAAAGAATTTTAGTCAGTCCAGGTGATTCATCAGGCGATGCGGCAACAAAATCTGAGTGCATGGCTGTATGTGGCGCCGCTGATGCTGGTGCTGGTGCCGTTTTTCCTGCTGCCGACGCTCGTCGTGCTGGTGGCGAGCTTCTTCGAGACCGATGGCTTTGGCGGGCTGTTGCCGACCTTCACGCTTTCGAATTACGCCGAAATCCTCACCTCGGCGCAGACCTTCCATCTCTACGCGGCGACACTGAAATTCGCGGTCCTGACCTGGCTGTTTACGCTGATCATCGGCTTTTCGGTCGCCTATTTCCTGGTCTTTCACGTCAAGAACCAGCTGCTCGCGATCTCCCTGTTCCTGATCTGCACGATCCCGTTCTGGACTTCGAACATCATCCGGATGATTTCCTGGATTCCACTGCTCGGCAAGGAAGGGCTGGTCAATTCGGCTCTGCTCGGCACCGGGGTGATCCGGGAGCCGCTCGAGGTACTACTTTATTCCGGCCTCGCGGTTGTGATCGCCTATGTCCACCAACTGACCATCTTCATGGTGGTGCCGATCTTCAATTCGCTGGCGCGCATCGACAAGCGGGTGGTAGAGGCGGCGCTCGACGCCGGCGCCAGCCGCCTCGACGTGATGCGCCATATCATCATCCCGATGTCGAAAAGCGGCATCGCGCTCGGATCGACCTTCGTGATCTCGATCGTGATGGGCGACTTCTTCGTGGTCAAGGTGATGTCCGGCGGCGGCTCCGCTTCGGTGGTCAGCGCGTTCTACGAGAATGTCGGCGTGCTGCAATATCCGATCGCTGCGGCAAGCGCCGTGCTGCTCACCATCGTTCTCACTGCCATGATTGCCCTGATCCTGCGCGTCGTCGATATTCGCCGGGAGATCACACAGTGACAGTTGTTCTCGGCGAAACGGACATGCCAATGATCCGAACCCGGCGCATTCCCGCGGTCACGCGCGCCGACCGGCGGCCCTGGACCTTCTACGCACTCGCTACTGTCTTCATCCTGTACGTTGTCGCGCTCTACGGTCCGATGATCTGCATCTATATCCTGTCGTTCCAGGATATTCGCGGCGGGCTGGTATTTCCGATGAAGGGGCGTTCGCTGCACTGGTTCATCGACCTGTTCACCCAGGTTCGCACCGGCGACGTCAAGGGATCGTTCGATCGCTCGATCAAGCTTGCGGTACTGGTCACGGTAGTCACGCTGGTGGTGTCGCTGATGGCTGGACTGGCATTCCGCCGCCGGTTCTTCGGCGACTCCGTCGTGTTCTATCTGATGATCGGGAGCCTGGTGGCGCCCGGGCTCGTGCTCGGCCTCGGTACCGGGCTCTTGTTTCAGTGGGTCGGCATCAGCCCGACCTGGTACACCTCCGCACTTGGCGCGCAACTGTCCTGGACGCTTCCGTTCGGTGTTTTGGTGATGTTCGCCGTGATGTCCCGCTTCGACAGCGTATGGGAGGAGGCGGCGCGGGATCTCGGCGCGACGCGTTGGCAGACCATCAGGCTGGTAGTGATTCCTGTGCTGGCGCCGGGCCTTGTTGCGGTCGCGCTGTTCGGTTTCACGCTGTCCTACGACGAATTTGCCCGCACACTGCAGACCGCCGGCTCGCTCAATACCCTGCCGCTCGAGATCTGGAGCATGACGCTGAATGTAACATCGCCGTCGCTCTATGCGCTCGGCACCGTCACCACGATCGTATCGTTCATCATCATTGGCGCCTGCATCGGCGCCATCATTGCGATCAACAAGCGCCGCGGCGTGCGCGCGACGGGCCACTAGAGGATCAGGATGCGCGCAGGCAGTGGCGATATCGAACTGGCAGGTCTCAGCAAGACCTATGACGGCGTCACCAACGTCGTCGACGGCGTCAATCTGAAGATTCCGGACGGCGCCTATTGCTGCTTTCTCGGACCCTCCGGCTGCGGCAAGACCACGATTTTGCGGATGATTGCGGGCCACGAGGAGCCGACCGCAGGCGAGATCGTGATCGGTGGCGAGAACGTCGCAGGAATGGCGCCGGTCGAGCGGCGCACTGCGATGATGTTCCAGTCCTACGCGCTGTTTCCGCATCTGACCGTCCGCGACAACATCGCCTTCGCGCTGCGGGTGCGCGGCCAGTCCAGGGCCGACCGCTACAGGGCCGCCGAACTGATGATGGAGAAAGTCCGCCTGACCGAGCTCGCCGACCGCCTGCCGGCCAATCTGTCCGGTGGTCAACAGCAGCGCGTGGCACTTGCGCGTGCGGCGATTACCGAGCCGCGGGTGCTGCTGCTGGACGAGCCGTTGTCGGCGCTGGACGAACAGCTTCGGGTGCAGATGCGCCAGGAGCTGCGACGGATGCAGCGCGAGCTTGGGATCACCTTCGTTCACGTCACCCACACCCAGCTCGAGGCGATAGCGCTCGCCGACATCGTCGTGGTGATGGAAAAGGGCAAGATCAAGCAAGCCGGCCCGGCGCGCGATGTCTACGCCCATCCGCGCGACCGTTATGTCGCGGAGTTTTTGGGCGGCCAGAACGTGCTGTCCGGGAAGGTCGAGAAGGTCGGCGAGGGGCTCGTGGTGCTGTCGCAGCCGAACCGCAGTGAAATCCAGATCCGGCTCGGCACTGATGCGCGGGTGGCGGTGGGCGATCGCATCGATCTTGCGGTGCGGCGCGACGATATCGAGCTTGTGCGGGCCGACGCCGGCGGTCCCGCCGACGGCGCCACGGCGTTGCCGAGCCGGGTGACTGCGATCGAATATCAGGGATCGTTCGTCAAGGTGATGCTCGACACCGTGCCTGACGAGGATTTTGTCGCCTACATTCCGGAGCGAACTTTCTTCCGGGATCCCTTCAATGTCGGTGACGTACTGCTTGCCACCTGGTCGGCGGGGCGCGCCCGCGTTCTTGCCTGATGTCGGTCATGACGGGAGATCACAAAATGATAGTCAGTTTCACCCTCAACGGCCGGTCGCGAACGGTTGACGTCGAGCCAGCGACGCTGGTCGCCGATCTGCTGCGCGAGAACCTCAACCTCACCGGAACGCATGTCGGGTGCGATACCAGCCAATGCGGGGCTTGCGTCGTCCTGTTCAACGGTGAGGCGGTAAAGAGCTGCACCTTGCTGGCGCCGATGCTCGACGGCGGCACGCTGACGACGATCGAAGGCTTGTCGGGGCCGGGCGGCTCGAATGCACTGCACCCGATGCAGGAGGCGTTTCATCAAAATCACGGTCTGCAATGCGGCTTCTGCACGCCCGGCATGGTGATGACCGCGGTGGCGCTGGCGACGAAGAATCCGACGCCGACGGAAGCTGAGGTCCGTCACGGCCTCGAGGGCAATATCTGCCGCTGCACCGGCTATCAGAACATCGTGGCGTCAGTCCTGGCCGGCGCCGCTGCCATGCACGCGCCCGGGATTGGAGAATAGCCATGTCGAACGTGATCGGAATTGGCGCGGCTCCTCGCCGCAAGGAAGATTTTCGCTTTCTGACCGGCCGCGGCAATTATGTCGCCGACATCAAGCGGGCCGACATGGCATTCGGCGTGTTCATCCGTTCCCAGCACGGCCATGCGGTGATACGCGGCATCGACACCGCCCCCGCGCTGGCCCTGCCGGGCGTGCAGGCCGTGCTGACCGGCGACGACGTCGCTGCCGACGGGCTCGGCTCGATGCCCTGCGGCTGGGGCATTCACGGGTCTGACGGCCTGCCGATGAAGGAGCCGCCATTTCCGATGCTTGCGCAGGGCAAGGTGCGTTTCGTCGGCGATATGATCGCCTTCGTCGTCGCCGATACGCTGGAGCTGGCGCGCGCGGCTGCGGAAGCGGTCGTGATCGATTATGAGGTGCTGCCGGCAGTGGTCGGCGTGCTCGAAGCCGTCCGTCCGGGCGCCCCGCAGTTGTTCGACGACGTGCCGAATAATCTGTGCTGCGACTGGGAACTGGGCGACAAGGCGGCGGTGGCGACCGCGTTCCGCAAGGCGGCGCATGTTGCGCGCCTCAGCCTCGTCAACAATCGCCTGATCGGCAACCCGATGGAGCCGCGTGCAGCGATCGCCGAGTATAATGGCGGCACCGGCCACTACACGCTGTGGACCACCAGCCAGTTTCCGCACGTGGTGCGCTTCCTGATGAGCGCGCTGGTGCTGAACATCCCTGAGCAGAAAATGCGGGTGGTGGCGCCTGATGTCGGCGGCGGTTTCGGGGTCAAGCAGTTTCATTATGGCGAGGAGGCCGTCATCACCTGGGCCGCGAGGCGGGTTGGCCGGCCGGTGAAATGGGTGGCGGATCGTTCGGAAGGTTTTGTCTCTGACCGGCACGGCCGCGATCACGTTACCGAGGCCGAGCTCGCACTCGACCAGAATGGAAAATTCCTGGCGCTGAAGGTCGTAACGTCGGCCAATATGGGCGGCTATCTCTCTACGTTTGGCCCCAACATCCCGACCAACCTCTATGCTCCCTTGTTGAGCGGCGTGTACACGACGCCCGCGATCTACTGCAATGTGAAGGTGGTCTTTACCAACACCGTGCCGGTTGACGCCTATCGCGGCGCGGGCCGCCCGGAAGCGACCTTTGTGGTCGAGCGACTGGTCGATGTTGCGGCCGCAGAAATGGGAATCGACCGCGTCGAACTACGCCGCCGCAACATAATCCCGAAGGAATCCTATCCGTACCAGACCCCCGTGCTGGTCGAATATGATTCCGGCGATCCGATGGGATGTCTCGAGGGGGCGCTCACGGCGGCGGATGTCGCTGGATTCGCCGAACGCAAGGCCAAATCGGAACGCGATGGCAAATTTCGCGGTCTTGGCTTCTCGACCTATGTCGAAGCCTGCGGCCTTGCGCCGTCGCGTTTTGCGGGGCGCCTCGGGGCCCGCGGCGGCCTCTACGAGAGCGCCACCGTTCGCGTCCATCCGACCGGGCAGGTGACGGTCCTGATAGGCACCCATAATCACGGGCAGGGGCACGAGACGACTTTTGCGCAAATCGTATCGGAGAAGCTCGGCGTCGCCTTCGATAATGTCGACATCGTGTTTGGCGACACCGACCGCGTGCAGTTCGGCATGGGCACCTACGGCTCGCGGTCGCTCGTGGTTGGCGGCGCGGCGCTGGCCAAGGCCAGCGAGAAGGTGGTTGTGAAGGGTAAGAAGATTGCCGCGCATCTGCTTGAGGCGAGCGAGCAGGATATCCAGTTCGAGGCCGGCGTGTTCTCCGTCGCGGGCACCGACCGCACCAAGACGTTTCAGGAAATCGCCGGCGCCGCCTACGTGCCGCACAATTATCCGTTGGAGGTGCTGGAGCCCGGGCTGGAGGAGCAGGCCTATTACGACCCGGTCAATTTCACCTATCCCGGCGGATGCCACATCGCCGAGGCCGAAATCGATCCCGAGACCGGAATCGTGACGCTGGAGAAATATACCGCGGTCGACGACGTCGGCACCGTCATCAACCCCATGATTGTTGAGGGCCAGCTGCACGGCGGTATCGTCCAGGGCATCGGCCAGGCGCTCTACGAGAACGCTGTCTATGACGACGTCTCCGGGCAGCTCCTGTCAGGGTCGCTCATGGATTACTGCATGCCGCGCGCCGATCATCTGCCGAACATGACCGTCAAGACCCACTCCACGCTTTGCACCCATACCCCGATGGGCGTGAAGGGGTGCGGCGAGGTCGGCACCATCGGGTCGCCCGCGGCCGTCATCAACGCCGTCGTCGATGCGTTGTCGCATCTTGGCGTTCAGCACGTCGACATGCCAGCGACGCCGAACCGTATCTGGCGCGTCATCCAGAATGCGGCCATGCCGCGCGCGGCGGAGTAGGAGGAAACAACAATGAGGTCCTTTGCATTTCACAGGCCGAGCACGCTCCATGAGATGTCGGCATTGCTGGATGGCGTCGCCGACAGTCTGCCGCTTGCCGGCGGGATGACGCTGCTGCCAACGATCAAGCAGAGGCTTGCCGCCCCAGCCGCGCTGGTCGATCTGTCGAAGATCCCGCAAATGTTCGGTATCACGGTGACGGGCGATATCTTGACGATCGGCGCAATGACCCGGCATGTCGACGTTGCCGAATCTGCAGATGTCCGCGGCAAGGTGCCGATGCTGGCCGGCCTCGCCGCCGGCATCGGCGATCCCGCGGTTCGCAACCGCGGCACGATCGGTGGATCGGTCGCCAACAACGATCCTTCCGCGGATTATCCCGCCGCCGTGCTCGCACTCGACGCAATCGTTGTGACTGACCGCCGTGAGATCGCCGCCGACGCTTTCTTCAAGGGTCTGTTTACGACCGCGCTCGAGCCGGATGAAATCATAACCGCGGTCCGCTTTCCCATTCCTTCCGTCGGCGGCTACGCCAAATTCAAGTCGCCCGCGTCGCGATATGCGCTGGTCGGGGTCTGCGTCGCACGGCAGGCAGGCAAGGTCCGGGTCGCGGTGACGGGCGCGGGGCCCGGCGTGTTTCGTGTCGGCGCCATGGAAGCCGCGCTCGAAAACGCGTTCACGCCGGACGCGATCGCCGCCATCAAGGTGAGTTCGGAAAACCTCAGTTCCGATATCCACGCGGATGCGGAATACCGCGCACATCTCGTGACCGTGATGGCAAAGAAGGCCGTAGCGGCCGCCCTTCAGACGTTGTGAGGCTGCCGTGAAAGCAGGGAACGTCCGCGCCGACGGCGCCACGGAAGCCAATGCGTTGGCCAGGCTATCGGCCGTTGAATTGCTGGAGGGCTATCGCACCCGGCGGTTCACGCCACGCGACGTCATCGAGGACGTGATATCAGCGCTGGAGCGTACCAATGCATCCTGCAACGTGGTTGTGACGGCGACTTACGATCAGGCGCGCAAGGCCGCGGATGCCGCGACCGCCGCCTGGTCCGCTGGACGGCCAGAGGGAAAATTGACGGGCGTGCCGGTCAGCATCAAAGACCTGGTCTATGTCGCGGGCGTGCGCGCTCTCGGCGGGGCGCCTGCCAACAGGGACCTGGTGCCGACCGTCGATGGCGCGGTGGTCGCGGCGCTGAAAGCGGCGGGTGCGATCGTCACCTGCAAGACCACGACCTGCGAATCTGGTTACAAGCTTACGGCCGATAGTCCGGTGTCTGGCGTCACCCGCAACCCCTGGAACACCAAACGAACCAGCGGCGGATCCAGCGGCGGTGCTGCGGCCTCTATCGCGGCGGGATGCGGTCCCCTCGCGATTGGCACTGATGGGGTCGGATCGATACGCGTGCCGTCGTCGTTCTGCGGCGTGGTCGGCATCAAGCCGACCTTCGGATTGGTCCCGAGGTCGCCCGGTTTTTCGCCGCCGTCATGGGCGTCGCTGGCGCATACCGGGCCGATCGCGCGCACCGTCGCCGACGCGGCCCTGCTTCTGGAAGTAATCGCGACGCACGATCTGCGCGATGCCGCCAGCCTGCCGGTGCCGGCGCGCGGCTTTGACGCGGCGCCGGTCAAGCTCGATGGGATCAGGATCGGGAGCAGCGCCGACCTTGGCTACGCCGCGGTGGCGCCAGAGGTGCGCAAGGCCTTTCAGTCGGCAGTCAATGCGCTCGCTTCGTTGGGCGCCGACATCGTTTCTGATTGCGTTCACCTCGAGCCTGACATTCTTGAACGGATTCTGAAGCCGATCGCCTATACCGAGCAGGCGGCCGCCGTCGCGTTCCGCGATGCCAGTGCGCTCGCGGGGTCCGATAGCGACTACCGCGATGTCGTGGCGAAGGGCGCAACCTATAGCGGCGTCGAGTATGTCGAAGCCGGCTATCGGCGTAACAGCCTCCGCGCCTCGTTCCTGGATATTTTTCGCAAGGTCGATGCGATCGTTACGCCGACGGTGGCCGTGACGGCATTTCCGGCTGGTACGCTTGGAATAGATGAAGTCGACGGCGTTGCCGTCGACCGCCACCTAGGTTGGTCGCCGTTCTCGTGGCCGATAAATCTGACCGGCCTGCCGGCCGCCACGATTCCGTGCGGCTTTGACAGCGACGGGCTCCCGATTGGACTGCAGATTATCGCGCCGTGGCTCGACGAGGGCTTGATCGTTCGCATCGCGGCCGCCTTCGAAGGGGCGCGGCCCTGGATCCAGTTTCGGCCCCAGATGTGCTGACCGGCTGGCGCTGCTGTCGTTCGCGGATAGCGGCAGTTCCTTGCCCAGCAGCAGTTCGTCATCGAGACTGAGGTAGTGCGCGAGGTAATCGTGCAGGGCGCTCGCGGCCTTGGATGTCGCCTTCGGCGATTTGTAGAGCAGGAGGTCGACCTTCGGCAGCGGAGGCAGACCCTCATCGGCGCCGATCTCGCGCATGTTGCGCACCAGCGCGGAGCGACCGAGGACCGTAACCGCCATGCCGGCGAAGGCGGCTGCCTGCAAACCGCCGACGCTGGGGCTGACGCAGGCGATACGCCACCTGAGCTTCGAGGCTTCCAACCGTTCGATCGCATGGTCGCGAAAAATGTTGCCCGGCGGCAGCAGCGCCAGGGGGATCGGCTTTTCATTATGCGCCGTGGATTGCTCCCCGGTCATCCAGATCAATTGCTCCTGCCGCACCACCTGACCGCCCGTGAAATCGTTCATGCGGGTGACCAAGGCAATATCGACCTCACCGCGCTTCACACATCCGACCAGCGGGGTCGAAAGCGAGCAGTTCAGCTCCAGCTGAACGCGCGGAAAGGCTTTGCGGAAAATCCTGAGGATCGAGGGGAGCATGAAGGCCGCATAAAGGTCGGGCGTGCCCAGCACGACGTGCCCCTCGATGTCGGGTGAGGCGAGCTGCGACAACAGCTCGTCATGAAAACCAAGGATCGACCGCGCATAGCTCAGAACCATCTCGCCCTCGGCCGTCAGGAACAGCCGCCGGCCTTCATGAATGAAGATGGCCTTTCCGGTAAGTTCCTCAAGCCGTTGTAATTGAAGGGTGATTGCGGGTTGTGTGCGACCCAGCCGCCGTGCGGTCTCAGTGATGCTGCCGGTCTCGACGACCGACATCAGCGAACGGAGCATCCGTATGTCCAGATTGATCAGGTTCATGATCCTGCTCGCTGTTCAGCCAAGCCGTACCATGCAATTTTTGTGCTTGGATGCCAAATATGAATGCTGCGCTGTGCCGATAAAATAGGCGTGCTGGCGTCCGCAGCCTTTCCAAATCTCACATTGGCGCCGAACTGGCAAAGCGCGGACGAAATGAGGTCTATTTTTTTCCCGCCTTTGCAGCAACCGTTTCCCATTTCCTCGCCTCGCTCTCGATGAATCGTGAAAACTCCTGGGGCGACATAGGTAGGGGGTCCGATCCGAGCGCGCGGATTCGCTCAATGATTGCCGGATCTTTCAGCGCGGTGACAAAGGCCGCGTTGAGCTTTGCGATCACGTCGTCCGGCGTTGCGGCAGGCGCAACGATGCCGAACCAACCGATCGCTTCAAAACCCGGAACGCCCTGTTCGGCAAATGTTGGAACGTCCGGGAGACGTTGATATCGAGTGGCCGAAGAGACGGCGATGGGCGCGATGAGACCGCCTTCGATCGCAGACATCGCCGATGGAGGATCGACCACGCCGAGTGGCATATGCCCGCCGACCAGATCGGTGACTACCGGGGCCATGCCGCGATAGGGCACCAGCTCAATCCTGGTACCGGCCATCTGATTGAACATCTCGGCTGTCAAGTGCATCAGCGTACCGTTACCGCCGTGACCGATCGTAAGGTTGTTTGGCTGCTTTGCCATGGTGATGATCTCGCGAAGCGTTTTCCCCCGCAGCGAATTTGAGGCTGTGAGGATGAAAGGCACCGACGCGAGGCCGGTAACCGGCGCAAGGTCCTTGATCGGGTCATAGGCTGCGGTCTCCTGGACACCGAGGCTGACGCCGAGCCCTGCCGCTCCACCCAGCCCGATCAGGTAGCCGTCTGGTGGTGCCTTTGCGACCATGCCGATCGCGATCGCTCCGCCCGCACCGGGACGATTTTCGATCACGAGCGCCTGCCCCAATTGCTTTTCAACATTCGGCTGCACG
>Ga0070668_100001464_pt1 | contig 17063 bp, 16 predicted proteins | sample KBSS43metaG_FD_64661 | JGI IMG/M metagenome (GOLD analysis project Ga0070668, IMG submission 64661) | Switchgrass rhizosphere microbial communities from Kellogg Biological Station, Michigan, USA - KBS S4-3 metaG | ecosystem: Host-associated > Plants > Roots > Rhizosphere > Soil ... | reverse complement strand
GGCCAGAAGGGCATGGCTAAGGAGGCTCTGCCATGACCGCCTGCACCGAGCGGCACTCAGCCGCACCGATCGACGGCCTGCCAGGCGAGGGCCAGAAGGGCATGGCTAAGGAGGCTCTGCTGTGACCGGGACAGTTGTCGTTGCCGAGGTGCTGGACACCCCGCTCGATGTGGCCGCGCACGAAAAAGCGGTGGCCGAGCGGCAGGCCGGCGCGGTGGTCACCTTCCAGGGTGTGGTCCGCGACCACGACCACGGGCGCGGGGTGACCCTGCTGGAGTATGAGGGTCATCCGAGCGCCGGGGCGGTGCTGCGGGCGGTGGCCGACGAGATCGCCGCCGATCCGGACGTCTACGCGGTCGCCGTCTCGCACCGGATCGGCACGCTGGCGATCGGCGACGTCGCACTGGTCGCGACGGTCAGCACCGCGCACCGGGCGGCGGCGTTCGCGGCCTGCGCGCGGCTGGTCGACGAGGCGAAGGCGCGGCTGCCGATCTGGAAGCGGCAGGTCTTCGCGGACGGCACCGAGGAGTGGGTCAACTGCCCGTAGTGGTCCGGCCCCGCGGCCCGGGGATGGCCGGCTGCCGGCGGATCTGAGCCGGCCGCCGGGTGACCGGCAGCGCCGGCGCCGCGCCGGGCCGCCCGGCCAGCACGTTGAGCAGGACTATCACCACGAAGGCGTACGCGTTCCACCCCAGCATCCACCGTGGACTCACCGCGCACAGCAGGTAGACCAGGGTGGCCGCCGCCGCGTAGTCGACGCCCGCGAGCGGCCGTGGCCGCGGCCGCCGGGCCGCGATCCGCCGCCGGGCGGCCGTGTCCACCATGATCAGCACGGCGGGCAGGAGCCAGACGAGCTCGTGCACCCGGCTCACCGGGCACACCGCCGCGCCGGTCAGGCCGATCAGCGTGAACGCGGTGATCTCGTCGCCGTCCGCGTGCGCGGCCCGGGCCCGGATCATGCCGACCGCGAGCAGCAGCCCGGCGAAGGGCAGCCAGACCAGCAGCGGAATGCCGGCCGCGTCGTACAGCCGGGCCAGCACCCCGGCCAGCGACTGGTTGCCCGGGTCGTCGACCGACCGGTCGATCTGCGGCAGCACGGTGCCGAACCAGACCGCGGTCGCCGACGGCGCCACCAGCAGCGCGCCGAGCACCAGCGTGGCGGCGGTGGTCAGCGCGGTCACCGCGGCCCGCCACTGCCGGGTGATGGCCAGGTAGGCCACGAACAACACCGGGCCGACCGCGAGGGCGGTCGCGACGCCGACGCCGACGCCGGCCCATCCGCCGGTGTGCCAGACGCGGCGCAGCAGGTCGACGGGGCCGCGCCGGTAGGACGGCTGGGACGCCGGCCGGCCGGGCCACCAGGTGGCCCGGCGACGTGCCCAGGCCGACCGGCGCAGCGCCACCACATCCGCGACGATCAGGCCGAACACCACGAGGTCGAGGTGGCCCAGGCCGAGCGTGGCCCGGACCGGCTCGGCCAGCAGGGCGAGCCCCCAGGCGATCAGCACGGCCGTCCGGCGGGACTTGCCGTAGCGCCGGGCGACGGGGCCGACCAGGGCGATCGTCGCGAGGAGCAGGGCGGCGACGCCGGCCAGGGCGATCAGCCAGCCGGCCACGGCGAGCGGCAGGACGGCCAGCGGCGCCAGCAGGATCGCCGTGGCCGGCGGGGTGTCGGTGCCGAGGTGGCCGGCCGTGCGGTAGGCGTACAGATCGTCGCCGGTGAGCCAGCCGCGGACCGCCGCGTGATCGACGGCGAGTGCGCTCAGCCCGTACAGCTGCAGGAAGACGGCGATCGCAAAGATCGCGCCGAGGCACGCCAGAGTGACCACAAGGGACCGTCGGGTCCTTGGTTGTTGCATCGCCGCCGGCATGGCGCGACCCCCGTCGCTCTCGTCCCCCGGGCATGCCCGGCCCGCGGCCGGCCACCGAGAGGGCCGGCCGCAACCGGGCGGAAGCGAGCTTAGAAGGCGCAAGCCAACCGCGCGGCCCCTCGTCGGCTTTAACGCAGGGACAGCGACAAGGTTGTTTCCGGACAGGAACCGCAGCCCGCGGTCCGGTTATCGGAAGACCAGGTGGTCAGCCGGGCAATCGACGCGCGGCGGAGGCGGACAGCGCGGCGATCTTGGCTTCCCGCCGGGCCGTCCGCACCGCCCGCTTGACCGAACGCTGTGACTTGCCGACCGCGTGGCTGGTGCGGTAGCGCAGACCCGGCCGGCCCTCGGTGTCCGCGGCGGCGAGCAGCAGGCCGCCGAGCAGGCTCAGGTTGCGCAGGAACCGGGTCGTCCGGTCGGCGCCGCCGGTGCTCCAGTCGGTGACCGTGGCCGGGATCAGGTTTGCGGCGAGCACGGCCGCGGACGGCCGGGTCAGATGGCCGGTGGCCAGCGCCAACCCGGCGATCACATCGCTTGCCGCCTTGACCCGCACCAGCGTGCGCGGGTCGGTCGGGATGCGCGGATCGGTCCGCTCCAGCAGCGGTGTGACGCGCTCGGTGAGCCGGCGGGCGTTTTCCGCCTTGTCGTCGGGGCGGAGCAGGACGCGTACCCCGCTGACCACGAAGATCGAGGCGAGCATGGCTCGGGCGGCGGTGCGTACGGGCTTCATGAATCTGGTTATACCCGCCGTGGCCGGATCACACCGGCTGGGTGCGCAGGTACCGGCCGAAATGCGGCACCGTGAAGGCGACCGTGCCGCGTTCGCCGGAATAGATCAGACCCTTCTTGATCAGCGCGTCCCGGGCCGGGGAGAGGCTGGCCGGCTTGCGGCCCAGGGCGGTGGCGATCTCCGCGGTCGGCACCGCCGCGTCCATGTCGTTGTCCGGTTCGCCGGAGAGGGTGGCCATCGCCCGCATGTATTCCCGCTCGGCCGGCGTCGCCCGTTCGAACCGTGACCCGAAGAAGCCCACCGCCAGCTCGGCCTCCGCCTCCGGCGCGGCCACCCGTACGTCCGCGTCGGTCACCGGCGACTGCGGCGCGTTGTCCCAGGTCGCCTTCCCATACGCCTGGACGAAGTAGGGATAGCCGCCGGATTTCTCGTAGAGCAGGTCGAGCGCCTTCGACTCATACTCGACGTCCTCCCGCGAGGCCGGCGCGCAGAGGGCGAGGTCGGCCGCGACCCGGTCGAGCCGATCGATCCGCTGGTAGCGGAACAGCCGCTCGGAGTAGGACTTGGCCGCGGACAGCACGGCGGGCAGATGTGGCAGCCCGGCGCCGACCACGATCAGCGGCGCGCCCAGCTGGGACAGCTCGTGGCAGGCCGCACAGAGCGCCGACACGTCGGCCGGGCCCAGGTCCTGCATCTCGTCGATGAACAGCGCGATCCCGGTGCCCACGTCGGTGGCCAGCGAGGCCGCGTCGGTGAACAACTCGACCAGGTCGATCTCGATGTCGCCGGAGTCGGCCCGGCCCCGGGCCGGCGGCACGTCGATCCCGGGCGCCCAGCGGTCGCGCAGCTTGGCATCACGGTCGTTGGCCCGCAGCGCGAACGCCTTGAGCACGCCGAGCACCTCGTCGACCCGGTCGGGGTTGCGGTGATGCGGGGCCAGCTCGCGGATCGCCATGTGCAGGGCGGCCGAGACCGGGCGGCGCAACGACTGGTCGGGTCGCGCCTCGATCTTGCCGGTACCCCACAGCCGGCCGATGGCGGCCGAGCGCAGCGTGTTGAGCAGGACGGTCTTGCCGACCCCGCGCAGGCCGGTCAGCACCAGGCTGCGCTCCGGGCGGCCGCGCGCGACCCGCTCCAGGACCACGTCGAACGCGTCCAGCTCCCGGCCTCGCCCGGCGAGCTCGGGCGGGCGCTGGCCGGCGCCCGGAGCATACGGGTTCCGCACTGGATCCACGGATAGCACCGTATCGGGCCGTCTAGCGGAAAAGCTAGAGTCGGTCTCGATGTCCCTCTACCGGTATCTAGGTTCAATCCTAGAGAGCGCTAGAGGGCCTTATGCTCCTTGAGGCAGAGCACGAAGTCGAGGTCGTCCAGCTGGCTGTCGAAGAAGTACCACTTCGTGTAGCCGGGCACCTTGGCGCACTTCTTCTCGGCGTCCTGCTCGCCAGTGGTCTTTCCCTTGATCCGCTCCAGCACCTTGTAGGTGCCGCTGGCGCAGGCGCTGGTGCGCATCTTGGGCTTCACGTCGGTGCCCTCATTGGTCACGCAGTCGCCCTTTTTCGCGAAGAAGCGGGCGTCCTCGCTGCCCATCGGCACCGGACCGGGCTCGGTCGGGGCCGCGACGGTCGGCTCGCCCTGGCCCACCGGCTGGGCGTTGCGCTCCTTGAGCAGCCAGGCGGTCGTGCCCAGGCCGACGACGATGAGCAGGCCGAGGGTGACGACCAGCGCGACCATCGGGGTATTGCGCCTCGGTGGCGGCGGCGCCGGCGGCGCCCAGACCGAGTCGCTCGGCGGCGGCGGTTGGTAGGCCGGCTGGCTCCAGGCCGGACTCGGCGCCGGGGCGCCGTGATCACTCCACGGATCGGCCGGCTCCGTGTATGGCTCGTCGGAATCCCCGCGCGACCAGGGTGGGCCGTTCTGCGACATCAGGGCTTCCTCCGATAGCGGGTTTACGCTGCTTGTCACCGTAGCGTGCGGGTACGACGCAAACCGCAACGGAACCGCCACGGGTGTCGGCAACCCGACCCCCGAGGCCGGCGGCGGCCCGCTACGGTGCACGGTCGTGCCGCCCGTTTTGGTGATCTTCGCATCCGTCTACGGCGCGTCCGTCGCCGCGTTTCTGCCGCGCGTCGCCCACCGACTCGACGTCGGTTTCGGGCAGGACGCCCGGGATTCCTGCGCGTCCTGCGGGCGGCCGTTTCCCGGTTGGCTGCACGCCGGTGCGGCCTGTCCGTGTGCGCCCCGGTCGGCGGCGGTCGTGCCGGCCGGCGCGGCGGTCGCCGGGCTGCTCGCGACGATCGGCCCGTCGGCGATGCTGCCGGTGTATCTGCTCGCGGTCGTGCCGGGCCTGCTGCTCGCCGTGCTCGACCTGCGCTGCCTACGGCTGCCCGACCGGCTGGTCGGCGCCCTCGCGGTCGTCGGCGCGCTGCCCGCCGCCGTGCTGCGGCCGGAACGGATCGGCCCGGCGCTGGCCGCCGGCGTACTGGTGCTCGCGGCGTACCTGCTGGTGGCGGCGCTGCCGCGCGGCGGCCTGGGCCTCGGTGACGTGAAGCTCGCCGGCGCGCTGGCGCTGATCCTCGGTTTCGCCGGCTGGCCGGCGGTGGCGGTCGGCCTGCTCGCGCCGCATCTGATCAACGGGCCGGTGGCGATCGTGCTGCTGCTGACCCGGCGAGCCGGCGGGCGTCGTCCGCTGCCGTTCGGGCCGGCCCTGCTGGCCGGCGCCGTCCTCGCGGTCACAACAACCTGAGCTGGCGGTCCTTCGGGCGGGACGGGACGGTGTCGCCGAGCCGTTCGAAGAGCCCGGCGTCGATCGCGTCCAGGAACGGTGTCGGGCTCTGCTCACGCTCGCTGCCGTGCCGGAAGCGCCGCGCCGCGTGCGTCACGAAAAGCCGATCCTGGGCGCGGGTCAGGCCGACGAAGAAGAGCCGCCGCTCCTCGGCGATGTCCTCCTCCTGCGGTGTGCCACCCGGCCAGCGCAGCGGCAGCAGCCCGTCCTCGCAGCCGACCAGGAAGACGACCGGGAACTCCAGGCCCTTCGCCGCGTGCAGAGTGAGCAGGTTGACCGCCTCGGCCCGCGGATCCAACGCGTCCACCTCGGCACCGGTCGCGATCTCCTGGAGGAACCGGGGGAGATCCTCGCTCGGATTCTGGCTGCTCAGTCGCTGGGCCAGCGGCATGAGCAGGTCGGCCGCGGTCCAGATGTCCTCGGGCGCGAGTTGCTCGCCGTCCAGCGTGGGCGCGGCGAAACGCTGGGCCAGCACCTGCGCGGTCAGCTTGACCCGGGCGGCGAGCGAGCCACCCAGCCCGCCGGCGTGCCGCAGCTCACGGGCGATCACCTGCACACCGATCCGGTCGCGGAGCCGGTTGTGCGAGCGTTTCTGCACCGGCACGCCGGCCCGGGACAGCGCCTCCACGATCGGGCCGGACTGGGCGTCGGTCCGATACAGCACGGCGATGTCGGAGAACGACAGGTTGCCGGCGACGGCCGACCGGGAGTCGATCCGGCCCGAGTCGAGCGACCGGTGGGACAGGCCGCCGACCAGCTCGTCGATCGTGCGCACCACGAAGTCGGCCTCGTCCGCCACGCTGGCGGCCGGGTAGCGGCCGACCAGAGATGCCTCCGGGTCGAGCCGGGCCGGATCCAGCCGGCGGCCGCTGACCAGCGAGGACGGCGCGATCGCCTGCACCGCGGTGGCCAGGATCGGCGCCGACGAGCGATAGTTGCGGGTCAGCCGGACCAGCCGGGCGTCCACGAAGTCCTCGTTGAAGCGCAGGAAATACTTCACGTCGGCGCCGCGGAACGAGTAGATCGCCTGGTCCGGGTCGCCGATCGCGCACAGGTTGCCGTCCGCCGGGCTGAGCAGCCGCAGCAGCTCGTACTGCACCTCGTCGACGTCCTGATACTCGTCCACAAAGATCCACTGCCACTGGCGGCGGTACTTCTCGACCAGGGCCGGATCGTCGCGCAGCAGCGCGACCGGCACGGTGATCAACTCGTCCAGGTCGACGAGATCCTGCTGGCGGAGCAACTTCGCGTACGCCTGTTCGTCGTCCCCGGCCTGCTCGCGCGCCTCGACCCGCTCGCCCTCGTCGGCGATCCGCCAGCGCGCGCCCAGGCCGGCGGCCTTTGCGTTCTCCCGCAGGATGGCCAGCCCGACCGAGTGGAACGTGCCGACCGTGATGTCCTCGGCCACGTCGCCGAGCAGCGCGTCCAGGCGCTCGCGCAGCTCGGCGGCGGCCCGCCGGGTGAACGTGATGGCCAGGCAGCGCTCCGGGAAGACACCCAGCTCGGCGCAGAGGTAGGCGATCCGGTGGGTGAGCGTGCGGGTCTTGCCGGTGCCCGGACCGGCCACGATCAGCAGCGGCCCGCCCGGCGCGGACGCCGCGACCCGCTGCATCGCGTCGAGCCGGTCCAGCAGGCCGGTGCCGACCTCCTCCATGCCGGCCAGCATCGGCTCGAACGGCTCATGCGGGCTGGGCGGCGGAGCCAGCGGCGGGGCCTTCTTGGGCGGCTGGACCGCCTTGGCCGGCTTCGGCTTCGGCGCGGCGGCGCGGCCGATGACCGGCTCGGGCCGGCGCTGCTGCGGAACGTCGAAGAGCTGCTGCGGTACGTCGAAGAGCGTCTCCACCTGCGGTGCGCTGGCCCGGTTGCGCAGCTCACCCGGCTCGAACAGGGTGATCACACCGTATTCGCCGTCATAGCCGGGAATCCGTCGCACCACGCCCCGGCGCAACCGGTCGATCGCCTCGCGCAGGTTGTCGCCGCCGGCCTGGCCGATCGCGTCCAACGGAATCTTGCGCAGGATGTCGAGTTCCGGGCCGAGCGTGGCGACCAGGTGATTCAACTGCGCCTCGACCGTCTTCGACTTCGGGCCGACGCCGTGGATCTCGCCGAGGACCTGGTGCAGCTGGATGAGGTGCTCGACGTGTCCGTCCCGGCGATGATCCGCCGGCCGGTCCGCCAGGTCCTCGACCCGGCTCAACACGCCGACCGTCAGCGGCTTGCCGCACTCGGGGCAGCGTCCGCCCGCCTCCCGGGTGCGCGCGGGCTCCCAGTTGACCCCGCAGGCCCGGTGACCGTCCGCGTGGTACTTGCCCTCCTCGGGGAAGAACTCGAGCGTGCCGGCGAGACCGGCGCCGTCGCGGACCGCCGCGTAGTCCGGCTCACCGGTGAAGAGCGTGGCCTCCCGGGCCAGCGCGGCCGGTGAATGCGCGTCGGAATTGGAGACCAGCCGGTATCCGTCCAGGCTGGACACCCGGCCGTTCATCGCCGGGTCGGAGGACAGGCCGGTCTCCACCGCGGTGATGTGCCCGGCCAGGTCGGCGTAGCAGTCGGCGATCGCGTCGAAGCCCGACTTCGAGCCGAGCGCCGAGAACCACGGCGTCCAGATGTGTGCCGGGATCAGGTAACCGCCCGCCTCCAGCGTGATCTCCAGCAGGTCGCGGGAGTCGAGGCCGAGGATCGGCCGGCCGTCCGCGGTCAGGTTGCCGATCCGTCCCAGCGCGGTGTTGAACCGGGTCGCGGCGGCGAAGTCCGGCATGTAGATGAGGTGATGCACCTTGCGGGTGCGGTCGTCCCGCTTGTAGATCGTGGAGATCTCCACGCTGAGCATGAACCGCGCCGGCGAGCTGGCCTGCAGCGAGCCGGGCAGCCGCCGGGTGACCTCGGACTCCTCGGCCAGCCGGAAGAGCCCGGGCGCGTCGCCGACCAGATTTTCCTTCAGGTGATCGAACCAGGCCGGATGGGTGAAGTCGCCGGTGCCGAGCAGAGCGATCCCCTTGCGGCGTGCCCACCAGGCCAGGTTCGGCAAGGTCAGGTCGCGGCTGCAGGCCCGCGAGTATCGGGAGTGGATGTGCAGATCCGCGACGTATGCGTCCGCGGCAACCGAGGACCCTGCGTTCTCCGAGGGCACGCGCTGCATCCTGTCACGCCCTCCGGTGCTCTCACGAATCGCCACGCTCTAACCGGCTCCCATCCGACCACCTCACCCACGTCGCGGAGATGACTCAGGCTTGTACGGTCATTGCGTCGCCCGCAGTTCGATGACGCTGACCTGCGGTGGTGCGCCGACGCGTACCGGCGGACCCCACCAGCCCGCGCCGTTGGTCACATAAACCGGCACACCGTCCACCGTGCCCAGCCCGGACACGACCGGCTGCTGCAGCTTGACCACCAGGTTGAAGGGTGCCATCTGGCCTCCGTGGGTGTGCCCGGAAACCTGCAGATCGACCCCGTACGGGGCAGCGTCCACCGCGGCCACCGGTTGATGCGCCATCAGCACCACCGGCCGGGCGCTGTCCCGGCCGCCGAGCGCCCGGCGGAAGTCGGGGGCGTCGCCGAAGTCCACTCCGCCCAGGTCGTTCACCCCCGCGAGATCCAGCCCGTTGATCTCCACCCGTTCGTTGCGCAGCGGCCGGACCCCCAGCCGGGCCACCTCCTCCACCCACTCCCCGTAGCCCGAGTAGTACTCGTGGTTGCCGGTCACGAAGAACGCCCCGTGCCGCGACTCGATGTCGGCGAGCGGCGCCGCGAACCGCCCCAGCTCCGCCACGCTGCCGTCAACCAGATCACCGACGACGCACACGATGTCCGCCTGTACCGAATTGATCAGGTCGACGATCCGGGTGGCGTGCCGCGTGCCGGTGAGCGGACCGAGGTGGATGTCGGACACGACGGCCAGGCGGGTGCCGTCCATGGCTCGGGGCAGCTTCGCGATGGGCAGCTGCACGCGGTCGAGCCGGGGTGCGCCGAGGGCGGTCTTGACGCCGTAGCCGGTCACGCCGGCGGCCGTGAGTCCGGCGAAGATCGCCATGCCGCGAGCCAGGACGAGGCGTCGCTCGATGCCCGGCCGGGAGTCGCCGGGCTCGGCGACTCCGGGCTCGGGTGCGGCCGTGGCGATCGCGCCGTCCTCACCCTCGATGGCGGTGAGGGTCGTGCCGGCGGTTGCTTCCGCGCCCTTACCGGCCGCGGTCGCGACCGTGGCCGCCGCCGGCGGGCGCCGTCGGATCCGCCACAGAACCAGCATGACCAGCCGGGGAACCTCCAGCAGCAGCAACGTCACCAGCAGGTAGAACATCAGGGCCAGCCAGAGATACCCCGGCCAGGCCTGCCAGGTGACGTGCAGGGTGCGGCTGCCGATCAGGGTGGCCGGGAGCAGCACGGCCAGCGCGACCATGAGGACCGTCCCGATTCGCCGCGCTCGTCCCTTGCGCAGCGTGTCCTTGACGAGCCGCTTCCAGAGGTAGAAGTGGACCAGGCCGATGACGACGAAGATCAGCCCGACGAACCCCAACAAAGCGCCTCCCTGATGCCCTGGCAAGTCTCCCCGGTGCAGGTCGGCCTGCTCGCTGCGTCGGCCGGGCGTCCCGCAACTGTGACACCGGCATCGCCATTTGAACCAGCGGGAGCTGAGTGGCGGCTGAGTGTGCGCGGCGGCCCGGCCGGCACTTCCGGCCGACGGCGCGCCGAGCCGATCGGGTCAGCCGCCGGCGAACGGCGGCAGGACGTCGATCGTGGCGTTCACCGGGAGCGCGGCCTGGCGGTCATGGCAGGTCAGGCCGTCGACCAGGAACGTGACCGCCTTCAGCACCAGTGCGAGGCGCTCACCGTGGCGGTCGGTGAGGAGCTGGGCCAACTCGTCGAGCGTGGCGGCCTCGGCGGGCTCGGTCGAGACGCCGTTGGCGGCGGCCCGGGCGCCGGCGAAGTAGCGGACGGTGAGCATTGGGCGGTCAGCCTCCGATGGTGAGCATCGCGCGGTCAGCCGCCGATCGCCGACATCGGGCGGGCGGGCTGCAGGAAGCTGGGGTCGTCGATGCCGTGACCGGCGCGCTTGCCGCGCATGGCGACCTGCCAGGCCTCGGCGATCTCGTCGTCGCCGGCGCCGCCGCGGAGCAGCTTGCGCAGATCGCTCTCCTCGGTGGCGAAGAGGCAGTTGCGGACCTGGCCGTCGGCGGTCAGCCGGGTGCGGTCGCAGTCGCCGCAGAACGGCCTGGTCACACTGCCGATCACGCCGACCCGGGCGGGCTCGCCGGCGGCATCGACGTGGCCGGGGACCAGCCAGGTCTCGGCGGGCGCTGTTCCACGTGAAACCGGATCGGGCAGGAGATCGAACGGCTCGAGCGCGGCCAGGATCTCGTCGGCGGTGACCATCGTGTGCCTGTCCCACTGGTGCTGCGCATCCAGGGGCATCTGCTCGATGAAGCGCAGCTGATATCCGTACGCCAGGGCGAATTTCAGCAGTTCCGGCGCCTCGTCCTCATTGATCCCGCGCATGAGCACGGTGTTGATCTTTACGGGGGTCAGCCCGGCCGACGCGGCGGCGCGCAGGCCACGCAGGACGTCGGCATGCCGGTCGCGGCGGGTCAGCGCCTGGAAGCGTTCGGGATCGAGTGTGTCCAACGACACGTTGATCCGGTCGAGGCCGGCGTCGCGGAGCGGCTCGGCGAGGCGGTCGAGGCCGATGCCGTTGGTCGTGAGCATCAACGTCGGTCGCGGTTCGAGCTCGGCGGCCGCGCGCACGATGCCGAGCAGGCCGCGCCGCAACAGCGGTTCGCCCCCGGTGAACCGCACCTCACGGATGCCCAGCATCTCGACGGAGACGCGGATCAGGCGGTTGACCTCGTCGTCGGTGAGCTGCTGCTCACGCGGCAACCAGGCCAGGCCCTCCTCCGGCATGCAATAGGTGCAGCGCAGATTGCAGCGATCGGTGAGGGAGACGCGCAGGTCGGTCGCCACCCGCCCAAACCGGTCGGCGAGCACGCTCACGGGCGGCACCTCGCCGCGATTTTCCTGTCTCCCACATGTCGAATCTAGCCGCTCTTCGCGCCAATGGCGGAGCCCGAATCGGCCGCCGGTCTAGAGGCCGAGCAGAGCGGCCTCGGCAGCGGCTCGTACGGCGCTCCGGTAGGTGGCGCCGAAGGCCGCCGTATGCACCAGCAGCAGGTGCAATTGGTGCAGCGGGACGCGGGACTGCCAACCGTCGGCCAGCGGATGGACCTCGTTATAGGCGGCCCGCAACCGGTCCAGGTGCGGAACGCCGCCGAACAGGGCCAGCGCGGCCAGGTCGGTCTCCCGGTGGCCGCCCTGCGCGGCGGGATCGATCAGCCAGGCTCGCCCGTCGGCGGCCCACAGGACATTCCCGGGCCACAGATCGCCATGCGTACGACTCGGTGCTTCGCTTTCCGCGTACGAGGTGATGGTGTTGATGATGCGGTCGACGAGCGCGACGTCGGCCGCCGAGAGCACACCGCGATCGGCCGAGATCCGCAGGTACGGAAGGAGGCGGCGCTCGCCGAACCAGGCACCCCACGGCCCGTTCGTGACCGTGTTGTCCAGCGGCAGCGGACCGATGAAGCCGGGCCGGTCCGCGCCGAAGGCGTCCGCGCCCGAGCGGTGCAGCGCGGCGAGATCGCGGCCGAGACCCTCCGCGGCCACCGCGGACGGCGCTCCCGGCTCGACCCACTCCATCGCCAGCAGCTCGGGGAGCGCGACGATCACCTCCGGCACCGGCACCGCCGCGGCGGACCGCAACCAGCTGAGCCCCGCGGCTTCGGCCGCGAAGAAGCCCTCCGGCGCCGGCCCGGACGGCCAGGACTTCGCAAAGATGGAGGTGCCGTCGTCGAGGGTCAGGCGGCTCGCGGTGGACACGCTCCCGCCGCCCACCGGCGTCTCGCGGATGCGTTGGTGGGTGAGAAATGTCGGGAGATGCTCGGGGTGCGCGCGTAAGTACGGCAGGTCCACGGGCTTATCTTCCACTTCGGCTTACGGATGCCCGAAATCGGAGTCAAAATGTCGGCATGAGCCCTGTCACAGTGCGTTCGTACCGTCCGAGTGACCACTCCGCGGGTCGTCGCCTGTGGTCCGAGCTGACCAATCAGCACAACCGGATGTATGGCGAGCCGGCCGACGACGGTGGCGCCGGGTTCGAGGAATACCTCACCCGGCTGGATCTGAGCGGCCTCTGGGTGGCCGACCACGCCGACGACGGGGTCATCGGGCTGGTCGGGCTGATCATGCGGGGCCGGGCGGGCGAGGTCGAACCGATCGTCGTCACGGTGTCGCACCGGCACAAGGGCGTGGGCCGCCGGCTGCTGCGGCACGTGGCGGCCGAGGCCAAGAAGCGGAACATGACCGCCCTGACCATCTCGCCGGCGTCACGCAACGTGGACGCCATCCGCAGCCTGCACGCGGCCGGTTACGACGTGGTCTCGTCAATCCAGCTGACCCTCGATCTCGACCGCAGCCCGCACGAATGGCAGAAGGAAGGGCTCGAACTGCACGAGTTGCAGTTCCGCTCGTAGGGCCTGTCCGGCCCGCCTGTGGACGACGGGCGTGTCGTCCACAGGCGCGACGATTGGCATCCCCGGCGCCGGGCCGGTTCGCCAGGCTCGCCGCATGACGCCCGAATGCACGATCACCGTCCGGTCCCCCGCAGAGCTTCTCGCCGTCACGCCCTATGTGCTGGGTTTCCACCCGGCCGACAGCGTCGTCGTGATCGGCATGGACGGGCGGTCGGTCGCCTTCGGGGCCCGCTACGACCTACCGCCGCCGCAGCGGGACGATTCGGCGGACATCGCGGCGATCGTCGCGGCCCAGCCGATCCAGCTGGTCACGGTGATCGGTTATGGCCCGGCCGACCGGGTGACGCCCGCGGTCCTGCGGCTCGCGCGCGCCCTGGCCACCCTGGGGGTGCGCATCGACGACGTGCTCCGGGTCACCGACGGCCGCTGGTGGTCCTATCTCTGCGACAACCCGAGCTGCTGTCCGGACGAGGGCCGGCCGTGCCATCCGCCGGACAGCGCGATCGCTGCCCAGGCGGTCTACCGGGGACAGGTCGCGCTGCCCGATCGGCAGGCGCTGGTCGGTCAGGTGGCCGCGGTGACCGGCGCCGCGCGCGTGGCGATGGCGGCGGCCACCGCGCGGGCCCGCGCCCGGCTGACCGATCTGGCCGGCCACGACCTGCGCGACCGGCGGTCCGGCCGGCTGGTGCGGCGGGCCGGCCGGGTCGCGGTCCAGGACGCCGAGCGGCGGCACCGGGCGGGGCGGACGCTGACCGACGACCAGGTGGCCTGGCTCGGCGCGCTGCTGGTCAACGGGGTGGTCTTCGACTATGCGCTGGACCGGTCCGATCACCAGGAGTGGCGCATCCGGCTCTGGACCGACGTGGTCCGCCGGGTGGAGCCGGCCTACGTGGCGGCACCCGCCTCGCTGCTGGGCTTCGCGGCCTGGCGGGCCGGCCAAGGCGCGCTGGCCCGGGTGGCGGTGGACCGGGCGCTGAAGGAGGCGCCCGGCCATCGCATGGCGGGGATGCTCGACCACCTGCTCTGCTCCGGCATCGGCCCGCAGGCGGTGGCCGCGCTGTCCCCGCCGCTCGGCAACGGCAGCGCCACCCGCGTCCGGCCGGCCCCCGCACGGCGCACGCGTCGCGACACCCACCGGCGGTCGCTGTGAGGGCGGCCGCCCGGCCGGGCCGGTCAGGGGCGGTCCGTTTCCTGCTCGACGCTGTTCGAGCCGAGGTCGGCCGTCCGCGCCGCGGCTCCCGGGGTCGGGTTGTCCGCGATCTGGTGCAGGGCCGCGACCCGGTCCTCGATCACAAAGGTCGCCCGGGTGTGGGCCGGCGCGCCCGGCCTGGTGACGTAGGGCACGACCCGGAAGTCCGCGATCATCCCGTCCCGGGTGATCGTGGTCCGCACATAGCCGCGCTGGTTGTTGTAAAAGCGCAGGTGCGGGTTCCACGCGGCCCAGGGGTGGTTGCCGGCGGGCACGTCCGCGCCGTCGCCGGTCGAGGTGATCGACGAGCAGACCAGCTCGGTGCCGACCGTCTTCGAGGTCGGGTCGGCGTAATCGAGCTTGAGCTCGTCGGCCCAGTGCGCGTGCACGTCGCCGGTGAGCACCACCGGGTTGCGTACGCGCGCGTCGACCCAGCCGCGGGTGATCCGCTCCCGCGACGCGACATAGCCGTCCCACGCGTCCATGCTGGTCACCGTCTGTGGGCCCGCGTTGTTGTCCCGCTGGCCGAAAAAGACCTGCTGGCCGAGGATGTCCCAGCGCGCGGACGACCGGCGGAAGCCGTCCAGCAGCCACTTCTCCTGTGCGGCGCCGGTGATCGAGCGAGCCGGATCGGCGGCGTCCGCGCACTCTTTGTATCCGTCGCCGCAGGCCTGGTCGTCGCGGAACTGCCGGGTGTCGAGCAGGTGAAAGGTCGCCATTCGTCCCCAGTGCAGCCGCCGGTAAAGCTGCATGTCGATGCCGCGCGGGATCGAGGTGCGGCGCAGCGGCATGTTCTCGTAATACGCCTGGAAAGCGGCCGCGCGCCGGGCCAGGAAGTTCGGGTCGGGTTGCTCGGGCACCTCGTCGGCCCAGTTGTTCTCGATCTCGTGGTCGTCGAAGGCCACCGCCCAGGGCGCGACCGCGTGCGCCGCCTGCAGGTCGGGGTCCGTCTTGTACTGCGCGTGCCGCTGCCGATAGTTGGCGAGCGTCACCGTCTCGGGTCCTTCGTGGTCGCGCGGGTTGCCGCCGGGGATGTTATAGCTGCCGGCCTGGTATTCGTACTGGTAGTCGCCGAGGTGCAGGACGAGGTCGGGCTCGTCCTCGGCGAGCCGGCGATAGGCGGTGAAATACCCGTGCTCGTATTGCGAACACGAGACGAACGACATCGCCAGGTCGCCGCCGAGGGCCCACCGCGGCGGTGCGGTTCTGGTGCGGCCGATCGGGGAGACATACCGCTCGGCGCGGAAGCGGTAGAAATACTCCCGGCCCGGCGACAAATGGGCGAGTTCGACGTGTACGGCGTGCGCCGACTCCGGCCGGGCCGCCACCACGCCGCGCCGCACCACCCGGCGGAAGCGCTCGTCCACGGCGAGCTCCCACTCGACGGGCACGACCAGCGACGGCATGCCGCCGAGGCCGTCCTCGGCCAGCGGGCTCGGCGCGAGCCGGGTCCAGAGGACGAAGCCGTCCGGGTTCGGGTCACCGGAGGCGACACCGAGAGTGAACGGGTCGGACGGCAGCATTCCTCGCCGGGGCGTCGCCGAGGCGGCGAGTGGCCAGGTCGTGGCGGCGCCGGCGGCCGCGGTGCTGAGCAGCAGAGTACGTCTCGAAAGGGACATGCCCGCAGCCTCGCGACGATAGATGACCTTAAATTGCGGCGAGGCTTACGCTGCGGGGAAGTCCGCGTGTTCAGACGGTTACTCGCTGTGTGGAAGTGTAAACGTTCATGGTCGGGCCACGAAGGAACCCGACGAGTGTCATCCCGGCTTCCTCGGCCAGTTCGGCGGCCAGTGTGCTGGGCGCGGAGACCGCCGCGAGCAGGGGGATGCCGGCCATCCATGCCTTCTGGGTGAGCTCGAAGCTGGCCCGGCCCGAGACGAGCAGGACGTGCCCGGTCAGCGGCAGCCGGCCCGCCCGCAGCGCCCACCCGATCACTTTGTCCACCGCGTTGTGCCGGCCGACGTCCTCACGCAGCACCAGCAACTCGCCGGCGGCGGTGAAGAGGCCGGCAGCGTGCAGGCCGCCGGTGCGGGCAAAGGTGCGTTGGGCGGCTCGCAGCCGGTCCGGCAACCTGGCGAGGGTGTGCGCCGCGACGGTGAGCGAGTCGCCGGCGACGTCGTATCGCGACCGGGTCCGGACCGCGTCGATACTCGCCTTGCCGCACACGCCGCACGAGCTGGTCGTGTAGAAGTTGCGGCTCGGGTCCGTGGCCGGTGGCAGCACGTCCGGGCCGAGCACGACGTCCACGACGTTGTAAGTGTTCGGCGTGTCGGTGCCGGCGCACAGCTGGGCGGTCACGACGTCCTCCGCCGAGCGGATCACACCCTCGCCGAACAGGAAGCCCATCGCGAGGTCGATGTCCTGCCCGGGCGTGCGCATGGTGACGGCCAGCGGCTCCTTGCGCACGCGGATCTCCAGCGGCTCCTCGGCGGCCAACTCGTCGGGGCTCCGCCGAGGCTCCCCACCCCCATCAAGATTGATCTTCACGACCGGTCGCCGGGTCATCGTCCGCGCCATGCACCGAGCGTAGGCCGCCCAACGACACAGACGCGCCCCCAGCCCACCCAGCAGCAATCAAGCAGCCAGCTGCCGCGCTGAGGGCCTCCGTTCGGCCAGCCCAGCGTGGAGCGGTCGCCGGGCTGGGGTTCGATCTTCGGCCAGGTCGGCGAGGAACGCGTTGTCAGATTGGAGGTTCGATCTCGGCCGAGGTCGGCGCGGAGCGCTTGTCGGGTTGGGGTCCGATCTTCGGTCGAGGTCGGCGTGGAGCGCGTTGCCGCGGTTCGCCTTCAGCCAGTTCAGCGAGGAGCGCGTTGCCGCGTTGATGAGTTCGGCCTTCGGGCGACGTCGGCGAAGCCGCCGTCGGTCGCAGGTTGAACTCATCAACTTCCAGCGGCGCACGCGCGATCGAGCGCTTGAGCACAGCGCACGCGCGATCGAGCGCTTGAGCACAGCACGCGCGATCGAGCGCTTGAGC
>Ga0070668_100001462_pt1 | contig 17070 bp, 4 predicted proteins | sample KBSS43metaG_FD_64661 | JGI IMG/M metagenome (GOLD analysis project Ga0070668, IMG submission 64661) | Switchgrass rhizosphere microbial communities from Kellogg Biological Station, Michigan, USA - KBS S4-3 metaG | ecosystem: Host-associated > Plants > Roots > Rhizosphere > Soil ... | reverse complement strand
CCTCCTCGACATCCTCACCGCCGTGTTCACCACCGGCCCCTGGCTCCCACCAGACCCAGCCCGCTGACTCGACCTAGATACGTACATACCGGGAGCCTCCGAGGTGGAACCAGTATTCGCGCCTATCGTATTTTCCGTTGGCGCGGTAGGTACGTGAATCAGCTTATTACCGGCGCATCTATTCGACCCGGACTGTCGGATCATGGCGGCAGATTCCGATTATCGGCGGAGGCCGGGAAGCGTTTGCTGTGCCTAGAATCCAGCTGTGCAGCGGACGGGCATCGGTCTATTTTGATCATTCCCGCGTCTTTTTTTGGGGCTTGTTCGGCGTGGCCTTCGGCCGGTCGCCGGATCATCGATGGAGGATTCCATGATTTCGGAGAATTCCCTGCCCAGCTATCAGCAGCTGTTCGGTGATCTGGATTTCCCGGCGGGCGAGGACTCCCGGTCCGTCTACTCGCCGGCCGCCTACCTGGCCGACCTGCTGCAGCTGGTCGGTGACGGCGACGGGATCGCCCCGGGCCGGCTGACCGGGCGCCGGCCGGATCTGACCGGCATCCCGCTGGACGCCGAGAACATCTACACCGAACTGCCGTACCTCGACATCGTCAACGAGGTTCTGGCCCGCGAGATCGAGCGCAACAGCTCCGGCGAGGTCGACACCGCAGAGGTTCTGGACACCTTGCGGCACCCCTTCCAGGTGCCGTTCTCGGTACGCCACGACAGGCTGCGCCGCTACCTGCGCCATCTCGGTGTCGACCCGGCCGACCTGTACCGGCAGTTCGCCGCCACCGCGAACGCGGACGTGGTGGCCCGCGAGTGCCTGGGGCTGACCCCGGCCGCAGTCACGCTGGTGACCACCGCGCTCGGTGACGGCAAACCGCTGCGCGACTGCTACCGGCTCGACGAGAAGGTCTCCGACCCGTTCGCCGCGCTGGAGGACGTCGAGACGTTCCTGCGGGTCACCTCGATGTCCGGAGCCGAACTGCGGACATTGCTGTTCGGTGAGCTCAGCGCGTACGGCGACCCAGCCGAGCGCGGCCGGGCCTCGGCCTTCTTCATCCACCACGGCGTCGAGCCGGTGGTCCTGAACGAGACCGGGACCAGGCTGGTCTGTGGCTACTACCGGGGCCGGGTGCCGATCCGGTGGTTCGACCAGGTCAACCGGTTCGTCCGGCTGGCTCGCCTGCTGGACCTGCCGTTCGCCGACCTGGACCTGGTGCTGCGTACCTGCTGCGACCGTGTCATCGACCTCGGCGCGCTGCGGGTCCTGGCCGTCGTGGTGCACCTGCACCGCACCCTGGACCTGCCGATCGACGTGGTGGTCAGCCTGGTGAAGCCGATCAACGTGCTCGGGGTCGGCGACGCCGGCACGCCCGCGGACCTGTTCAACCGGCTGTTCAACGCGCCGTTCGTGGCAGACGAACGCACTGTGCTGCGGGCGCCGGCCCACGAGTTCCGCGGCTACGCCGGACTGCCGGCCCTGACCGTGACCGGTGACGTGCTGGCGCCGGCGAACGCGGCCTGGCGGCGCCGGGTGGCCGCCGCCCTGCACACCGACGAGAAGTCCCTGGAAGGCATCGTCGAGCGTTTCCGTGACCGGTTGTCGCCGGGCGCGACCGGCCCGTTCGACCGGGGCGCCGACCCGAACCGGATGCTCGGGCTGTTGCATCGGGTCACCCGGCTGGCGGCCGCCCTCGACGTCTCCGCCGCCGAACTGCTGGACACAGTGGAGGTGGTGGAACGTGATCGCACGCTGCCTCGATTCCACGCCCTGCCGATCCTGATCGATACCGAGCCGGTCGGCGGCGACTGTTTCGCGCTGCTGGACGAGCGTGATCTGGCCTCCGGTCTCTGGCTGGTGCAGACGCTCGTCGCCGTGATCGGCTGGATGCGGTTGGCTGATCTCACGGCGGCCGAGTTGCGGGGCATGATCGGCGGCGACGGGCAGCCGGAGGAGACCGCCGCGCTCGGTGAGCGGCTGGGTGAGCAGCTCGATCTGGCCGGGATCACCCCGGAGTTGTTCCGGTCCGAACGGTTCGGGCCACGGGCGGCGCAGGCCGTCAGCGACACCGCCGGTGCCGCGGGCGGGCGCCTGCTGCGCTGGGACCGGTCCACCGCTGCGGTCGCCGCCTACGCCGCGATCGCCGAGCTGCCGTTGCTGGCGACCGACGACTTCCTCGGTCTCGGGCTGGACGAGCGGTTCACCACCAAGCTGCTGGCCAACCTCGCGTTGACCGGCTGTCTCGGCTCGGCCGGCGAAGTGCTCACCGACCGACTGCCGGCCAGCGGTACGGATTTCGTCCTGGCGAGCGACTTCGATGCGTACGCCGGGCAGGTCTTCGACGTCATCGCGGCGTGCTGCGGCACGGACCCGGACGACGGGCCGTTCCACTGCTATCCCTCCGACCTGGCCGGCCTCGATCCGGAACTGTCCGACCTGCAGCTCAGCGAGCTCTACGACAACCTGGTGTTCCACGGCCACCTCGACGCCGACGGCACCGTCCGGCAGCCGGAGCAATTCACCGGTCCGGACGGCCGCGACTCGTTCCCGGTGACCGCTGACTTCGGTGACCTGGCCGAGCCGGTGCTGGCGCGGCTGCGGGTGGTCGCCGCCCGGTTCGGCACCGAACCGTTCGACCTGGATCCGGCGGTCTTCGCCCCTCTCGGCCTCACCGAGGTACGGCTCCAGACGCTGCTGGACAGCCTGCGGTTCAACGGCTGGCTGGACGGCGGCCGCTACCGGGATCCGGTCGCGATGCTCGCCCTGTCACCACGCGATCTCGACCTGGCCCTGGAGTTCTACCCGCTGCGACCGGCCGTGCTCGACGCGATCCGCGGCGACCTGATCGCGGCCCGGACGTGGCTGCTCACGCTCACCGCCGACGACCTACGTGACCTGGTCGACCGGGAGGTGGCGCAGTGGATCGGCGACCGGCTGGAAGGCGTGCACGTCTTCGAGAGGCGGCTCACCGAGCAGGCCGCAGCACTGGCCGGCGACCCCGACCTGATGCTCACGGTCGACGGCTTCACCGACGCCGAATGCGCGACGATCGCCGGGCGGCTGGCCACGATCGCCGCCGACGGCCGGCCCTACCGCGCCGACCTGGCCATCCTCACCGAACTGGGCCTCACTGACGACGAGCGTGAGCAGTTGCTGTCGGCCCTGATCGACGCCGGGCACCTGACCGGCGACCTGATGGTCGCCCAGCCGTGGCTGACCTATTTCGGCCAGGTGCATCACGCCCTCGACTACCTGCTGCCAGGGATGGCCGACTACAGCCAGGACGTTTTCTTCGTGCTGCACGCGGCCGCGACCGAGACCACGGCGGCACTCGACCAGATCACCGCGGCGCTCACGGCACGGACCACCGAGCAGCACGCCGCGGTGCTCGCCGTGCTGCAGGAGGAGTTCGAGGCGCCTGCCCCGGCGGTCGAGGCGATCTGCGCGGCCGTGCTGGGCAGTGTCGCGCACACGGTAGAGCTGGTGGTGGCGCCGGCCTCCGGCGGAGGCTCCGGCAGCACCGATCCGGACGTGCGCCGGGCGGTGCGCCGGATCCGGGGTTTCGCCCGGTTCGCCGCCAAACTGGGCCTGACCGGCACCCAGGTCACCAGCGTGTTCTACGAGCAGGATCTGACCGGCAAGTTCCCCGAGCCGCTGGCACTGCCGGTGGGCGTGGACCGCATCGACGCGTTGCTGGAACGCGCCGACGGCACGGCCTACCTGTTCCGCGGCCGCGACTACTGGACCTACGGGGCCGTGACGCGCCAGCTCACCGATCCGCGGCCGGCGGCGATCGACGACCTGTCGCGCCGGTTCGCGGCGCTGACCGGCATCGACGCGGCGTTCGTCGACGCGGCCGGCACCGAGTGGATCGTCGGCCGCGACTCCGGCGGCCGGTCGCACAGCTTCACCCGTGCGGCCGGGCACACCCAGTTCCTTCCCCGGCCGCAGTCCTGGGGAGTGGTCCGGAACGTCTTCGACGACCCGGCACGTGTCGACGCCGCGTTCGTCGACGAGCAGGGCCGGACCTACCTGTTCGCCGGTGACCAGTACGTGCGTTACTCGACGGCCGACTTCGCCCTGGCCGACGAGGGTTATCCGCGCTCGATCGGCGACTGGTGGGAGGGCGACCGGCGGCAGGGGCAGATCCCGCCGCGGTTCCGCTCGTCGCTGGACGCCGCGTTCCACGGGCTGGACGGCCGTACCCACCTGTTCGCCGGTGACCGGGTCCTGTCGGTCGGCGGCGCATCGGGTGACGTGCAGGAGCGGCCGGTCGCCGAGGTCTGGGGCCGGGTGGCGAACACTCTGGCCGGGACCGGCCGCGTCGACGCCGCCTACGCCGACGGGCCGGCGGTGCTGCTGTTCGCCGGCAACCAGGTGTTCCGGTACTCGGACAGCATCGAGAACGAGGACGTCCGCGCCGACGAGGGCTACCCGCGCCGGATCGAGTCGGTCTTCGAGCACCTGCCCGCCGCATTCGAAGGCGGGGTGGAGGCGGCGTTCCGTGACGCGACCGGCGCCGTGCACCTGTTCAAGGACGGCCGGACCGTCACCGTGCGCTCCACCGGCTCGGACCAGGGCCGTACCGCCGAGCGGTGGGGACGGCTGGGTCCGGTGCTGTCCGGCGGTGCGGTGGATGCCGCGATGGTCGGCCTGGACGGGCACACCTACCTGTTCAGCGGGGCGAACTATCTGCGTTACACCGGCTCGGACTATGCGGTGGCCGACGCCGGCTACCCGCGCGCGATCGCCGGTGACTGGGGCGGCCTGGAACGCGTCGACACCGCCTTCGTGCTGGACGGTGTGACCCATCTGTTCGGCCCCGGCCGGGTGCTGTTCACCCTGCCGGTCGAGGTGCCCGCCGATCAGGCCGCCGACCTGGCAGCCGGGGAACTGCCCCGGGTGCTGCGCCGGCGGCTGGCCGACCACGCGGTCGTCGTGGCGCCCGACGCGACGGTGACGGCGACCGGTTCCGGCTGGCAGGTGCCGGCCGAGCGGGACCTGACCGTCGAGCTGCGTCGGACCGCGCAGACCATCGAGGTACACGCCGGGCGGCGTACCGGCGAGCCGCTGCCCTGCCAGGTGCGTTACTCCGGCCGTGACCACCGCACGCCCGACCCGGGTTTCCCGCGGCCGATGACCGACAACTTCTGGAACCTGCCGGACGACCTGGCCGGGCCGTTCGATCAGGTGGACGCCGTCTTCACCGGGCGCGACGGGCGCACCTACCTGTTCTCCGGTGACCAGTTCGTCACCTTCGACAGCAAACGGCGCTGGTGGTCGCAGCCGCGGGCGGTCAAGGAACAATGGGACAGTCTGCCGTTCGACCGGGTGGACGCCGCCTTCGTCGGCACCGACGACAAGACGTACGTGTTCCACGGGCCGAGGTACGCGCGGTACTCGAGCAACGGCTACACCCGCCTGGACGACCGTTACCCCGCGATGAACGATCAGTTCTGGGGCAACGTGATCAACCCGATCACCCGGACCGGGCGTGTCGATGCGGCGCTGGTCGTCGGCGAGCACACCTACCTGTTCTCCGGTGACCAGTTCGTCCGCTACACCGGCTCCGAGTACACGACGGTCGACGTCGGTTACCCGCGCCGGCTGTCCGAACTGAACCTCGAGCCCCGGCTGGCCGGGCTGACCGGCACCTTGACCGGGGTCGACGCGGCGTTCGCCGACCGGGGCACCGTCTATCTGATCAGCGGCGACCGGATCCACGCGGTGCCGGAGGCCGGATACCGCCGCTACCCGGATCTGGCGGTCGGTGACGTGCGGGCCGCCTTCCTGGCCGACGGCGGGGTACGGGTCGAACAGCCGGACGGCTGGCAGCACTACAGCGCGCTGGAGGGTCTGACGGTCACCGCCACCCCGGACCGGCCGCGCGTGCTGCGCGGGGTGCCGCCGGAGTTCGGCAGCGACCTCGACGCGGTGCTCACCGGCCGGGACGGCAACGTTCACCTGTTCAAGGGCGCCCGGTGTTACAACACCCGGCTACGCCGCGACTATCCGCTGGCCGAGGAGTGGGGCCGGCCTCGCAACAACGTCTTTCACGACAACACGGTGGACGCCGTCCTCGCCGGGGTGAACGGCCACACGTATGTGTTCAGCGGCGACCAGTTCGTCACGTACACCGGCGACCGGTACCTCGGCGTCGTCGCCGAGACCGGCCCACGGCCGGTGGCCGAGCACTGGGCCGGGCTGACCGCGGTGGCGCTGGCCTACGTCCAGGACGGGGTGACCTACCTGTTCGAGCAGCCGGACGAGGTGGGCCTGATGCGCTACGTCACCTACTCGGGGGCGGACTACACCACACCGGACGACGGTGCTCCGGCGCTGGCCGGGCCGGACTTCTGGGGCATCCCGCAGGCGTACCGGCCGGTGGGCTCCACCCGGCCGGACGCGGTGCTGATCACCGGATCGAGCATGCTGGTGCTGATCGGCGGGCAGGCGGTACAGCGCGACGGCGGAGCGTGGTCGTATCCGCGGCCGCTCGAGCGTCTGTGGCCCGGCATCGGCGACACCAGCCGGCTACGGACCGCCTTCACCGGCCGCGACGGCGCCACCTATTTCTTCCACGGGCACGAGTTCGCCCGGTATGCCGACGGCGCGTTCACCGAACGCCGGCCGATCCGCGAGCACTGGGCGCTGACCCGGAACAACTTCCTGGCCGGTGGCGCCGACGTGGTGGACGCCGCGGCAGTCGTGGGCGAGCGCACGTATCTGTTCGCCGGCGAGCAGTACGTGCGTTACACCGACCCGGAATGCCGGTACGCCGATGTCGGCTATCCCCGGCCGATCGTCGCGAATCTGCGTACCGAACCGGGTTTCGCCGGTCTGCCGGTCGCCTTCGACGAGGAGATCGCGCAGCGGTACGCCGACGGCAGCCGCTCGATGATCGACGCGGTGGTGTCCGGTGCCGGCCGCACCGCGTACCTGTTCGCCGGCCGTACCTGTCACGCGGTCAGCGCCGCCACGACCGCGACCTACGACCTGGACCGTCTGGGCCGGATCCGCAACACCATCGCCGACCGGCAGCGGGTGGATGCGGCACTGGTTCACGGGACACACACCTACGTGTTCTCCGGTGACCAGTTCGTCCGCTACACCGGCGGTGACTACCTGCTCGCCGACGAGGGCTACCCGAAACCGTTGAGCGATTTCGACCTGATCCGGTTGCCGCAGCCCGGCCTGGACGGGATCGACGCCGCGTTCGCGGCGGCGGACGGCTCCTGCTACGTCTTCACCGGCCGCACCTTCCTGCACGGGCTCGGCACGGACCGGACCGAGGGCCCGATCGCCGGCACCTGGGGGCGGGTGGACAACGAGTTCGGCCGCCGTGCGCTGGACGCCGCGTTCGTCACCGCCGCCGGCGAACTTTACGCCTTCTGCGGCAGCCAGTTCGTCAGATACGCGCCGGGTAGCCGGTTCGAGACCGCCGACGAGGGGTATCCGCTGCGGATCCGGAACCGCTGGGGCGACCTGCCGTCGCTGTTCGAGGACGGCATCGACGGCGCGTTCCGCCTGGACGGCCGGGTCTACCTACTGCTCGGCGACGATGTGGTGCGGTTCGGCGACGATCGCTTCACCACGCTCGACGCCGGGCCGGACCGGGTCCGGCACCGGTTCACCGACACCGCCGACTACCGCATCGACGACCTGCGGGCGATCCAGCGGTACACCGGCCTGACCCGGGCCCATCCGCAGATGGACGGCTTCCTGCTGCCCGGCTCGGAACCGGTGAGCGACCCGTACCGGCTGGTGGCCTCGGCGTTCGGCTGGGACGAACGGGAGCTGAAGTGGTGCCGCCGGCACAGCCGGTTCCTCAGCGGCGGCGCGGCCGACGAGCGGCGTTTCGAGCTGGAGTTCCTGCTCGAGGTGGCCGACCTCTTCGCGGTGGCGGACCGGTTCGGCGTCGGCCCGTCGCAGGTGTTCGCCGAGGTCTGGGCACGGATGCACGATCCGGTGCCGGACCTGGACGCCGCCGGCGCCGCCGCGCGGCGGATGCTGGCGGCCGTGGCCGGTTCCCAGTGGCCGGTGCTGGCCCGGCAGTTGCACGACGAGTTCAATCTGCGGCTGCGTGCCGTACTGGTCGAGGCGGTCCTGGCCGAGCGAGGGCTGGCCGATTCCAGGGCTCTGTTCGACCGGTTCCTGATCGACGTCGACATGGGCAGTCGCGGGATGACCTCGCGGGTGCGTGAGGCGATCGCCGCGGTGCAGCTCTACGTGCATCGTTTCCTGCTCGGGCTGGAACTGCACGGCCCTCAGGAGTCCCGCGAGAAGATCAAGTCGTGGTGGACCTGGATGCGCAATTACCGGGTCTGGGAGGCCAACCGCAAGGTCTTCCTCTACCCGGAGAACTATCTGCGCCCGGAGCTGCGGCTGGACAAGACACCGGCGTTCACCGCGCTGGAGGGCGACCTGCTGCAGGGCGAGATCACCGCGAACGCGGTGGAGCTGGCCTACAAGCGTTACCTGGACGAGTACAGCGAGGTGTCCCGGCTGACCATCGCCGGCGGCTACGTCTACAGCAAGGACCAGGATCCGGACGGGCCGCGGCGGATGGTCCTGTTCGGCCGCACCAAGACCGACCCGCGGCGCTACTACTACCGCCGGGCCGAGTTCGGCACCGAGGACGACGCGGCGGCGCTGTGGGAGCCGTGGCGGCCGGTGAACGTGCAGATCGGCGCCGATCTGGTGCACCCGGTGCACGCCTTCGGGCGGGTGTTCGTGTTCTGGGCGATGGTCGAACCGATCTCCGACGACGACCCGGGGCAGGCCGTCGTGACAGTGACCGGCGCCGGCGCGGACAAGAGCGTGTCGGCGGAGGCGAAGCGGGAACGGGTGACGATCTACTACTCGTTCTACAACCTGACCGGCGAATGGGTGCCGGAGCAGCGGCTGGGCAGCGGCGCCCGGGAGAACGGCGTGGTGTCGGCGATCAACCTGTTGACCCGGCCACGGCTGGACTCCGGCGGCCAGATGTCGATCATGGTGTCCTGTTCGTACACGGTGTCCGCGGCCGGCACCGACGACCGGCGCGCGGCGGTGCTCCTCGGTCTCAACCCGGAGCTGTACGCCGACGACCTGCTCGACCCGGCCGCCAAGGACCCGGAGGCCGACGCCCTGCGACGGGCCGGCGAGGAGGAGTCGAAGGCCGCCGGGGCGGCCACCACCGACCGGGTTGCCCAAATCTTCGTCGACCCGGTCGACCCGGCCGCCGTGGTCCGCTTCGACTCGCCGTCCGGCGCCGACGCCTGGCCGTGGTTCAGCGTCGACGTCAAAGGGGGCAGCTTCCTGTGCCGGCCGGCGATGGTCGCCGAACCGGAAGACTCGCCGCCCCGGCCGCTGCGCGACAACAACGACCGGCTTCCCGTCTGGGACCGGATCGACGCCGCGTTCGAGCTCACCGACGAGGTCCGGTACTTCTTCAACAGCAACCCCCGCAGCGGGCCCGGCGTGTTCAGCCGGATCGCCGCCGGAACACCGGCCGCCTCGGCACCGCTGCCGATCAGCAGCCGGTGGGGCCGCAAGCCGACGGTCCTGCCGGAGGACACCCGGGTGGACGCCGTGTTCACCCGCCCGGGCGGCAGCACGTACGCCTTCTTCGGCGACCGTTACGTCCGGTTCACCGGCGAGCCGTTCCACCTGATCGACGACGGCTACCCGAAACGGATCAACGAGGCACCGCCGGAGGACGCGCTGCCGCGCTGGACCCGGGTCGATCTGGCGTTCACCGACGTGGCCGGCACCACCTGGTTCTACAACGAGCAGCGGTCGGCGATGACGACCTCGAAGGCACCCGGCGAAACGATCAAGTTCGGGGACTTCCTCCAACAGCGGCTCAAACTGGCCAAGGACTTCGGCCGGCTGGTCGCTGTGCAGGTGATCGGCCAGGTCACCTACCTCATCGGCGAGCGCCGGTACGCCAGGTTCACCCATGTGGCGGGCAAACCGGAGAAGAACTGGTGGGAGGAGTTCGACGGCCTCCACGACCTGGCCGGCAACACCGACGGGCTGCCCACCGGCATCGCCCTCGACGCGGCGATGTGGAAGGCGGACACCGCCTACTACCTCCACACCGACCGCGGCCGGCAATACCTGATGACCGTCGCGCCGGGGCGGAGCCCCAGCACCCGGCCGGTCTACTCCGGCACCAAGATGTACGAGGACTCGAAGGTGGACGCCGCCTGGGTCGACGGCGACAAGCTGTATCTCACCTACCGCAACGAATACTACGTCTACACCCTCACCAGGAACGCGTCGTCCGGTGCCATCAGCTTCGGCGACTTCCTGGACGAGGGCTATCCGAAGCCGATGACCCGGGCGATCAGCGCCGCGTTCCGGCGCGAGGACCAGCTTTACCTGTTCAGCAACACCACCCGCCCGGCGAGCTACGTCCGCGTGCCCACCGGCCAGGACCTGAACAAGCTCCCGGCCGGGCTGCCGATCGCCGAGTCCTGGGTGGAACTGCCGGAGAACCCGCCGCGTAAGCCGTTCGACGGTGTACTCGACAGCCCCTCCGGCCTGTTCCTGTTCGCCGGGGACAAGTACCACCGGCATGCGCAGACTCTCGGGGTACGCCGCCCGTACGAGAAGGCCACGACCCCGTTCGAGATCATCCGGCTGACCACCGGCACCGCCTCGGAACTCAACCGGCGGCTGCTCTCCGGCGGGGTGCCGGCGCTGCTCGACCTGAGCACTCAGCTCACCGACGAGGTGCTGGTCAGCACCGACGAGAAGGCCGCCGCCGCGGTCCGGGTCCGGCGGTTCATGGTCGACACCGATAGGCTGCCCAGCGGCACCCACCTGGATTTCCAGAGCGCCAACGGCGCCTACTACTGGGAGATCTTCTGCCACGCGCCGCTGCTCATCGCGCAGGCCCTCAACAGCGCCCAGCGTTTCGAGGACGCCCGGCGATGGTACGAGTACGTGTTCGATCCCACCGACCCGCGCTCGTACTGGCGGTTCCTGCCGTTCCTGGCGTTCGACCCGGGCGCGCTGGCCGACACCCTGGACGCCGACCTGGCCGCGGCCGGGCCGACCACGGGCCTGCTCGCCGGTAAGGTCGCGGTGCTGACCGCCGCGTTGCGCACGGTGGCGCCGGCCGTCCGGGCGGGCCGGGCGCCCGCGCCGGGGGCGGAACAGGCCGCGAAGGACACGCTTGCCTCCGCGAGGACGCATACCGAGGTGGCCGACGCGCTGAGGGCCCTGCCGCCGGCCGGGCCGGACCGGCGTACGGCGATCGCCGCGCTGACCGAACACACACTGATCGCCGCCGAACCGCGGGTGGCCGGGCCGCCCGCAGGGCAGGAGAGCCTGCTCAAGGCGTACCGGGACCGGCCGTTCGATCCGCACGCCATCGCCGGGCTGCGCCCGGCCGCCTACCGCCGGTCCGTGGTGATGGGCTACATCGACAATCTGCTCGACTGGGGCGACATGCTGTTCCGGCAGTACACGCCGGAGAGCGTCGACGAGGCGCGGATGCTGTACATACTCGCGTACGACCTGCTCGGCGCCCGGCCGGAGCGGCTCGGAACCCGGCTGCTGCCGGACGCCGAGTCGTTCGCCGAACTCGACGCCGCCCCCGGCGACCTGAACCTGCTCGGCCACCTGACCAGCGGCGGCGCCATGCTGCAGGGCGGCGGAAACGTGCACGCCGGGGTGGCCGACGAGTACTTCACGATTCCGGAGAACGACGTGTTCGCCGACTACTGGACCCGGGTCGAGGACCGACTGTACAAGATCCGAGAGTCGCTGAACATCCTCGGCATCGCCCAGCCGCTGCCGCTGTTCGCACCGCCGATCGACCCGATGGCGCTGGTCCGGGCCACCGCGGCAGGTGCCGGGCCGGACAGCGTGCTGGCCGACGTCAGCGCGGCACCGCCGCACCACCGGTTCGGCACGATCTTCCGTAAGGCGCAGGACCTTGCCGACAAGGTCACCCAGTTCGGCAACGAACTGCTGTCGGTGCTGGAACGCGGCAGTGCCGAGGAGCTGAGCCTGCTGCAGAACCGGCAGGAGCAGGCGATCCTGACCATGACGGTGAACGTCAAGCAGGAGCAGATCCGCATCGCCGAGGAGACGCTGCGCGAACTCGCCGTCAGCCGAGAGGGTGCCACCGAACGCGCCGCGCACTACGAGCAACTGCTGAACGACGGCATGAACGCGCTGGAACGCGGCCAGGTCGGCGCGATGAGTTCCGGTGCGGCGCTGCACATGGTGTCCGGGGTGCTGAACACCGCGGCCGCGATCGTCTACCACGTGCCGCAGTTCAAGGCCGGGCCGTTCATCATCGGTGTCGAGCACGGCGGCCGGCAGCTCGGCGACGCCCTGTCGCGCACTGCCGAGATCACCACGTCGTTCGGCGAGGGCCTCAGCATGATCGGCGAGGCTCTCGGGGTGCAGGCACAATACGAGCGGATGACCGAGGACTGGACGTTGCAGGCGGCCACCGCCCGTAACGAGTCCGAGCAACTGGTGCACCGCATCGCCGGGGCCGAGGCGCAACTCGCGGTGGCCCGGCACGAGGCGGACATCCTCGACAGGGAGATCGCCCACGGCAAGGCGGTCGCTGCGTTCCTCACCGGCAAGTTCACGGGCGTCGAGCTGTACTCCTGGATGGCCGGGCGGATGTCGGCGCTGTACTTCCAGCTCTACCAGCTCGCCTACGACACGGCGAAGGCGGCCGAGCAGGCGTACCGGTTCGAGCAGGGCGCCGCCGAGACGTTCATCCGGCCCGGCTACTGGGAGGGCCGCCGGGGCGGTCTGCTGGCCGGGCCGGCGCTCGCCGTCGATCTGGAACGGCTGGGCCATGCCCACCGAGGCGGGGACGCCCGCGGCCTGGAGATCACCAAGCAGATCTCCCTGCTGGACCTCGACCCGCTGGCGGTGCTGCGCCTGCGGGAGACCGGCGACTGCGAGTTCGCGCTCACCGAAGCCCTGTTCGACGAGGACTTCCCGGGGCACTACAAGCGGCAGGTACGCACCGTCACGGTCACCTTCGCCGACGCCGACAGCCAGCCGCTCGGGATAAACGGCACCCTCACCCAACTCAGCCACAAGACCATGTTGGAAGCCGATGCGCGGGCGGCCAAGCACCTGCTCGACCCGCAGGGCGCGGCACCCGGCTCGATCCGCGCCGACTGGCGGCCCGGCCAGCGAATCGCACTGTCGCAGCCGGACGGGGGCCGGGACAACAACGGCCTGTTCGAGCTGCGTTACGACGACGAACGGTACCTGCCGTTCGAGGGCACCGGCGCGGTCTCGACCTGGCGGCTGGAACGCAGCCCGCAGTTCGCGGCCACCCTCTACGACGTGTTCGTCACCGTCAAGTACACGGCCCAGCACGGCGGCGAGGCCTTCACCAACGCGGTCCGCGGACTACTGAGGCCACGCCGGGCGGCCCGGTTCTTCGACGTGGCCCGGGAGTTCCCGCAGCAATGGGCGGACTTCCAGAACGGCTCCGACCGGCTCGTCCTGCCACTGTCGGCCGACATGTTCCCGGGCATGACCGGCCGGCAGATAACTGGGGTGGTCGCAGTCTACGAGCCGATGAACGGCGCGACGGCGCAGCTGGTCCTGGGCGGCGACCCGGCCATGGTGCTGCGGTCCGCACAGCTGCTGCCGACACCCGGCCATGCAGTGCGGGACGGGTCGGCATGGGAATTCACGGTCGACGGCGACAAGACCTGGCTCGGCAACGTCGGCCTCGTACTGACCTATCAGGCGCGGACAGGAGAATAACGATGCACACATTCGCGAAGTCGTTTGCCCGATCAGGGTCGAAGCAGGCCAAACGCACCGTCCCACAGCTGGGCGGGCGCCGTATGTACAGCAGCACCCCGCCGGGCGGCACCCCGCCGGGCGGCACCCCGCCGCAGCCGCAGGGCGATAAGCTCCCTAACCTGTCCAAGGCCCCTAAACCGCCAAGCGACCAGGCTGGCATCGTCAGTGCCGTCAGTGCCGTCAGTGCCGTCAGTGCCGCCGGTGGCGTCGACGCCGCCGTGGCCGTCGCGGTCGTCGCGGCCGTCGCGGCCGTCGGTGGCGTCGGTGGCGCCGCGGCCACCGCGGTCGTCGGTGTCCTCGTCGTGAGCTTGATAAAGAACCTGCACCGACAGGTCGGCGTTCAGGAGTTTGAGATGCCGTCCGCCGAGTTCGCCACCAAGACGCCGCTCAGCAAGTGGGTCGAGTGGGATCCCGAACCTAAAGGCGACCAAGTCGCCAAGCTCGACGCGCTCGCCGCCGACCGTACTGCGATTCAGGAGATTGCGGTCGCGGCGTTCGCCCGCGGCAAGTCCATCAAATCCGAGGGGGAGCTGTTCACGCGTTCGACGGGCGACGGGCACGCGTACGAAATCATCACCAAGACCGTCACCATCCACGAGGACCGACGGGCCGCCGCGGGCGATTCGGAGAACCACAAGTTTCTCCGGGGCCAACTGTCCGCCTTCCCCCCGTTCGGGCGACAGTTGCCGCAGGCCCCGCCGCAGGCCGAGTACGTGGACGCGGATGAGCGGAACGACGACGAGCTGACCGCCGAGTCGCGGTTCGACCGTAAGATCTGGGACTCGAACACGCCGGTCGCCGGGTATATCGCGCTTGGCAGGGGCGGCAACGTGGAATGTGATCCCAGCGGTGTCATCCACGACCGGGAACGCCACCTGATAGTGCGATACGGGTACATGAGCACGCGGTCGCGGCACCCGCTCGACGGTCGGGCGCTGTGGGTCAACGTGGTCAACTACCAGACCGGCGAGATGGTCGGCTTCCACATCGGCGCCGGCAAGAACAAGGTAAGCACAGTGGACTGGCTGAACCAGCCGATCGCCGCGTTCGTGTTCGTGACTATGTTCCGGACCTGGACCTGGATGTTGCAGCAGCCCGGCTCGGACACCCCGACCCTGATCGGCTGCGACCCGCCCGAGCGGCAGCGGCTGCTGACCAAACTGAATAAGGATGAGCCGAACCTGGCGCAATGCCGGAAAATCGCGTCCAGCCTGGACCTGATGGCGATAGGTGGCAGCGCCCTCCGCACCCTCCTGGGCGGCAACATCACCGGCGCCCCGCAGATCCCCAAGAACACCAAGAACGAAGGGATCAACGAATAGCCGTCCGGGCCCGATAGCCGCTCCTGACAACTTTCCGGACGGGTCCTTAACGGATGTGCGACCCAAGATCAAGAAAAGTTGATCTATAAGGTGGCCGGCTGCCGGTCGACGCCGACACCAACCGCCGCTACGGCGAGTCCGGCCAGAGCGAGAAAGCGCACATCGTCCAGCACCACCGCGGGCACATCGAGAGGGTCGTCCAGGAACTTGCCCAGATACCGAAGCGTGGTCAACTGGAGCATGAAACCCGGCCGGTTGGCGTCCCCCGCTTGCCCGTGATCAGGTTCCGGTCCTCGTCGTCGAGTACGAAGAACCGATCCAGCTCATCGACAGTCGGCGGGCGGGTGCAGCAGCCGTACGCGGCCAACTGCTCGTCGGAGAGGAACTCCTCAGCGTCTTCACCGGGTTCACCAGACTCATCGGCCAACTGTCCGGATAGCTGACACCTGCAGTTCTGCCGGCCATCGACACCGGCAATGCGGCGCCACCGTACGCTAGCGGCGGCCGGGAGATGGCCAAGAAGGTCCCTCTCACGCAACAGGAGAGCTCCCGGCCACCCAGCATCCCGCTACTCCGGCAACCGATCGGCACGCTGCCCGGGTGTGTACATAGCTCCTCTGTCAACCGGTGAGCGCGCAATCAACGTGCAAGGCTTGGTAGACGACGTCGGACAGGCGTCGTTTCAGTACGCGGAGGGCTTCCAGGCCGCCGTCGCCGCCGGCTTTGCGGCGGGCGATGAGGTCCTTGGCTGGCTCGTGGCAGCGGGCTTGTGTCATCGCGATGCGGTGCAGGGCGGCGTTAAGTTGACGGTTGCCGGTGCGGCTGAGCCGGTGGCGGGCTCGGTTGGATGACCACACCGGTAGCGGCGCGGTGCCGTTGTGCCGGGCGTAGGCGGCAGCGGAGTGGAATCGTGTGATCCCCGCGGTTTCGCCGAGTATTTTCGCGGCGGTCAGTGCGCCGCAGCCCGGCAGGGCGATGAGGGTTGGTACCAGCTTCTCGGCAAGATCACGGATCTCAGCCTCGACCAGGTTGATCTCCTGCGTGAGGCTCCGGCAGCGCTCAGTGATCGCCGTGGCGAGGTGTGCCACGACGCCGGGCAGCTGGGCCAGACGGCTCAGGATGCGGTCCAGGTTGCTGACCCGGTCGAGTGATCGGGCCGGCGGATCCCAGCTGGGGTCGAGTTCGTGCAGATGCCAGCGGAGCCTATTGATAGCTCGGGTGCGTTCGGCTATCAGGTCCTCGCGGTGATCGACCAGCAGCCGGAGGTCGCGGTCAGGCCCGTCCAAGTGTGCGGTGGGCAGGTGGTCCTCGCGTAGCGCGGCGCGGGCGACGGCCAGGGCGTCGATGGGGTCGGATTTGCCGTAGGTGCGGGCGGCGTCTCGGGCGTGGGCCATGAGTTTTGGTGGGACACGCACGATGCGTTCGCCGGCGGCGAGCAGGTCGTGTTCGAGGCGGCGGGTCATGCTGCGGCAGTCCTCGATGGCCCAGACCCGGTCCGGTCCGTGCCCGGCTGCCCAGCGCAGCAGTGATAGATGATCCTGGCTGGTTGTCTTGCAGGTCTTCGTGGCGAGCTTGCGGCCGTTGCCGTCGATGATGACGGCGGTATGGGAGCGCTTGTGCGCGTCGATACCGATGACCACCATGGGGATTTGTGTCTCCTTGACCGAGGGGGCGCAGACCCGGTCGGTAGGCATATCCCAGTCGGGCGCTGACACGCTCCTCTTAAGCCATACCGGCCGGTCGTTTAGGTCCGGCGGGCCGCACTATTTACATCAGCCACGAAGGCATCTAACGGCCGGGCGAACCCGCCGGACTGATCAAGAGTGACACTGGAAATAACGGCGGATCTCGATCTTGAGGAGATGCGCCACCATGACGACCGAACCGATCGTCGAGCAGGACCCTTCGGCCGGGTTGGACAGCTCGGTCACGGATGAGCAGTTGATCGCGATG
>Ga0070668_100001461_pt1 | contig 17073 bp, 17 predicted proteins | sample KBSS43metaG_FD_64661 | JGI IMG/M metagenome (GOLD analysis project Ga0070668, IMG submission 64661) | Switchgrass rhizosphere microbial communities from Kellogg Biological Station, Michigan, USA - KBS S4-3 metaG | ecosystem: Host-associated > Plants > Roots > Rhizosphere > Soil ... | reverse complement strand
GAGCGGATGAACGACTGGCCGGCGCACTGGTCGGTCTTGACGCGAACACCGGTGATGGTGACCCGCGTGGAGGTGCCCTTGAACTTCTTCTTGTCGAGCGCAACGGTGGCCACGGTGCCGGGCTTCAGATAGACCTTGCCCTGCAGGCTGATACCGGCGCTGAGAGTCGGAAGGCCCATGCTGCCGAAACCGGGGGTGAGGCTGGCGCCGGGGTTGATCTCGACCTCGTCGGAGACGATGCCGCAGCCGATCTGCTCGCCGGCCTCCAGCGAGCCGCCGGTCAGCTTCGTCTTGCCCTTGCCCGTGATGGTGCCGGTGAAGGTGCCTGCGATCAGGTACTCACGCGACGAGATGGCGGTGGTTAGCGGAGCCACCGGAAGTTGCGTCTCATTGCTGCCCACGACGGTGAGCGTCCAGCCGTCCGGGGTGTTGAGCACTCCGGGAGGGCCCGACGGGACGGCACCCTCGGGCGGCAGTGGGTTGGTGGCGTTCACCGGCACCACGGGCGGCTCCGGCGGCGGGTCGGCCAAGGCGAGGGGCGCAGTCCCTGCCGGAATAGCGATGCAGACTGCTGCCATAGCGGCAAAACGGTTCAACATGGTGGTATTGGCGCCTCTCGTGGTCGGGCGTGCGGATCTGTCGCGTCGGAGCATCCAATGGCCAGGTTGCCAATCGGTGAACGGGCGACCAACAATGTCGGCCCTACAGTCATCCAGCGGGCCATCGGTGAACCGGTTTCGAATCATCTTGATTCCCAAGAGAACTCACAGGTTCGAGCTACCGAATGGACGGCGTCCGGCCACCTAGTGTTGGCTCGTCGTTCACCATTCCGACGCTTTATCCGAACACGGTAGCTTCAGCTGACGCCCACCAGAGGTGCTGGTTTTGAGTGGCGGAGCGTCAGGCGGTCTGACGGGGCCGACGACATTGGAGGAACCCTTGAGATCACCCCAGAACTGTGGCCGGGCGCTTGCCGCCTCGCTCATCGCAGTGGGCACGGCACTCGCGTTCACGCCGCTGGCCATCGCTGACCCGGAGCCTGCACCCGCCCCGGCGCCGGGCCCGGCGCCGATGTTGGTGGAGGCCGCGCCGATCGGGGACGACGCCACTCCCGCCGCGGTGACGGCGTGCGGTGCGTTTGCCAACGCTTTGGACGGAACGGCGATGTACTACGGCGACTTCGCGGACTCGCTCGAGGGCTCCGACTATTCGGATCCTGCCGTCGACAGCAGCAACAGCGTCGGGCGGCTCGCACTGCGGCAGGCCGCGGGCGTCGCATTAGAGGCGGCGAACACGCCTGGCGTTGCGCCCGACATCGCGGATCCGATGCGCGCGTGGTCGTTGGGAGCCACGGCACTACTGGTCAAGATGGGCCTGCGGATTCCCGGCGAGAGTCTGAACACCACCGCGACGGGGATGAACGCAAACGCCGAGAAGGTCCAGATGGCGTGTGCCGCTGCCGGCACTCACGCCTGAGTCGTTCGTGAGAAAAAGCGCCATCGCGGCGCTCGTGGTTGGGCTGTTGCTCGCCGGGTGTGCCGGAAAGGCGACGGAGGGTCGATCGGCGGCGCCGAAGCTGGTGGCGGATTCTGCGCTCGCCGGGCTGCTGCTGTCCGCCGACGAGGTGAACGCCATCATGGGCACGTCGGGGATGACCCCACGGAGTCAGGTCGTCACCTCGATGGGCGACAACCGGAACCTGCTCCCGAATCTCAACTGCCTGGGCGTCTGGCAGGTCACGCAAGCGCCGATCTACGACCCCAGCCACTGGAAGACGTTGCGGCAGCAGTTACTTCGCGTCCCGGATGTCGACCAGTGGGACTACTTGGCGGTGCAGTCCGTCGTGTCGTATCGCACCGCGGACGGGGCTCGGATGTTCTTCGACGACTCCGCCGACCGCTGGTCGAAGTGCACGAACCACCACGTCAACATCAGCCTGAACGGCGGCGCGTTGCCCAAGTGGTTCAGCGGTGAGCTCACCAAGACGGACACCCGGCTGGCCATGCCCTATACGCGTGGCGAGGGCGACCAGATTCGTTCTTGCCAGCGTGTTCTCGCGGTGGCGGCCAACGTGATCATCGACGTCCAGGCATGCAAGCCGCAGCAGCCGACGCCCATCACGTCGGCGGTGGACATCGCCGAGGCGATCGAATCGAAGATGCCCGGCTGACTCCTCTCGAGGAGGATGATCGAGGTGTGTCGCACGCACGGAATTGGATCGCCGCCGTGATGCTGGCTGCCGGTGCGACGTTGGCCGCTGCACCGACGGTGTGCGCCGAGCCGAATCTGGACCAGTCGGCCGCCGCGGTCATCCAGCAGCTGACCGACGAGGGCTACAACGTCGAGATCAACTGGGTGAGTGGAGTCAGCAGCAGGCCGCTGTCCGAGTGCGCCGTCCTCGGTGTGCACAATCCCAACCGCGCCGGCGGGCCCGTCGAGGAGTTCACGACGGTCTACGTCGACGTGTCGTGCCCGAATCACGACGGCGACTCGCATTTCGACCTCGGGGTCGGGATCGGCATCGGGTGAGCTGACCTCGGCTGGGACTGAGGTAACTTACCGATATGGTGCGGCCCGCGCAGACGGCGCGCAGCGAGCGAACCCGCGACGCGCTGCGTCAGGCTGCGCTGGTTCGTTTCCTTGGCCAGGGCGTCGAGGAGACCTCGGCGGAACAGATCGCCGCGGATGCGGGGGTATCGCTTCGGACGTTCTACCGGCACTTCACCTCGAAGCACGACCTCCTGTTCGCCGACTACGACGCCGGCGTGGAGTGGTTCCGCGCCGCGCTGGCCGAACAGTCTGGCGAGAAGTCGCTCATCGACTCGGTACACGCGGCGGTGATGTCCGCCCCGTACGACGTCGAAGCCGTTTCGAAGATCGCCGAACTTCGCGCCAGGGAACTGGACGCGGGACGCATCGTTCGCCACATCCGGGCGGTGGAAACGGATTTCGCGGAGGCGGTCGAGGAGTACTTGACGCGCGACGCCGCTCCACTCGCAGGTACCGACGAGCGGCTGCGCATCACCGTCACGGCCCGCTGCATCGCCGCCGCGGTGTTCGGTGCGATGGAGGTGTGGATGCTCGACCCCAATCGGTCGCTGCCCGAACTCGCCCGGCTGTGCCGCATGGCGCTGGACACGGTGGCCGAGGGACTCGAGACGAATCGCCGCTAAAGTTTCGTCATTATTGACAAAACTTTAGCGGCGTGCCAGCCTCGGCACATGGCGGATTTCGACGCGATTGTCATCGGTGCGGGCCACAACGGATTGACCGCTGCCACCCTGCTTCAACGGGCCGGACTCCGGACGCTGTGCCTGGATTCCAAGCTGTACCCCGGCGGGATGGCCTCCACCGTCGAGCTTTTCGACGGTTTCAAGTTCGAGATCGCGGGGTCGGTCCAGATCCCCACGTCCGCCACGGTGAGCCGCGAGCTTGGGCTCGACGAACTGCCCACCGTCGAGCTCGACGTGATGTCGGTGTCGCTGCGCGGAGTGGGCGACGAGCCCCTCGTGTACTACACCGACCCGATGAAGCTCATGACGCACATCAACGAGGTGCACGGCGCAGAGGCGGTCAACGGAATGGCCGGGCTGATGGCCTGGTGTCAGGCGCCGACCCGGGCCCTCGGGCGGTTCGAAGCAGGCAAGCCGCCGAAGTCGATCGACGAGATGTATGCCTGCGCGACAAACGAATTCGAGCGATCGACCATCACCGATCTGCTGTTCGGATCGGTCACCGACGTGCTCGACCGGTACCTACCGGACAAGGAGAAGCACGGCGCGCTGCGAGGCATGCTCTCGCTGCTGGCCGTCAACACCACCTATCGCGGCCCCGCCACGCCTGGCACCGCGGCCGCGTTGGCGTACGGGTTCGCCGTGCCCGACGAGAATGCCTTGCTCGTCAAGAAGTTGAAGGGCGGCATCGGCGCGCTGACAGCCCACCTCGTCGACGTGTTCACGGCAGGCGGTGGTGAGCTACGGCTGCGCAGCAAGGTGGAGGAGATCACCGTCGCCGACGGCCGCGTCACCGGTGTCCGGCTCGAGGACGGCGCGCTGATCACCGCGCCCGTCGTCGTCTCCGCGGTGGCTCCGGACTTCACGCTCAACCAGCTCGTCGCACCGTCGGCGGTGCCCGACGACGTCCGTGAACGGTTCTCCCGCATCGACCATCGCGGCAGCTACCTGCAGATGCACTTCGCACTCGACGGTGTCCCGGAGTTCGCAGCGCCGTACGAACTACTCAACGACCCGGCGATGCAGTCGAACATCGGGATCTTCAGCACGCCTGAGGAGTTGCAGCAGCAGTGGGAGGACTGCCGACACGGCATCGTGCCCGCCGACCCGGCCATCGCGCTGCAGATCCCGTCGGTCAACGATCCCGGCCTTGCGCCGCCGGGAAAGCATGCGGCGTCGGCGTTCTCGCTGTGGTTCCCCGTCGAGGACACGCAGTCGAGCTACGGCGACATGAAGGTCGAGATGGGGCGCCGCGTGATCGAGAAGATCACCCGGCTAGCGCCGAACTTCGAAAGCCTGATCATCCGGCACACCACCTTCACGCCCAAGCACATGGGCACCATGTTCGGCGCGCCGGGCGGAGACTACTGCCACGGGCTGATCCATCCCGATCAGATCGGGATCAACCGCCCGGGGCCGAAGGGCTATGTCGACCAACCGATTCCGATCGAGGGACTCTACCTGGGGAGTGCGGGATGCCACGGCGGACCTGGCATCACCTTCATCCCGGGCTACAACGCCGCCAAGGCTGCGCTCGCCGACGCCTAACCCAACGGCCATCCCGGCGAGCAGACGCATAAGGCCCTCATTCGGCCGGATTGAGGGCCTTATGTGTCTGCTCGCGGGTGGTAGTTGGCGTGGTCATTGCTCGCGCTGGCGTAGTTGTGCCATCCAGTCCTGGGGCACGCGGCCGCGCGGGCCGGGGACGGTCTCGTCGGCGGGATGGCTTTGCGGCGCAGCCAGTTCCGGTCCGTCGTAGTACTCGTTGGCGTCGTAGTTCCAGAACCAGTCCTCGCCGGGTTCGAAGGACTGGATGATCGGATGGCCGGTCGCGCGCCAGTGCGCTGCCGCGTGCCGGGCGAGTGAGTCGTCACAACAGCCGACGTGACCACACGCCGCGCAGCGACGCAGGTGCACCCACCAGCCATTGACGGCGTCGCACTCAACGCACCCGGTACCGCTCGGTGGGACCTCCGGGTCGATCGCATCGCTCATGGGGTCGAGCCTAGTGGCGGCCGTCGAATCGGGTTCGCAACCCTTTGAATCGGTGAAATCAGATCAATCTGAGCGAAAGTAGCGACGGACAGGGGACCTGCATGTTCGGCAATTGACGTCGACGTTTGCTGGAATGTTCGCTTTGACGGCTAATCGCCGTTCTCTTAACGTCCGGCCCAACCTGACGACGATGGGACTGCACGTGGTATCCGCAATCGAGTGCTCTCCACGACGAAGTCGTTGATCCGATGCAGCATTCTCTCGGGGGTCGTCCGTGAACGGGACCGCCTGGACCAAACCGGCGTTCGCGATGGGCGATTTCGTCGTGCTCGCCGGCGAGACGTTCGCCGCGTTGTTCCGCAGGCCCTTCGCCTGGCGTGAGCTGCTCGACCAGATCTGGTTCGTCGCCAGGGTGTCGATCGTGCCCACGCTGGTGTTGTCGATTCCCTACACGGTGCTGATCGTCTTCACGCTGAACATCGTGCTGATCGAAGTCGGCGCGGGCGACCTGTCCGGCGCCGGTGCGGCGCTGGCATCGGTGACCCAGGTGGGCCCCGTCGTCACGGCGATCGTCGTCTCCGGCGCGGGCGCCACCGCGATGTGTGCCGACCTGGGCGCCCGCACGATCCGCGAAGAGTTAGACGCCATGAAGGTCATCGGGGTCAACCCAATTCAGGCGCTCGTGGTGCCGCGGGTCATCGCAGCGACGTTCGTCGCGCTGATGCTCTACTCGGTGGTGGCCGTCGTCGGGCTGTCCGGAAGCTACTTCTTCGTCGTGTTCGTCCAGAACGTGACGCCGGGCGCCTTCGCTGCCGGGCTGACGTTGCTGACCGGCCTGCCGCAGGTCATCGTCTCCCTGGTCAAGGCGCTGCTGTTCGGGCTCTCCGCCGGGCTGATCGCCTGCTACAAGGGCCTGCACGTCGGGGGCGGGCCGACGGCGGTCGGCAACGCGGTCAACGAGACGGTCGTGTTCGCGTTCATGGCCCTGTTCCTCATCAACATCCTGGCGACGGCGTTCGGTGTGAAGGTGGCGCCGTGAGCGAGCTTGCGAGCGAACCGTCAATGACCGCGGCCGACGCACCTCGCAGCGCCGAGGCGCTGAACAAGGCGGTCAACACGACGCGCAGGCTGGGTGAGCAGACCGCGTTCTACGGCCAGGCGCTGGCGTCCACGGCCGACGCGATCCGGCGCTACCCAGGCGAAGTGCTGCGGTTGATCGCGGTGATGGGGATGGGCACCGGGGCGCTGGCCGTCATCGGCGGAACCGTCGTCATCGTCGGCTTCCTCACGCTGTCGACCGGCGCGCTGATCGCCGTCCAGGGCTACAACACGCTGTCCAACGTCGGGATCGAGGCGCTCACCGGATTCCTCGGCGCGTTCCTCAACGTGCGCTTCATCGCGCCCGCGACGGCGGGCGTCGCGCTGGCCGCAACCATCGGTGCGGGTGCGACCGCGCAACTCGGCGCCATGCGCATCAACGAGGAGATCGACGCGCTCGAGGTGATGGGCATCCGGGCCGTCACCTACCTGGCGTCCACGCGCATCGTCGCCGGGATCATCGCCGTCATCCCGATCTACACCGTCGCCGTCCTGATGTCGTTCCTGGCGACCCGCTTCGGCACCACGATCATCTACGGACAGTCGCGCGGCGTCTACGACCACTACTTCTCCACGTTCCTGCAGCCGACCGATCTGCTGTGGTCGTTCACCGAGGCGCTGGCGATGGCCGCCGCCGTCATGGCGGTGCACACGTACTACGGCTTCACCGCGACGGGCGGCCCGGCGGGCGTCGGCGAGGCGGTCGGCCGCGCGGTGCGCACGTCGATCACCGCGGGCGTCTTCATTCTCTTGACCATCACGCTGTCGGTGTACGGGCAGTCCGGCAACTTCCACCTGTCGGGGTGACGGGTATGGAGAATTCGTCGCGGCGGGGAGGCATCGACCCCATCTGGTGGGCACCCGTGCTGTTTCTCGTCGTCATCGCGCTGAGTGTGCTTACCGCAGTGCTCTTCTCGGGAGCGGGGCGCTCCTTCGAGCGGCTCACGTTGGTTTCCGACAGGTCCGGCCTCGTCATGGAGAACGGCGCGAAGGTGAAGTTGCGCGGGGTGCAGATCGGCGAAGTCGAATCGATCGGCACCGAAGCCGCCGCAGCGGGAGGAGACCTCTCCAAGCTCACGCTGAAGATCTACCCGTCGGACTTCCAGTTCCTGCCAAGCGACGTCGAGGCGGAGATCAAGTCCAGCACCGCATTCGGCGCCAAGTACGTCGACCTCGTGGTGCCCGCCGGAGGCGGAAGCTCCCAGCCACTCAAGCCTGGCGCGGTGCTGCAGTCCCGCAACGTGACCGTCGAAGTCAACACCGTCTTTCAGAACCTGCAGTCGGTGGTGCAGTCGGTCGACCCGGCGAAGCTGAACTCGGTGTTGTCGGCCGTGGCGGAAGCCGTGCGAGGCAAGGGTGACGTCATCGGTCAGGCCATCACCGACTCCAACGACGTGCTGCTCGCGGTGAATCCCCGGATGCCGGCCGTGCAACAGGACTGGCGGCTGTTCGGCCAGACGGCTCAGGCGTATTCGGATGCGGCGCAGCACATCGTGTCGATCCTCGATTCGTTCTCCACCACCAGTACGACGATCGCCAACCACGCCAGTGCGCTCGACCGTGTGCTGCTATCGGCCGTCGGATTCGCCCAGTCGGGTGTCAACGTGCTCGGCGGCAATCAGCCGAACCTGGTGCGCGCCATGAACATCCTGGATCCGACGACCGCGCTGCTCATGAAGTACTCGCCTACCTACACCTGCCTGTTCCAGGGCGCGCAGTGGTTCCTAGAACACGGTGGCCGAGATGCGCTCGGCGGCAACGGCAAGTCGGTGATCATGGACGCGGCCCTGCTGATGGGCGACGATCCCTACCGCTATCCCGACAACCTGCCGGTGGTCAACGCAAGGGGCGGCCCCGGCGGCAAGCCGAGCTGCGGCTCGCTGCCCGACATCAGCAAGAACTACCCGGTGAAGTACCTCGTCACCGACACCGGGTTCGGCACCGGTCTGGACCTGCGGCCCAACCCCGGCATCGGCTTCCCCGGCTTCGCCAACTACTTCCCCGCCACCAAGGCGGTGCCCGAGCCGCCCAAGATCCGCTATCCGGGCCCCCCGGCGCCGGGGCCGTTGCCGCCGTACCCAGGCGCACCTGCCTACGGCGCACCGGAATTCGCTCCCGACGGCACCCCGCTCTATCCGCCACCACCGGGTGAGGGACCACCATGAGAAGCAGAACGGTGGGAAACCTCATCCGGGTGGTGCTGTTCACCGCGGTGTGCCTGGTGTTCGTGTTCGCCCTTGTGACCGTGTTCGGGCAGTTCCGCTTCGACTCCCGCGTCAGCTACAGCGCGGTGTTCACCAACGTGTCGGGGCTCAAGGGCGGGAACTTCGTCCGCATCGCCGGCGTCGAGGTCGGCAAGGTCAAGGACATGACCCTGCACGAGGACGGCACCGTGACGGTCGTCTTCGACATCGACAAGGGGCTGCCGCTGACGGAGGGCACCACGGCCGCGGTGCGGTACGAGAACCTCATCGGGGACCGCTACCTGGCGTTGGAGAACGGGCCCGGACCGGTGCGCAAACTCCAACCGGGGCAGACGATTCCGTTGCAGCGGACGTCGCCGGCGCTCGACGTCGACGCGCTGATCGGGGGCTTCCGGCCGCTCTTTCGCGCGTTGGATCCCGACCAGGTGAACGCGTTGAGCGGCGAGCTGCTCAAGGTCTTCCAGGGTCAGGGCGGCACCATCGCGTCGGTGCTGAGCCAGACGTCGGCACTCACCACGACGCTGGCGGGCCGCGACGAGATGATCGGCCAGGTGATCACCAACCTCAACACGGTGCTCGGCACGTTCGCCGCCCGCGACGGCCAGTTCGCCGAAGGTCTCGACAAGCTTTCGCAACTCGTCCAGGGACTCACCGAGCGCAAGACCGACATCGCCAACGGGGTGGCGTACATCAACGCCGCCGCGGCGTCGGTCACCGACCTGTTGACCGAGGCGCGCCAGCCCATCAAGGAAGCCGTGGTTCAGACCGACCGATTCGCGGGCCAGCTCGAGGCCGACCACGAGTACGTCGATGACCTGGTGAAGACACTGCCCGACGCGTATCAGGTGCTGGCCCGGCAGGGCCTCTACGGCGACTACTTCGGCTTCTATCTCTGCGACGCGATCCTGAAGCTCAACGGCAAGGGCGGCCAGCCGGTGTTCGTCAAGGTCGCAGGCCAGGACACGGGACGGTGCACACCCAAATGACACGTCTCTCAACGAAGTTCAAGCGACCGACGATCAAGCCGCTGGCCGAGCGCAACAGGCTCGTGGTCGGCGTCGTCGGCATCGCATTCCTGGCGGCCGTGGTCGTCGCTTCCTTCTCGTACGACAAGATCCCGTTCATCAAGGGCACCGGCGACTACTCCGCCTACTTCGCCGAGGCGGGCGGTATCAAGCCTGGCAGCGACGTGCGGGTATCGGGGATGTCCGTCGGCCGGGTCTCCGACATCCATCTGGAGGGCACCCAGGTGCGGGTCGATTTCACCGTCAACGACGGGGTCGACCTGGGGGACCGCACCGAGGCGGCCATCAAGACCGAGACCGTGCTCGGGGCCAAGATGCTCGAGCTGACCCCGCGCGGCGAGGGCACGCTCAGCGGCGCCATCCCGCTCGAGCGCACCACGTCCCCCTACGACCTGCCTGACGCGCTCGGCGACCTCACCACGACCATCAGTGGACTGGACACCACTCAGCTTTCCGAATCCCTCACCACGCTGGCGCAGACGTTCCAAGACACCCCACCGGAGTTCAAGCTCGCACTTGACGGGGTGGCCCGGTTCTCCGACACCCTCAACACGCGTGACGCGCAGCTGCGTAAGCTGCTGGCCGACGCCGACAAGGTCACCGGGGTGCTGGCGAAACGCAGCGACCAGATCGCCAGCCTGGTCGTGAACGCCAACGCGCTATTGAACGAGCTTCTCGCGCAACGTGCTTCGGTCGACGCGCTGATGAACAACTTGACGGCGGTCTCGCGCCAGCTGTCCGGGCTGGTCGCCGAGAACCGAACGCAATTGAAGCCCGCGCTGGACAAGCTCAACGGCGTACTCGGGATTCTGGACAACCGCAAACAGGAACTACAGAAGACCCTCGGGCTGCTGCGGCGCTACGCCATGTCCTTCGGTGAAGTGTTGGGCTCGGGGCCGTTCTTCAAGGCGTCTGTGGTCAACCTTGCGCCCGGCCAGTTCAGCCAGCCGTTCATCGACTCGGCGTTCTCCGATCTGGGGCTGGACCCCAACGTGCTGCTGCCGTCGCAACTGGTCGACCCTGGGGTGGGCCAACCGGGCACCCCGCCACTGCCCGTGCCGTTCCCACGGACCGGGCAGGGCGGCGACCCGAATCTGACTCTGCCGGACGCCATCACGGGCAACCCCGGCGATCCGGGGTGTGGTCCGCCCGGCGTGCCATTGCCCGGCCCGACCGGCTGCTACCCGTATCGCGAACCGTTGCCCGCGCCGCCGCCAGGGGGTCCGCCGCCTGGGCCGCCCGCGGACGTCAAGCCCGAGCAGAAGGAACCCCCGATCTACGTGCCAGCGCCCGGCGAGGTGCCGTTCCCCGTGACGCCGCCCGCGGAAGCGGGGCAGTGACCGTGGCCAAGAACTCCCGCGTGCCGCGCATCGCCACCGCGGCCGGTCTCGTCGTGATCCTCGCCGTCGCCATCACCATGGTTGCGACGCCGTGGTGGAAGGACGTCGGCAAGGACACCTTCGTCACCTACTTCCCCAACACCAACGGTCTCTACACCGGCGACGAGGTCCGCATCCTCGGCGTCGAGGTCGGAACCGTGGAGAAGATCGAGCCGCAGCCCAACACGTCGAAGGTCACCTTCTCCGTTGATGCGCAGTACCCGGTGCCCGCCGACGTCAAGGCCGCGATCCTGTCGCCGTCCCTGGTCAGCGCGCGGGCCATCCAGCTGGTTCCCGCCTACTCCGGTGGCCCGAAACTCGCTGCGGGCGCGACCATTCCGCAGGAGCGCACCGCGGTTCCGGTCGAATGGGACGACTTCCGCGGACAGCTGGAGAAGCTGACCGACTCCCTTCAGCCAACCACCCCCGGTGGGCCAAGCGCGGTCGGAGAGTTCGTCACCACCGCCGCGGCCAACCTCCGCGGTCAGGGCGAGACCGCCCACGACACCGTCGTGAAGCTCTCGCAGGCAGTCTCGGCGCTCGGCGATCACAGCACCGACATCTTCAGCACGGTGAAGAACCTGCAATTGCTCGTGTCGGCGCTGTCGTCGAGCAGCGACCTGCTCGAAGCGTTCAACACCAACCTCGCCGACGTCAGCACCGTGCTGTCCAACACGCCCAATGAAGTGGCCAACGCAACCAAGGGACTGGACGGCGCGGTGACCGACTTGCGCGGTTTCCTCGCCGACAACACCGAGGGGATCGGCGTCACCGTCGACCGGCTCAATGCCATCACCACCGCACTCAACGACAGCCGTGGCGACGTCAAACAGGTCCTGCACATCACGCCGACGGTGTTCCAGAACTTCATGAACATATATCAGCCCGCCCAGAGTGCCGTGACCGGCATCCTGGCACCCGTCAACTTCGCCAATACCGTCCAATTCGTCTGCAGCGCAATTCAAGCCGCGGCGCGTGAGGGCTACGAGCAGGCGTCGAAGCTGTGCATCCAATACCTGGCGCCGATCATCAAGAACCGGCAGATCAACTACCCGCCGCTGGGCGTCAACCCGTTCGTCGGTGCGTCCGCGCGGCCCAACGAGATCACCTACAGCGAGGACCGGCTGAATCCACACCTGCCGCCCGCGCCGCCGCTCGATGTGCCAGCCCCGCTGGCCGCCGAGGTAGCCGGGACACCCACCGACCCCAATGCGGGACTGGCCGGGCTCATGGTGCCCGGGGGGACGCCGTGAGGCGTCTGGTGGCGACGGCGTTGGCCGTCGCGTGCCTGCTCGCGATCCCGGGATGTGAATGGCGCGGGCTCAATTCGCTGAGCCTGCCGGGAACCGCAGGCGGCGACGACGGTTCGTACACCATCCAAGCGCAGCTGCCGGACGTCGTCGTCATTCAGCAGAACACCCGAGTGCGGGTGGCCGACGTCAACGTCGGCAACGTGACCAAGATCGAAGTGCAGGACTGGCATGCGCTGGTCACCATGCGCATCGACGGCACCGTGCACCTGCCGGCGAACAGCACCGCCAAGGTAGGGCAGACCAGCCTGCTGGGCTCGATGCACATCGAGCTCGCGCCACCCACCGACGCACCGCCGCAGGGCGAACTCAAGGACGGCTCGGTGATCCCGCTGTCGTCGGCGAGCACGTATCCGACCACCGAGCAGACGCTGGCGTCGGTGTCGATTCTGCTCAACGGAGGTGGGTTGGCTCAGCTTCAGGAGATCAACCAGACGTTCGCGAAAGCGTTGGCCGGCCGCGAGAACGACATGCGCAGCCTGCTGACCCAGCTCGACACCTTCATCGCGCAACTGAACGCTCAGACCGACGACATCATCACCGCCACCGAGCGGCTCAACTCGTTGGCCGGGCAGGTGGCGGCCAACGATCAGACGGTCGACCGTGCGCTCACCACGATCCCGCAAGCGCTTGCCGTGCTTGCGGATTCGCGCACGAAGCTAGCCAACGCCATCGACGCGCTCGGCAAGTTCAGTGCCATCGCCACCTCGACGGTCAACCAGACCAAGGAGTCGTTCGTCAGCAACCTGCGCAACATCGCGCCGGTGTTCCGCGAGCTCGCCAACGCCGGGCCCGCGCTCACCAGGGGATTGGACTTCCTGTCGACGTACCCGTGGGTGAAGAGCACCGTCGCCAACTGGTTTCGCGGTGACTTCGCCAACATCACCCTGGTGATCGACCTGACGCTGAGCCGGCTCGACAGCGGCCTGTTCACCGGTACCCGGTGGGAGGGCGACCTCACCCAACTCGAGCTGCAATGGGGCCGCACGATCGGCCAAATGCCGAGCCCGTACACCGCGGGCAACCCGCTGATCGCCCCGTACCGGTGGGGAGCGTACTGACGTGGTGCGCCTACCCCGGGCCGTGTGGACACAGCTCACGATCCTCGCGGCAGTCACCGTGATCGCCTGCAGCGTCATGGCATTCGGCTTCGTCAACGTCCCAGCATTGCTGGGCGTCGGCCGCTACACCGTCACCGTCGACTTGCCCGCCACCGGAGGCTTGTATCCGACGTCGGTGGTGACCTACCGCGGAACCGAGATCGGTCGGGTCGAGTCGGTCGACGTCACCCACGACGGTGCCCGTGCCGTGCTCGTGCTCGACTCCGACATCAAGATTCCGTCCGACGTCACCGCAGCGGTGCACAGCCGCTCCGCCGTCGGCGAGCAGTTCCTCGAACTGACGCCGCGGGCCGACGGTGACACCACGAAGCTGCTGAGCGACGGCGACGTCATCGGCGTTGGCGCCGCACAGATTCCGGCCGACATCGGCAGCCTGCTCGACGCCACCAACACGGCGCTGAAGGCGATTCCGCAGGACGACCTTCACACCGTCGTCGACGAGGCGGCCAAGGCCGTCGCCGGACTGGGTCCGGAGCTGTCCCGCATCGTTGACGGATCGACGTCGCTCGCGATCGAGGCGGACAAGGTCAAGGACCCGCTTACGCAGTTGATCGACCAGTCGCCGCCCGTGCTGAATTCGCAAGTGCAGACGGCGGATTCGATCGCTGCCTGGGCTCAGCACATGGCGTCGATCACCGGGCAGTTCGCAGCGCAGGACGCGGCCTTTTCAAATCTGCTCGACCAGGGCGCGCCTGCCCTGAACGAAGGCAAGGCGCTGTTCGACAGGGTCGCGCCCGCGTTGCCCGTGCTGCTGGCCAACATCGTCAGCCTTGGCGAGATCGCGGTGACCTATCGATCCGACATCGAACAGCTGCTGGTGCTCTTCCCGCAGGGTACGGCCGTCATGTCCGCGATCGCGCTGCCGAACGCAGACACCAAACAGGCCTATCGGGGCATCTACCTCGACTTCAACCTCAACCTGAACCTGCCGCCGCCATGCAACACCGGGTTCCTGCCGGTCCAGCAGCAGCGCTCACCGTCGGACACCGACGCTCCCGATCGCACCACCGGTGAGTTGTACTGCCGGCTTCCGCAGGATTCGGCGATGAATGTCCGTGGCGTGCGCAACATTCCGTGCGAGAACGATCCCGCCAAGCGCGCGCCGACGGTCGAGCTGTGCGAGAGCGACGAGCAGTACGTGCCGCTGAACGACGGCAACAACTGGAAGGGCGACCCCAACGCGACGCTGTCGGGTCAGGGCGTCCCGCAGTTCGCGCCCGGTGTCCCGTGGCCGGGCCCCTCGGCGGCGGGCGTGCCCGCGCCTGCCGCGCCCCCCGTCGCCGTGGTGCCGTATGACCCGGCGACCGGAACCTACGTCGGCCCCGACGGTCGGACCTACACCCAAGCCGACCTCGCCCACCCCGCCAACAAGACGTGGCAGTCGATGCTGGCGCCGCCGGGCTGACTGGACCGACCGCGCGAGATTGAAGCCAGACAACGAAAGTGCGAGTGGCGTGTTGCCTGACGTCAATCTCGCGAGTAGCTGCCGCGACAAACGACACAATCGCTAATGTCGCGGCATGGCAACCAGTGATTCGCGTGAAGTGGTCATCGAAGCAACCCCCGGCGAGATCCTCGACGTCATCGCCGACGTCGAGTCGACGCCCTCGTGGTCGCCGCAATACCAGAAGGCCGAGATCCTGGAGAGCTACCCCGACGGGCGGCCGAAGCAGGTCAAGATGACGGTCAAGGCCGCGGGGCTGACCGACGCCCAGGTGATCGAATACACCTGGACCGACAGCAGCGTGAGTTGGACGCTGGTGTCGTCGGGTCAACTCAAGGCGCAGGACGCGAGCTACACGCTGACCCCCGACGGCGACAAGACCAAGGTCAAGTTCGACATGGCCATCGACCTGTCGATACCGATGCCAGGCTTCCTGCTGAAGCGCACCCTGAAGGGCGGCATGGAGACCGCCACCGACGGCCTGCGCAAGCAGGTGCTGAAGGTCAAGAAGGGCAAGTGAACAACATGGGACCCCTTGCCGGGGTGAAGGTCATCGAACTCGGCGGCATCGGGCCGGGCCCGCACGCGGCGATGATCCTCGCCGACCGCGGTGCCGACGTGGTGCGCGTGCGTCGCCCCGGTGGGCTGCAGATGCCGCCCGAAGACGTCGACCTGCTGCACCGGGGCAAGCGCGTCGTCGACCTCGACGTCAAGAACGAGCCGCACCTGTTGCTGGACCTCGCCGCCAAAGCCGACGTGCTGCTGGACCCCTTCCGGCCCGGCACCTGCGAGCGGCTCGGCATCGGGCCGGACGACTGCGCGGCCGTCAACCCACGGCTGATCTACGCCCGCATCACCGGGTGGGGTCAGGATGGTCCGCTCGCACAGACCGCGGGCCACGACATCAACTACCTGTCGCAGACCGGCGCGCTGAGCGCCATCGGCTACCGCGACCGTCCTCCGGTGGCGCCGCTTAACTTCGTAGCCGACTTCGGCGGCGGGTCGATGTTCGTGTTGCTCGGCATCGTCGCGGCGCTCTACGAGCGGGAGCGCTCGGGGCAGGGGCAGGTGGTCGACGCGGCGATGGTCGACGGGGTCAGCATCCTCGCGCAGATGATGTGGACGATGAAGGCGACCGGCTCGCTGAAGGATCAGCGCGAGTCCTTCATGCTCGACGGCGGTGCGCCGTACTACGGCTGTTATGAGACGTCCGACGGTGAGTACATGGCAGTCGGATCCCTCGAGCCGCAGTTCTTCGCGCAGTTGCTCGCCGGGCTCGGACTGTCGCCCGACGAGGTGCCCAACCAATTCGAGCTCGGCCGCTACGACGAAATGAAGGCGATCTTCGCCGCCCGGTTCGCCAGCCGGACGCGCGCCGAATGGGCCGAGGTGTTCGCCGGGACGGACGGGTGCGTGACGCCCGTGCTCAGTTGGACCGAAGCCGCAGTCAACGAGCACCTCACCGCCCGCCGGACGCTGACGACGGTCGACGGCGTGCAGCAGGCCGCGCCCGCTCCGCGGTTCTCCCGCACGCCGGCCGGCCCCGTGGGCGTACCGCCGAAATCGACCACGTCGCTCGCCGAAATCGACTGGTAATTGACCGAATGTGCGAATTAGCTACGAAATAGCCTGCGCGAGGCCGCAGACTTGACTACCTTTGCTCCTATGGCTGTGAGAGCGTCGAAGGAAATGGTTTTCGACGCCTCGCCGGAGGCGATTCTCGATGAGCTCGCCGACATCGACGAGGTGCCGTCGTGGTCAACAGTGCATCGGGCCGTGGAGGTGCTCGACCGTCACCCCGACGGGCGACCCCATCACGTCAAGGCGACGTTGAAGATCATGGGTGTCACCGACAAGGAGCTGCTGGAGTACCACTGGGGACGGCACTGGGTGGTCTGGGACGCGTCGAAGACGTTCCAGCAACGCGGCCAACACGGTGAGTACAACCTGACGCCCGTGGGGGAACAGACGCGGGTGCGGTTCGACATCATCGTCGACCTGGCCGCGCCCATCCCGGAGTTCCTGATCAAGCGGGCCAAGAAGATCGTGTTGAACGTCGCGCTCGACCGGCTGCGGTGCCGGGTGACGCGCAACCACGGGTAGCCCCTTCCCGCGAACAGACGTAAAAGCCCCTCAATCGGCGGTGCGGGTTCACGCGGTCGTCGCAACGCTCTCATGTGTGAGGGGTTGCGGCGACCGTGTCGTTTTCGGAGAAGTGTGGTGGTTTGGGTGATCGGCTAGCGAAGCTGGTCGATGCTGGTGTG
>Ga0070668_100001456_pt1 | contig 17104 bp, 14 predicted proteins | sample KBSS43metaG_FD_64661 | JGI IMG/M metagenome (GOLD analysis project Ga0070668, IMG submission 64661) | Switchgrass rhizosphere microbial communities from Kellogg Biological Station, Michigan, USA - KBS S4-3 metaG | ecosystem: Host-associated > Plants > Roots > Rhizosphere > Soil ... | reverse complement strand
TGCCTCGAGTGGGGGTTGCGGCAGGAAGCCGACGGTTTCGTGGTCGTGCAGGGCACCGACACCCTCGAAGAGACGGCGTACTTCCTGGACCTGTGCTGGCCGTCCGAGGCCCCGGTGGTGGTCACCGGCGCGATGCGCAACGCGAGCCTGCTCAGCGCGGACGGCCCGGCGAACCTGCGGAACGCGCTGACCGTCGCAGCCGATCCGCGCAGCCGTGGCCGGGGCGCGCTGGTGACGCTCAACGACGACGTGCACGCGGCGCGCTGGGTGCGGAAGGCGCATTCGAGCCACCTGGAGGCGTTTTCGTCGGCGCCCGCGGGGCCGCTCGGCATGGTCGTCGAACACGCGGTGCACTACTTCCACCCGTCGCCGCCGCGGCCGCTGACGTTGTCCGGCAACGACTTCAGCGGGCTGGTTCCGGTGGTGGAAGCCGGTCTCGACGACTCGGGGGCGGTGCTGGAGTTCGCGGCTTCCCAACCGGAGGTGCGCGGGGTGGTCGTCGCCGCGACCGGCGCGGGGCACGTTTCCGCCGGCACGGCCGACGTGCTCGAAGGGCTTCTTTCGCGGTTGCCGGTCGTGGTCGCGTCCCGGACGGGCGCGGGCCCGACCCTGCGGTCGACGTACGGCTTCCGCGGCTCGGAGTCGAGCTTGATCGCGATGGGCGCCACGATGGCCGGCTGGCTGGACGCGCGGAAGTCGCGGATCCTGCTGCGCACCCTGCTGGCCGGCGGCGCGGACCGGGACCGGATCGAGCGGGAGTTCCGCCTGCGCGGCGACCTGGACTGAGGGGGCCCGGAGCGCCCCAATGTGGCGTTGGTTGCGTCCAACGCACCCAATGTGGCGTTCGGTGCGTCTGACGCACCGAACGCCACATTGGGGCGCTGGCAACCGGACAACAGCTGGTGCGCCGGTTCAGTCGAGGACCGGGCCGCCGAGCGGGTCCAGGTGGTACGGGCGCATCGCGCGCTCCGCGTCGCGGTAGACGTGGACCGACACCGCCGGGTCCGGGCCGTCGTTGCGGACCTCGTGCACGTATCCCGGGCCGAAGACCCGCGACTGCCCCGCCGACAGCGCGTGCAGCTCGGTGACCGCACGGCCGTCCGGCGCCCGGCGCGCCACGGCCTCCGTCAGGTGGCCGTTGACCACGGTGAACGCGCCGCTGGCGAACGCGTGGTCGTGCAGGTCGGTGTGCTGGCCGGGCAGCCAGCCCATCAGCCACACCTCTTGCTGCTCGTCCTTCGAAACCAGCGTCGCGAAGCGCTCTTCGGGGTCGTAGCGCAGCAGGTGGCGCCAACGGTCGCGATCGGCGGCGACTTCCAGCGCGACGCGCACCGGGTGGCGCAGCGCGGGGTTTTCGGGACGCAGCAGGGTGTTGTCCGGAACGGCGAACATGAGGGTCCTCACGAAAGAATGGGTGTCGAGCTGGGCCGGGGCTGGGTTCACCGACAACAGCGACACGCGCACACGACGGCGCGGAGGTCGAAGCGACCCCGCGGCCCGGTCATGGCGTGCGCGAACATGACGACCAGAGTCCCAGCGCGCCCCGCGCTGGTCAAGCCGCTCCCACCATCCGGGCGGTAGAGGTCACACTCTCAGGACCACTCGTGCTTCTGCGACCGCCCGAGCAGCTCGGCCCCGGCCCGCCGCGGGTCGACGCCCTCGTGGCACACGCGGTGCATCGCGTCGGTGATCGGCATGTCGACCCCGAGGCTCTGCGCCAGCGCGCGGATCGACGAGCACGACATGACGCCCTCGGCGACCTGCCCGCCGGCGGCCGCCTGCGCCTGCTCCAGTGTCTCGCCACGGCCGAGGCGCTCGCCGAACGTCCGGTTGCGCGAAAGCGGCGACGAGCAGGTCGCCACCAGGTCGCCGACACCGGCGAGCCCGGCGAACGTCAGCGGGTCGGCGCCCAGTTTCGCGCCGAGCCGGGCCATCTCGGCCAGGCCGCGGGTGATGAGCGTCGCCATCGTGTTCGTGCCGAGGCCGAGGCCCGCGGCCATCCCGGTGCTCAGCGCGATGACGTTCTTGCAGGCCCCGCCGAGCTCACACCCGACGACGTCGGTGTTGGTGTACGGGCGGAAGTAGGAGTTGGCGCAGGCCCGCTGGATCGCGACGGCGCGCTCGTGGTCGGCGCACGCCAGCACGGAAGCGGACGGCTGGCCGGCGGCGATCTCCTTGGCCAGGTTCGGCCCGGTCACGACGACGACGTCGCCGGCGTCGATGCCGACGATCTCGCCGATCACCTCGCTCATCCGCTTGAGCGTGCCGAGTTCGACGCCCTTGGCGAGGCTGACGAGGATCGCGTCGGGCGGCAGCAGGCCGCGCCACGACGTCAGGTTCGCCCGCAGGCTCTGGCTCGGCACCGCGAGCACGACGGCTTCGGCGTCGCCGAGGGCCTTCGCCGGGTCGCTGGTGGCGGTGATGTTTTCCGGCAGCCCGACGCCGGGGAGGTAGGCGCTGTTGACGTGACGCTCACGAATGTCCTCGGCGACCTGCTCGCGGCGAGCCCACATCGTGACGTCACGGCCGGCGTCGCCGAGCACCTTCGCGAAGGCGGTGCCCCACGAACCGGCGCCGAGCACGGTGACCCGCTGCACGTCGGCGCGCATCAGGCGGGATCCCCCGGCTTCGTCACCGGCGGTTCTTCGTGCCGGATCTCGGCGAGCAGGCGGGTCACGTCGTCCATCATGACCTTGGTGACTTCGCGCAGCTTCGACGCGCTGCGGGTGTTGCCGCCGCGGTAGGCGGACAGGTCGAGCGGGTCGCCGACGGAGTGGGTGATCGTCTTGCGCGGGAACGGCGTGAACTTCTTGGTGTAGCCGTCGAAGATCTGGCTGGTGCCCCAGCGCGCGACCGGGATCACCGGGACGTCGTTCTGCAGCGCGAGCCGCGCGGCGCCGGTGAAGGACTCCTTCGGCCAGCCCGCCGGATCCCTGGTGATGGTGCCCTCGGGGTAGATCACGACGACTTTCCCCTGGGCGAGGGCGTCATGGGCGGCCTTGAGGCTGTCCCCGGCGGCGGCCGAGCCGCGCGAGACGGGGATCTGCCCGGAGCCGGAGACGATCGGGCCGAGGATCGGCGCGCGCGTCAGGCTCTCCTTGAAGAGAAACCGCGGGACCCGCTTCTGCCGGTGCACGAACACGGCGTCCACGGCGGGATCGAGGTGCGAGATGTGGTTCATGACGAGCAGCGCGGGCCCCTGCCGCGGAATCTTCTCGGCCCCGACGTACACCCGCCGGGCGATCCCCGTCAGCGGGTAGAACAGTACGGCGGCGAGCCCCACCCAGAAGCCGCCCTTCTCACGCCGGGCCACGATCTCCTCCTCCACGTCTCACGTCCGCCCCAGATCCTGCCGCGCCGGGGTCAGGGCAGTCCAGGGAGGGTGGGTTGACGCTCGGGCGTGCGGTGGAGCGGGACGGGCGAATCGGTGAGCCGGGTCTCGGCACTCGCGCCGCCGCGGTGCCCCACCAGCGCCACCAGCGCCACCGTCGATCCGGCCGGACCGCACGACTTTGCCGGGCCTCCGGCCAAAGCCGGCCCACCACACAGCCCGCCCCACGACAGGACCCACCCTCCCTGGGGGCCACCCCGTCTCGAGCGTATCGGCGACCACCCACACGAACCGCCCGCCGAGCACCCCCGCACCCGCACTTGTCCACAACACCCGTCGCCTGTGGACAACCCGCCAGCTCCCCCGCACCGGCCGATCGTTTCGGGTAAAGATGGACACGTGGACGTGGACCTGGTCGTGCCGATGAAACACCCCCGCGAGGGCAAGTCGCGGCTGCGTGGCGCCGTCGAGGCGGACCGGCACCCCGGGCTGGTCCTGGCGCTGGCCGCCGACACGCTCGCGGCCGTGACGTCGGCCGGGTGCGTGCGGCGGGTGCTGCTCGTCGCGGCCGATCCCGCGGCTGTCGCCGAGCTGGCCGAACTCGGCGTCGAGATCGTCGCCGAACCCGCCACCGAATCCGTCGAAGGGTCCGTCGTAGGTTCCGTCGAACAGGGCCTCAACGCCGCCTTCCGCCACGGCGAGGCCCTGCTCCGCGCCGACGACCCCCGAGCCGTCGTCGGAGCCCTCCAAGCCGACCTCCCCGCCCTGCGCGCCGGCGACCTCTCGGCCGCCCTCGCCGAGGCAGTCGGCCGGCGAGCCTTCGTCGCCGATCGCCAGGGCACCGGCACCACCCTGCTGCTGTCCGCGCCCGGGGCCCCCCTCGACCCGCGCTTCGGCCCCGGATCGGCGCGGAAGCACGCGGCGTCCGGCGCCGTGCCGCTGGCGCGAAAGCTCCCGACCCTGCGCAGTGACGTCGACACCCCGGAAGACCTCGCCCACGTGCGCGGCCTGGGTGTCGGGAAACACACCGCCGCCCGGCTCGGCGAACCCTGCGCCGCACCGCACTGAGCTGTTCATCCGACCTTCACCGCGGCCTGCGCAATCCGGCCGGGCTTAGTGAACAATGGGGCCGTGAGCACAGACGACGGCGGCACGCCCGCACCGCGGAGGCGACGGAACCCGGCGAGCGGATCTTCGGAGACGGCGAAGAAGACCACCGCGGCCAAACCGGCCGCGGCCAAGAAGGTCCCGTCGAAGTCCACCGCGCGCGACACCGCGGCCCGTGCCACCGCCGGCAAGGCGAGAACCCGCAAGACCACCGCGGCGGCGGCCACGCCGGCGACGACCCGGCGCCGCAGCTCCGCGCAGGGCAACCCGCGCGGCCCCGAGGAGTTCCGGGCCGTCCCGTCGGCGCCGCCGGCGGTCACCGCCGCGCCGACCGCCGTCGAGACGCTGCCGGACGACCGGTACTTCAACCGCGAGCTGTCGTGGCAGGACTTCAACGCCCGCGTGCTCGCGCTGGCCGAGGACGAGTCGCAGCCGCTGCTCGAACGGACGAAGTTCCTCGCCATCTTCGCGTCCAATCTGGACGAGTTCTACATGGTCCGCGTCGCCGGCCTGAAGCGCCGCGACGAGACCGGCCTGCTGGTGCGCAGCGCGGACGGGCTCACCCCGCGCGAGCAGCTGGACTACATCTCCAAGCGCAACCAGGACCTGGTCGAGCGGCAGACCGGCGCGTTCGAGAAGCACCTGCGCCCGCAGCTCGCCGAGCACGACATCCGGATCGTCGGCTGGGCCGACCTCACCGGTGCCGACCAGCTGCGCCTGTCCAGCTACTTCTCCGAGCAGATCTTCCCGGTGCTGACGCCGCTGGCGGTCGACCCGGCGCACCCGTTCCCCTACATTTCGGGCCTTTCGCTCAACCTCGCGGTCACGGTGCGCGACCCGGAAGGCGGCACCGAGCGGTTCGCCAGGGTGAAGGTGCCGAGCAACGTGCCGCGCCTGATGCGCGTCGAGAACGAGCGGGCCAGCCGGACGGCGACGTTCCTCCCGCTCGAGGAACTCATCTCGGCGCACCTGGGCGAGCTGTTCACCGGCATGGACGTCACCGAGCACCACGTGTTCCGCGTCACCCGCAACGCCGACTTCGAGGTCGACGAAGACCGTGACGAAGACCTGCTGCAGGCGCTCGAGCGCGAACTGGCGCAGCGCCGGTTCGGCCCGCCGGTGCGCCTGGAGGTCGCGCAGGACATGAGCGAGCACATGCTCGAGCTGCTGCTGCGCGAGCTGGACGTCGACCCGGCCGACGTCGTCGAGGTGCCCGGGCTGCTGGACCTGACCTGCCTGCACCAGCTGTCCGGCGTGGACCGCAAGGAGCTGAAGGACCGGCCGTTCGTGCCGGCGACGCACCCGGCGTTCGGCGAGCGCGAGACGCCGAAGAGCGTCTTCGCGACGCTGCGCGAGGGTGACGTGCTGGTGCACCACCCGTACGACTCGTTCTCCACCAGCGTGCAGCGGTTCATCGAGCAGGCGGCGGCCGACTCGAAGGTCCTCGCGATCAAGCAGACGCTGTACCGGACCTCGGGCGACTCCCCGATCGTCGACGCGCTGATCGACGCCGCGGAGGCGGGCAAGCAGGTCGTCGCGCTGGTCGAGATCAAGGCGCGGTTCGACGAGCAGGCGAACATCACCTGGGCGCGGACGCTGGAGCGGGCGGGCGTGCACGTCGTGTACGGCCTGGTCGGGCTGAAGACGCACTGCAAGGTGTCGATGATCGTGCGCCAGGAGGGCTCGACCATCCGCCGGTACTGCCACATCGGCACCGGCAACTACAACCCGAAGACCGCGCGGCTCTACGAGGACATCGGCCTGTTCACCGCCGACCCGAGCATCGGCGCGGACGTCACGGACCTGTTCAACGTGCTGACCGGCTACTCGCGGCAGGACACCTACCGGACGATCCTGACGTCGCCGCACGGGATCCGCCGCGGCATCGTGCGCGCGATCGGCGAGGAGATCGAGCTGGCGCGGGCCGGGCAGCAGGCCGGGATCCGGATCAAGTGCAACTCGCTGGTCGACGAGCAGATCATCGACGCGCTCTACCACGCGTCGCAGGCCGGGGTGCCGGTCGAGATCGTGGTGCGCGGGATCTGCACGCTGAAGCCCGGTGTCGAAGGGCTTTCCGAGAACATCCACGTCCGGTCGATCCTGGGCCGGTTCCTGGAGCACTCGCGGGTCTTCCACTTCCGCGCGGGCGGGACGCACTGGATCGGCAGCGCGGACATGATGCACCGGAACCTGGACCGGCGGATCGAGGCGCTGGTGCGGGTGAAGGACACGAAGCTGACCCGCCAGCTCGACGACATGTTCGACTCGGCGCTGGACCCGGCGACGCGGTGCTGGGTGCTGACCGCGAGCGGCGAGTGGTCGCCGTTCCCGGCGGACGGTTCGCGGGTGCGGGACCACCAGGTGGAGCTGGCGAAGCTGCACGGGGCCGCCGGATGACCCATGAGGTACGGGCGGCCGGCGCGGTGCTGTGGCGCGTCGCCGGGCAGGTGACGGAGGTCGCCCTGGTGCACCGCCCGCGGTACGACGACTGGTCGTTGCCGAAGGGGAAGCTCGATCCGGGCGAGACGATCGCCGAGGCCGCGGTGCGGGAGGTCCGGGAGGAAACCGGGTACACGGCGGTTCTGGGCCGGTACCTGACGCGGACGTCCTATCCGGTGCCGGCGCGGAACGGGTCCGGGACGGTCCCGAAGACGGTCGACTACTTCGCGGCCGAGGCCGTGTCGGGCGAGTTCGCGCCGAACGACGAGGTCGACGAGCTGCGCTGGCTGGACCCGACGGCGGCGGAGAAGCTGCTGACGCGGCCGGAGGACGTGCGGGTGCTGCGGGCGTTCTGCGAGCTGCCGGTGGGGCTGACGACGGTGTTGCTGGTGCGGCACGCGAAGGCGGGCAAGCGGGACGAGTGGAACGGCGACGACGATCTGCGGCCGTTGTCGGAGGCTGGCCGGCGGCAGGCGTCGGCGTTGCGGCGGGTGCTGACGTTGTTCGCGCCGGACCGGGTGTTGTCGGCGCCGCGGCTGCGGTGCGTGCAGACGGTGCACGGGATCGCGGACGACGTCGGCGCCGACGTGCGGCACGAGCCGTTGCTGTCGGAGCAGGGGTATTGGCCGGACCCGGTGCTGGGGGTGGCGCGCCTGCTGGCGGTGGCCGGTGACGGCGGGACACCGGTGGTGTGCAGCCAGGGCGGGGTGATCCCGGACCTGGTGAGCACGCTGGCGGACCGCGACGGCGTGGAGCTGCCGGCGGCGCGGGGCGGAATGGTCCCGAGCAAGAAGGGCTCGTTCTGGGTGCTGTCGTTCCGCCCGCCGACGGCGGAGAACGGCCCGGCGCTCCTGGCGGCGGACTACCACCCGAGCGCCCTGCCGGCCCCCTCCCCCAGCCACTCCTGACCCAAGCGCCCCAATGTGGCGTTGGGTGCGTCCAACGCACCCAATGTGGCGTTCGGTGCGTCTGACGCACCGAACGCCACATTGGGGCGCATGAACGAGCCCGAGCCCACCGACCTGCGCAACCGGCGCCCATCGCGCGCGGCCTCGTCAGCGTGCGCCAAGACAGCCGCATGACAGTCGATCTTGGTGTACTGCTTCCGGGTCCCGCTGGGCTGCGCCGGGCTAGGGGTACGGCGCATCCCCGGGCGAGGGCTTTCCTGCCGGCACCGTCGCCAGCAGGCCGCGGATCACCGTGACGCGGGGGTCGCCGAGGCGCTGGCTGACGGTCAGCGCCTCGGCCCAGTGGACGCTCGCGTCCCGGGTCCGGCCGGTGCGGTGCTTGAGGCGGCCGAGGGTGATGTGGACGTCGATGGTGCCGTAGTCGGCATTCAGTTCCTTCAGTTCGACGAGGGCTTCGGCTCCGGCCTGCTCGGCTTCGTCGTGCCGGCCCGCTCCTTCGAGGGCCTCGGCGACGTTGCCGAGGGCGAGCGCCGCGTGATAGCGGTCTCCGAGTTCGGCAAAAGCTTCGTGGGCGGCCTGGGCGGCTTCGGCGGCGTGGTCGTAGTCGTGGAGGCCGATGCGGCTGGCGCTGACGTTGAGGAGGGCGTGGGGGACGAACGTGCGCTGGCCGTGGTCGCGGGCGAGGCGGACGGCTTGGAGGGCGTGGCGTTCGGCTTTGGCGTATTCGGCGCGGACGTAGTAGGCGCCGGAGAGGTTGGAGAGGATCGCCACGGTCATGGCGGTGCCGCCACCGGACTCCGAGGCGGCGCGGGCTTCTTCGAGGGCTTCGAGGGCTTTGTCGGGCTGCAGGGTGCGCAGGTAGGCCGAGCCGAGGTTGTTGGCGCTGTACTGGAGCCCGGTGTTGTCGCCGGCGTCCCGGGTGGCGGTGACGGCTGTGCGTGCCGTGGTGATCCAGTCGTCGCGGTCGTGGCGTTCGGCGAAGAAGCCGCGCAGGAGCCACGCGAGTTTCCAGGCGTGGGCGGTCCAGCCGTGATCGGCGGCGATGCCGACGAGCGCGGTGAGGGCGGGGCGTTCGGTGGTGTACCAGGCGATGGTTTGCTCGTGCTGGGTGAAGCGGACGGCGGGCAGCGGCGCGGGGTCGAGCGTGATGTCGTCGGTGAGCAGGTCGGGGCGGATGAGTTTGGTGGCTTCGGCGACGGTGGCGAGGTACCAGTCGAGGAGCCGGCGCCGCGCGGCCGCGCGTTCGGCCGCGGTCGTTTCGGTTTCGACGAGTTCGGCGGCGTAGACGCGCAGGAGGTCGTGGAACTGGTAGCGGTCGGTGCCCGGCTGGTTGAGGAGGTGAGCGGCGGCGAGCTGGTCGGCGAGCTCACGGGCTTCGCGCAGGCCGGCGCCGGCGAGCGCGGCGGCCGAGGACAGGCTGAAGCCGTGGCCGGGGTGGAGGCCGAGCAGCCGGAAGAAGCGGGCGGCCGCCGGGCGCAACGCCTTGTACGACCACGAGAACGCGGCGCGGAGGTCGGTGCCGGCGTCCTGCGGGTCGCGGAGGGTGTCGAGCCGCAGCCGCTGGTCGCGGAGTTCTTCGACGATGCCGGCGAGCGAGACGCCGGAAAACCGCGACGCGCGTTCCCCGGCGAGGGCCAGTGCCAGCGGAAGACGGCCACAGAGCTGCACGAGTTCGGCCACGGCGCCGGGTTCGGCGGCGAGACGCTGCGGGCCGACGCTGCCGGCGAGCAGCGCGGTGGCGTCGCGGTCGTCGAAGGAGCGCAGGGCGATGCGGCGGGCGCCGTCGCGGGCGACGAGGCCGCGCAGCTGGTTGCGGCTGGTCACGACGACGAGGTTGCCGGGGCCGGGCAGCAGCGGCCGGACCTGGTCGGCGTCGCGGGCGTTGTCGAGCAGCATGAGCGTGCGGCTGCCGGCCAGCCTGCTGCGCAGGAGCGCGGAGCGTTCCTCCACTGTGGAAGGCAGCGTCTCGGGCGGCAGGCCGAGGGCGCGGAGGAAGCCGGCCAGCGCGGCTTCCGGCGTGACGGGGGTGTCGGCGGAGTGGCCGCGCAGGTCGAGGAACAGCTGGCCGCCGGAGAAGCGGTCGCGGACGCGGTGGGACCAGTGCACGGCCAGTGACGTCTTCCCGACACCGGCCGTCCCTTCGATGACGACGATGCCGGAAGCGCCACCGGGCGGGAGGCGGTCCAGTTCGGCGAGCTCGGGGCCGCGGCCGGTGAACCCGGCGACGTCGAAGGGCAGCTGGCGCGGGACGGTGTGGACGGCGGGTTCCGCGTCGGCGGCGAGCAGTTCGGCGTGCAGGCGGCGCAGCCCTTCGCCAGGTTCGACGCCCAGTTCGTCGGCCAGCAACGCGCGGAGCCCGGCGTAGCGGGAAAGCGCTTCGGCGCGGCGCCCCGAGCGGGCGAGGACGCGCACCAGCCGTTCCCACAAGGATTCCCGCAGCGGGTGCTGGGCGACGAGGTCGGTCAGCTCGGCGACGAGCCGGGCATCGGGGACGAGCCCGGCGTCGAGGTCGATGCGCTGTTCGACGGCGAAGAGGTGCCGCTCGGTCAGCAGCGGTCCCCATTCGGCGGCCAGCGCGGGCGATCCGACGCCTTCGAGAGGGCTGCCGCCCCAGCCGGCGAGCGCGGCGGTGAGCAGTTCTCTGCGACGCGCGGGTCCGGTCGCGGCGGCGGCCTGGTCGAGGGTGCGGAGGAAGCGCAGGGCGTCCACCCGGGACGGGTCCACGGCCAGCCGGTACCCGTCCGGTTCGGTGACGACGGTTTCTTCGCCACACAGCCGGCGCAGGCGCATGACGTAGGTCTGGAGGCTGCCGCGGATGTGCGCGGGCGGCGCTTCGCCCCACACCCCGCGGGCCAGGGCATCGATCGACACCAGGCGGCCGGCGGCCAAGGCCAGCGTGGCGAGCAGCGCGCGCTGCCGGGAACTGGTCAGCACGACCGGCGAACCGTCGACGAGCACCTGGAACGGGCCGAGCAGCCGGATGTCGATGGTGGTCGCCCCCAGGTTCGCCTCGCGCCGCCGAGGTTCCGCCGGACGCGGGCCCCGAGGAACGCAGCGTGGCATCACTCGGCCGGGCGCTCAAGCAACTTTGCGAAATTGGGCGGAACCGGTCCCGGGCGCGGGGTTCGGCCGAGCGGGGTGGTGCGCGGGCTCCGTTCGAGGAGCGGTTCTAGCCGTGGGTGACTTTCGCGGCCACCGCTTCAGGCACCGGGACGGTCGGTTCACGTGCCTGGGCGGTCGGCTCACGTACCCGGAGAGTCGGCTCGCGCACCCGCAGAGTCGCTTCGCGTACCCGGGCGGTCGGTTCACATAGCCGGACGATTGCTTCGCCTGCCGGGAGAGTCGGCTCGCGTACTCAGAGGGTCGGCTCGCGAACCGACCGGCCAGGTGCGTGAACCGACTGCCCGGGTACGTGAACCGACCCTCCAGGTACGCGAACCGACTGCCCGGGTACGCAGACCGACCTTCCGAGCGGCAGTTCGTCTTCTCCCGCACATGCGGCAGGGCCCCGCGCACTCCGCGCGGGGCCCTGCCGGAAAGTTGCTCGCCCAACAGGGGGTCACCCCCCAGGGGGACCCCCGGATTTCACGTTACCGCAGGGGTCCGACAGTTTTGGGCGGTCAGTTCTTCTTCGCCGCGGCCGAAGTCCGCTTGGCCGGTGCCTTGGCGGCGGTCGCCCTCCGGGCCGTGGTCGCCTTGGCAGCAGCCGGCTTCGCCGCAGTGGTCTTGGCGGCGGTGGTCTTCGCCGCGGTGGCCGGCTTCGCCGCAGCCGTCTTGGCGGCAGTCGTCTTGGCGGCAGTCGTCTTCGCCGCAGTGGCCGGCTTCGCCGCAGCCGTCTTCGCCGCGGTCGTCGCCCTCGGAGCGGCCTTCGCCCGCGTGGTCGTGGTCTTCGGGGCCGCCTTGGCCGCCGCAGTCCGCGTCGTCCGCGTGGTCGCCGGCTTCGCGGCCGCCGGCTTCGCCGCCGTCGCGCGGGTCCGTGTGGCCGTCGCGCGTGCGGCGGCCGGCTTGGCCGCGGCCGCGCGGGGCGTCGTGGCCCGCGTCGTCGTGGCCGCGCGGGTGCCGGTGGTCCGCTTCGCGGGCGTCGCCTTCGGCAGCTTCTTCGCGCCGGAAATGACGTCCTTGAAGGTGGTCCCGGCGCGGAAGGCGGGCACGTTCGTCTTCCGCACCCGCACGGCCTCGCCGGTACGCGGGTTGCGGGCGGTGCGGGCCGCGCGAGCGCGCTTCTCGAACACCCCGAAGCCGGTGATGTTGACCTTTTCGCCCTTGTTGACCGTCCGGATGATGATGTCGACCAGACCGTCGACCGCCTCGGAAGCGGCCTTCTTGTCGCCCAGGCGCTCCGTCAGCGCCTCGATCAGCTGGGCCTTGTTGGCCATTCCAGTCCTCCAAGAAGGAAGTACCCGTCCACGGCCGTGTCGGCCGACCAGCACCACGGTATTACCAAGGCAGCGCAAATTCCAAACGGTACGCGGAAACTTTCCCTTGTCCCGGGGCGGGTTCCGCCTCGCGATGGAGGCCTCGCGAGGGCCGTCCGGTGTCGTGCCGGTGCCGGTGGCGCGGGGCGGGATCCCTTGTGAATCAAGCGATCCCGCCCCGCCGCCGGGTCAGCTCGCGGCGACCGGTGTGGTCGTCGGCTTCCAGCTGGGGCGGGTCGCCTCGAAGCGGTCGATCTCACCGGCATGGCGCAACGTGAGACCGATGTCGTCGAGGCCTTCGAGCAGCCGCCAGCGGACGTAGTCGTCGATCCGGAAGGGCGCGGTGAAGTCCTTGGCCCGCACGGTCTTGGTCTCGAGGTCCACCGTGACCTCGGTGCCGGGCTCGTTCTCGAGCAGCTTCCACAGCAGCTCGACGTCGTGCTGCTCGCACTGCGCGGCCACCAGGCCGCCCTTGCCGGAGTTGCCGCGGAAGATGTCGGCGAACCGGGCGGAGATGACGGCCCGGAAGCCGTAGTCCTTCAGCGCCCAGACGGCGTGCTCGCGGGAGGAACCGGTTCCGAAGTCCGGGCCCGCGACCAGCACGCTGCCGCCCTTGAACGGCTCCTGGTTCAGGATGAAGTCCTCGTCGCCGCGCCAGGCGGCGAACAGGCCGTCCTCGAAGCCGGTCCGGGTGACCCGCTTGAGGTAGACCGCCGGGATGATCTGGTCGGTGTCCACGTTGGACCGGCGCAGCGGGACGCCGACGCCGGTGTGCTGGGTGAACGGTTCCATGGTGGGAGCTCCTCTCGGGTCAGCGGGTGGCGGTGAGCAGGTCTTCCGGCGACGACAGCGTGCCCCGGACGGCCGTGGCGGCGGCCACCAGCGGCGAGACCAGGTGCGTCCGGCCGCCCTTGCCCTGCCGGCCCTCGAAGTTGCGGTTCGACGTCGACGCGCTGCGCTCCCCCGGCTTCAGCTGGTCCGGGTTCATGCCCAGGCACATCGAGCAGCCGGCCTGCCGCCATTCGGCGCCGGCCTCGGTGAAGACCTCGTCGAGGCCCTCGGCTTCGGCGGCCTTGCGGACCCGCATCGAGCCGGGAACCACCAGCATCCGGACGGAGTCGGCGACTTTCCGACCACGCAGCACCTCGGCCGCGGCCCGCAGGTCCTCGATCCGGCCGTTGGTGCAGGAGCCGAGGAAGACGGTGTCCACCGCGATCTCCCGCAGCGGCGTGCCGGGCTTCAGGTCCATATAGGACAGGGCTTTTTCAGCGGCGATGCGGTCGTTCTCGTCCGGGATCTGCTCCGGGTCGGGCACCTCGGCGCTCAGCGGGAGGCCCTGGCCGGGGTTGGTGCCCCAGGTGACGAACGGCGTCAGCGCGGACGCGTCCAGGTGCACCTCGGCGTCGAACTCGGCGCCGTCGTCGGTGCGCAGTTCCTTCCACGCGGCGACGGCGGCGTCCCAGTCGGCGCCCGCCGGCGCGTGCGGCCGGCCCTTCAGGTACTCGAACGTCGTCTCGTCCGGGGCGATCATCCCGGCGCGGGCACCGGCCTCGATCGACATGTTGCAGACGGTCATCCTGGCCTCCATCGAGAGGGCCTCGATGGCCTTGCCGCGGTACTCCAGGACGTAGCCCTGGCCGCCGCCGGTGCCGATCTTGGCGATCACCGCGAGGATGATGTCCTTGGCGGTGACGCCGGGGCGCAGCTCGCCGTCGACCGTGATCGCCATCGTCTTGAATGGACTCAGCGGCAGCGTCTGGGTGGCCATGACGTGCTCGACCTCGGACGTGCCGATGCCGAACGCGATGGCGCCGAACGCGCCGTGGGTCGAGGTGTGGCTGTCGCCGCAGACCACGGTCATGCCGGGCTGGGTCAGGCCGAGCTGCGGGCCGATGACGTGCACGATGCCCTGCTCGGCGTCACCCATCGGGTGCAGCCGGACCCCGAACTCCTTGCAGTTGCGGCGAAGGGTGTCGACCTGGGTGCGCGAGACCGGATCGGCGATGGGGAGCTCGATGTCGACGGTCGGGACGTTGTGGTCCTCGGTCGCGATGGTCAGATCGGGGCGGCGCAGCGGCCGCCCGGCCAGACGGAGGCCGTCGAAGGCCTGGGGGCTGGTCACTTCGTGCAGCAGGTGGAGGTCGATGTAGAGCAGGTCCGGTTCGGCGCCTTCGCCTCGGCGCACGAGGTGGCTTTCCCACACCTTCTCCGCCAGCGTGCGGGCCTTGCCGGTCGGGCTGGTCATCTCCGGCTCCTTCCACGGTTCGTCGTCGGAACTCGGGCGCGCACCTGCGGAATCGGATGCGAGCCGCGAAGGAGAGGCGCAGCTCGAGTTCGGGTTTCCCAGATACTGGACTTCCCAAAGTGCGGGAAGCTAGTATCGGGTCGTGGGACAGCATAGCGGTATCGGAGTACTCGACAAAGCAGTGGCCGTGCTGCAGGCGGTCGCGGACGACCCCTGCGGCCTCGCGGAACTGTGCACGCGGACCGGCCTGCCCCGGGCGACCGCGCACCGGCTCGCGGTGGGGCTCGAGGTGCACCGGCTGCTGCGCCGCGGTCCGGACGGGCGCTGGCGCCCCGGTACGGCGCTGGCCGAGCTGGCCGGCGGTTCGACGGACCCGCTGCTCGACGCGGCGGGTGTGGTGCTGCCGAAGCTGCGCGACGTCACGGGCGAAAGCGTCCAGCTGTACCGGCGTGACGGCGTCCAGCGCGTGTGCGTCGCGACGGCGGAGCCGCCGAGCGGCCTGCGCGACACGGTCCCGGTGGGTTCCCGGCTGCCGATGACGGCCGGTTCGGGGGCGAAGGTGCTCGCGGCGTGGGCGGACCCGCACACGCAGCGCACGATCCTGGCGGACGCGGTCTTCGGCGAGCGGACGCTGCTGGAGGTGCGGCGGCGGGGCTGGGCGCAGAGCGTCGCCGAGCGCGAGCCGGGAGTGGCGAGCATCTCGGCGCCGGTGCGCGACTCGGCGGGCACGGTGGTGGCGGCGGTGTCGGTGTCCGGCCCGATCGAGCGCATCGGCCGCAAGCCGGGTGCCCGCTGGGCGGCCGACCTCCTCGCGGCGGCGGACGCCCTGCAGGAACGGCTGTAACCGCGGGCTCGACGGTCACGCGACGACAACGCACCGGTGCACCGTTCGGGGGAACCTCGCGGAAGCGGCGTATTCAGTGACGCCGGGCACGTCTCCTAGAGGTCAGCACCATCGAGGGGGATGACCATGGAGAGCACACTGAATCGCCGGGCACTGGCGATGTTGCGGGCGGTCGGCGCCGGACGGGCCGAACTGACCTGCAGTTGCGAACCGGACCTGCGGGTCGACGGCCTGCCGTGCTGCGATCAGGCGACCGCGCACGAGCTGGCGCGGGCCGGGTTGATCCGGCCGGCCGGCGGGCCGGTGGTCGCCGTCGGGCAGTGGACGCGGGCGGAGCTGACCTCCGACGGCCGGCTCGCGCTGAGCGGGACGCCCGCCGCGGCCTGAGGCAACCGTTCGGCAGACTCGCGCGTGTACCCACGGAGGATCACCGCGAGGGGGAGCCATGAAGATCGTTCCGGTGCTGCTCGGCGCCTGCCTGCTGCTGGCCGCGTGTGCGGGCGGGAGCCCGGCCGCGCCGACCGTGACCGTCACCGCACCTTCCACGAAGCCGACCTCGACGGGTACGACCGCCGATCCAGCGGTGCTGAGCTGGATGGACGGCTTCTGCGGCGCGATCCACGGCTACCGGGAGCGCACCAACCGGGAAGCCCAGCCGGCGAAGCCGGTGCCGAACTCGGTCGTCGAGGCGCAGCACGCGCTCAGCGCCGCGCTGGGCGGGATGGTGGCCCGGCTCGGCGAAGTGATCGACAAGCTGACCGCGTTGCCACCCGCGCCGGTTCCGCTCGCCGAGACCGTGCGGGCGGCGTTCGTCAAGAAGTACGCGACGGCGCGAGACCGCGCGGCGAGCGCGAAAGCCGACCTCGACCGCGCGAAGCCGGGCGACCAAGCGTCGCAGGATCCGGCGGGGGACGCGCTCGGCCTGGCGCAGAAGGACATCGACGGCACCTACGACCCGGTCGCCCCGATAATGGAGTCACCGGAGCTCATGCTCGCCGCCGCCAACGCCCCCGGCTGCAAGGGCTGAGGACCGTCATCGCTTCAGTGGCGCCTGCAGCGGCAACGACCGCGACGAGTCACCCACCCGCACGGTGAACCCGCCCGGCACCGGCCGCCACGCGTGGCGGCCGGTGTCCCACACCGAGAAGTCGCGCGCGTCCAGCCGGATCGTCACCCGGCGGGCCTGGCCCGGCGCCAGCTCCACCCGCTCGAACCCCTTGAGCTGCCGCGGCGGCTCGCCCGCGGCGGCCGGGAAGCCCAGGTACAGCTGGGCGACCTCGGCACCCGCCCGGCGGCCCGTGTTCCGCACCGTGAACGTCGCCGTGGCGCCGTCGCCGGTGTTCCGCACCGTGAGCCCGGAGAAGGCGAACGTCGTGTACGACAGGCCGTGACCGAACGGGAACAGCGGCGTGCGGCCCTGCGCGTCGAACCACCGGTAGCCGACCTGCAGGCCTTCCGAATACTCCGCGACGCCGTTCACGCCGGGGAACTGCGCAGCGGTGTTCGCCGGGGTGTCCGCTTCCGCCGCGGGGAACGTGATCGGCAGCTTCGCCGACGGGTTGACGTCGCCGAAGAGCACGCCCGCCACCGCCGCGCCGTCCTGCTGGCCGGGGTACCACGCCTGGAGGATCGCCGGCACCCGGGCGGCCCACGGCATGAGCACCGGGCCGCCGCTCTTCACCACGACCACCGTGTGCGGGTTGGCCGCGGCGACCGCGTCCACCAGGGCGTCCTGGTTGCCGTCGAGGGCGAGGCCCGGCCGGTCCTTGCCCTCCGTTTCGTTGTCGCCGACCATCACGACGCTGACGTCGGCGG
>Ga0070668_100001455_pt1 | contig 17108 bp, 15 predicted proteins | sample KBSS43metaG_FD_64661 | JGI IMG/M metagenome (GOLD analysis project Ga0070668, IMG submission 64661) | Switchgrass rhizosphere microbial communities from Kellogg Biological Station, Michigan, USA - KBS S4-3 metaG | ecosystem: Host-associated > Plants > Roots > Rhizosphere > Soil ... | reverse complement strand
ACGCCGGGCAGCCCGACCAGGGCGAGGTTGCCCCGCAGGACCTCGTGCGGACCCGGGTGCGTCAACTCCGCGAGCAGCTGCTTGGGCTTGCTGGCCATGGCCGGAACCCTACTGCCCGCACCCGCCCGCGGCTCGCCCGCCGCCCCGGCGCGCCCCATGCGCCCCAATGTGGCGTTCGGTGCGTCCAGCGCACCCAATGTGGCGTTCGGTGCGTTGGACGCAACCAACGCCACATTGGGGCGCATGGCCGGACCGCGAGGCGACTGTCCGGTTTCCCGTATTGGTCCGGACCATGGAAGCCGATGTCTTCGCAGGTCGAGGGTGGTTCGCGTGCCCTGTCAACCGGCTGAATGTCCCTCGTTAGGCTGGTGAGCGTGTGTGGAATCGTGGGATATGTCGGGCACCGCCCGGCTCTGGACGTCGTTCTCGGCGGGCTCCGGCGCATGGAGTACCGCGGGTACGACTCGGCCGGTGTCGCGGTTCTCGACGGCGCCGGCACGCTGACCGTCGAGCGCAAGGCGGGCCGGCTCGCCAACCTGGAAGCCGAGCTCGACCGGGTCGGCCGGGACACCTTCGGCGGCACCGCCGGCATGGGGCACACCCGCTGGGCCACCCACGGCGCGCCGATCGACCGCAACTCGCACCCGCACCGGGATGTCACCCAGCGCGTCGCCGTCGTGCACAACGGCATCATCGAAAACTTCGCCACCCTCCGCACCGAGCTCGAGGCCGACGGCGTCGAGATGGCCAGCGACACCGACAGCGAGACCGCCGCGCACCTCATCGCCCGTGCCTACACCGAAGGCGACACCAAGGGTGACTTCGTGGCGAGCGTCGCCGGTGTCTGCCGCCGTCTCGAAGGCGCGTTCACCCTGGTCGTGACGCACGCCGACCACCCGGACACCATCGTGGCCGCGCGCCGGTCGTCGCCGCTGGTCGTCGGCGTCGGCGAGGGCGAGCACTTCGTCGCTTCGGACGTCGCCGCGTTCATCGAGCACACCCGTGAGGCCGTCGAGCTCGGCCAGGACCAGCTCGTCGTCATCACCCGCGACGGCTACGAGGTCACCGACTTCCACGGCGACGCCGCCCAGGCGAAGCCGTTCACCGTGGACTGGGACCTGTCGGCCGCCGAAAAGGGCGGCCACGAGTACTTCATGCTCAAGGAGATCGAGGAGCAGCCCGAGGCGCTGGCCAACACGCTGCGCGGGCACTTCGAGTCCGGCCGGATCATCCTCGACGAGCAGCGCATCTCCGACCAGGACCTCCGCGACGTCGACAAGGTCTTCGTCGTCGCCTGCGGGTCGGCCTACCACTCCGGCCTGGTCGCCAAGTACGCCATCGAACACTGGACGCGGCTGCCGGTCGAGGTCGAGCTGGCGTCCGAGTTCCGCTACCGCGACCCGGTTCTCGACCGCGACACGCTGGTCGTCGCGGTGTCGCAGTCCGGCGAGACGGCGGACACCCTGGAAGCCGTCCGGCACGCGCGTGAGCAGAAGGCGCGCGTCCTGGCCGTCTGCAACACCAACGGCGCGCAGATCCCGCGCGAGTCGGACGCGGTGCTCTACACGCACGCCGGGCCCGAGATCGGCGTCGCGTCGACCAAGGCGTTCCTCGCCCAGATCGCGGCCAACTACCTGGTCGGCCTGGCGCTGGCGCAGGCCCGCGGCACGAAGTACCCGGACGAGGTCGCGCGCGAGTTCGCCGAGCTGGAGGCCATGCCCGCGGCCGTCCAGAAGGTGTTGTCCACTGTGGACCAGGTGCGGGACCTCGGCCGCCGGATCGCCGACTCGAAGGCGATCCTGTTCCTCGGCCGCCACGTCGGCTTCCCGGTCGCCCTCGAAGGCGCGCTGAAGCTGAAGGAACTCGCGTACATGCACGCCGAGGGCTTCGCCGCCGGCGAGCTCAAGCACGGCCCGATCGCGCTGATCGAAGAGGGCCTGCCGGTCGTCGTCGTGATGCCGTCGCCCAAGGGCCGCGCGGTGCTGCACTCGAAGCTGGTGTCGAACATCAGCGAGATCCAGGCGCGTGGCGCCCGCACGATCGTGATCGCCGAAGAGGGCGACGAGACGGTCCGGCCGTTCGCGGACGAGCTGATCGAGGTCCCCGCGGTGCCGACGCTGCTGCAGCCGCTGGTGTCCACGGTGCCGCTGCAGGTGCTGGCCGCGGAGATCGCCCGCGCCCGCGGGTACGACGTCGACAAGCCGCGTAACCTGGCGAAGTCCGTCACCGTGGAATAACCGGGGAGGCCGCCGCCGTGCAGGGAATCTGGACCACGGAACGGATTCGCGAAGCGGAAGGGCGGCTCTTCGCCGTCACGCCCGACGGCGAGCTGATGCGCCGGGCGTCGTTCGGGCTCTCGGTGCGGATCGCGGACTTCCTCGCCGAGCACGTCGGCACGGTCTCGGGGCGCCGGGTCGTGCTGCTCGTCGGCTCCGGCGACAACGGCGGCGACGCGCTGTGGGCGGGCGCGTTCCTGCGCCGTCGCGGTGTCGCCGTCACGGCGATCCTGCTGAAGCCCGACCGCGCGCACCCCGCGGGGCTGCGGGCGCTGCGCCGGGCGGGTGGCCGGGTGGTGTCCGCCGAGGACGGTCCACAGTGGATCGCCCGTGCCGACGTCGTGGTCGACGGGATCGTCGGCATCTCCGCCGGCGGCTCGCTGCGGCCGGACGCCGCGCGGCTCGTGGCGCTGGTCGAGGCGCCGATCGTCGCGGTCGACCTGCCCAGCGGCGTCGACCCGGACACCGGCGCGGTCGACGGCCCCGCGGTCAGGGCGACCCGGACCGTCACCTTCGGCGCGCTCAAGCCGGTGCACGCGCTGGCGCCGTCGTGGTGCGGCGAGGTCGTGCTGGTCGACATCGGGCTGGGGCCCGAGCTGGGGGAGCCGTCGCTCGAGCGGCTCGACATCGTCGACGTCGCGGCGGCCTGGCCGGTGCCCGGACCGGAGGACGACAAGTACAGCCAGGGCGTGGCCGGGATCGCGGCGGGCTCGGCGACGTACCCGGGCGCGGCGGTGCTGGCGGCGGGCTCCGCGGTCCGCGCGACGGCCGGCATGGTGCGCTACGCGGGCCACGCGGCCGACGTCGTCCGCTCGCAGTGGCCGGAGATCATCGCGACCGGCACGGTCGCGGACGCCGGCCGCGTCCAGGCGTGGGCGGTCGGGCCGGGCATCGGCACGGGCTCCGACGGCCGTGACTTGGTGCGGTACGTGCTCGGCCAGGGCGTCCCGGTCTGCGCGGACGCCGACGCCACGACGATCATCGCGAAGTCCCCCGAGGTCCTGGACGCGCGTGACCCGGACACGCCGCTGGTGCTGACCCCGCACGCGGGCGAGTACGAACGCCTGATGGGCCGTAAGCCGGGCGCGGACCGGGTGGCGGCAGCGCGCGAAGCGGCGAAGAAGTACGACGCGGTGGTGTTGCTGAAGGGGCACGTCACGGTGATCGCGGCACCGGACGGCCGGGTGGCGGTGAACACGCCGCGCGGAGCCTGGCTGGCGACGGCGGGCTCGGGTGACGTGCTTTCGGGCCTGATCGCGGCGGTGCTGGCGGCGGGCCTGGACCCGTGGCTGGCCACGGCGGCCGCGGCCCACGTCCACTCGCTGGCCGGGGCGATCGCGGCCCAGAACGCCCCGACCTCGGCATCGGGTCTGGTCCACGCGATCCCGGAGGCCCTCCGCTCGATCCGGTCCCTCATGATCTGACCGAATGATCTGACCGACGTGCGAAGAGATATCGAGTTCTCTGTTAACTCCGGGCGATAAATCTGGTAAGAATGCCGTGTGAGCGGCGGCACAGCACCACCCGGAGACCGGAAGACCCGGCCGTCCGACGCTGTCGTCGAGCAGCGGCGGCAGGAGATCCTCGACCACGTCATCGAGCACGGCGAGGTCCGCATCGACGACCTCACCGCCCGCTTCGGCGTCAGCCTCATGACCGTGCACCGCGACCTGGACGACCTCGCCGAACGGCGGCTGCTCCGGAAGCTCCGCGGCAAGGTCGAGGCCTATCCCGCGGTCACCATCGAGACCGCCGCCCGCTTCCGCGACACCCTCCACCACGGCGAGAAGGACGCTCTCGGCGCCGCCGCCGCCAGGCACGTGCAGCCCGGCCAGACCGTCTTCGTCGACGACTCGACCACCCTCCTGCCGCTGGTGAAGCGGCTCGCCGAGGTCGACGCCCTCACCGTCGTCACCAACTCGCTGCACGCCGCCCGGCTGCTCGGGCCGAAGGTCGACGTCGTCCTCGCCGGCGGCCGCTACAGCCACGAGTACGACTCCTGCACCGGGCCCGAGGTGCTGAACCTGCTGGACAGCATCCGCGCCGACGTCTCGTTCGTCTCGGTCACCGCCGTCGCCATCGGGCGGCTCTACCACCCCGACCGCGACTACGCCGAGCTCAAGAAGGCGGCGCTGAAGGTCGCCAACCACACCGTGCTCGTCGTCGACCACTCGAAGTTCGGCCGGACCGCGACCTACGCGCACGGCGACGTCGGCGACTACGACCTGCTGATCACCGGCGAAACCACGCCGACCGAGGAGATCGAGGCCGCGCTGAACGCGGGCACCGCGATCGAGATCGTCGAACACGTCGCAGAGGGGCAGCCCTATGACAGCTGAGCTGGTCGCCGGCATCGACTCGTCCACCCAGTCGACCAAGGTCGTCGTGTGCGACGCCGAAAGCGGCGAGATCGTCCGCACCGGCCGCGCGCCGCACCCCGACGGCACCGAGGTCGACCCCGGCGCCTGGTGGGCCGCCTTCCAGGAGGCGTCGAACGGCCTGCTCGACGACGTCAAGGCCGTCGGCGTCGGCGGCCAGCAGCACGGCATGGTGACGCTGGACGAAAACGACGACGTCGTCCGGCCCGCGCTGCTCTGGAACGACACCCGCTCCGCGCAGGCGGCGCTCGACCTCATCGACGAGCTCGGCGGGCCGTCGGTCTGGGCCAAGTCCGTCGGCTCGGTGCCGGTCGCCAGCTTCACCGTGACGAAGCTGCGCTGGCTGGCCGACAACGAGCCGGAGCTGGCCGACCGCGTCACGCGCGTGCTGCTGCCGCACGACTGGCTGACCTGGAAGCTCACCGGCGGCGACCCGGTCACCGACCGCGGCGACGCGTCCGGCACCGGCTACTTCTCGCCGTCCGACAACGCCTACCGCCTCGACGTCCTCGCCCACGCCTTCGGTGGCCGGACGCCGGCGCTGCCGACCGTGCTCGGTCCGGCCGACGCCGCCGGCCACACCCCGGACGGCGTGCTCGTCTCGGCCGGCACCGGGGACAACATGGCCGCCGCGCTGGCGCTCGAACTCCAGCCCGGCGACGTCGTCGTTTCGCTCGGCACCAGCGGCACCGTGTTCGGGGTCGCCGAAACCGGCGCGGCCGACGCCACCGGCGAGGTCGCCGGGTTCGCCGACGCCACCGGCCGGTTCCTCCCGCTCGCCTGCACGCTCAACGCCGCCCGCGTCCTCACCGCGACGGCGGCGATGCTCGGCGCGACGCTGAGCGAGTTCGACCGGCTCGCGCTGCGGGCCGAGCCCGGCGCGGGCGGCCTGACGTTCCTGCCCTACCTCGACGGCGAGCGCACGCCGAACCTGCCCGGCGCCACCGGCTCGCTGACCGGCCTGACCAGGGCGAACATGACGCCGGAGAACCTCGCGCGCAGTGCCGTCGAAGGCATGCTGTGCGGCCTGGCCGCCGGTCTCGACGCGGTGCGCGCGCACGGCCTCGACGTCCGCCGCGTGCTGCTGATCGGCGGCGGCGCGCAGTCGGCCGCGGTCCGCACGATCGCGCCGCTGGTGTTCGGCGTGCCCGTGCAGCTGCCCGAAGTCGCCGAGTACGTCGCCATCGGCGCGGCGCGGCAGGCGGCTTGGGCGCTGGCTTCCAGTGCGGAACCCCCGTCCTGGCAAGGAAAGCAAAAAGCCTGGCTCGAGCTGGACGAGCCGACCGAGGCGCAGCGCGCCGAGGGCCACCGGATCCAGCAGCGCCACCTCGAAGCCCGCGAAGCGGCTTACGGGGTCCGGCGAGAGAACCGAGAGGACTGACCGATGGCTTCCATCACCTACGACAAGGCGACCCGCCGCTACGCCGGTAGCGAGCGCCCGGCGGTCGACGCGCTGGACCTCGAGATCGCCGACGGCGAATTCCTGGTGCTGGTCGGCCCGTCCGGCTGCGGCAAGTCGACCAGCCTGCGCATGCTCGCCGGCCTCGAGGACATCGACGAAGGCGCCGTCTGGATCGGCGACCGCGACGTCACCCAGCTGCCGCCGCGTTCGCGCGACATCGCCATGGTGTTCCAGAACTACGCGCTCTACCCGCACATGACGGTCGGGCAGAACATGGGCTTCGCGCTGAAGATCGCCGGCCGCCCCGCGTCCGAGATCAAGCAGAAGGTGCTCGACGCGGCGAAGCTGCTGGACATCGAGCAGTACCTGGACCGCAAGCCGAAGGCGCTCTCCGGTGGTCAGCGCCAGCGCGTCGCGATGGGCCGCGCCATCGTGCGGGAGCCGCAGGTCTTCCTGATGGACGAGCCGCTGTCGAACCTCGACGCGAAGCTGCGCGTGTCGACGCGTACGCAGATCGCCGCGCTTCAGCGCCGCCTCGGGGTCACGACGGTGTACGTCACGCACGACCAGGTCGAGGCCATGACGATGGGTGACCGCGTCGCCGTGCTGTCGGACGGCCTGCTGCAGCAGTGCGACACCCCGCGCGCCCTGTACGACAAGCCCGCAAACGCTTTCGTCGCCGGCTTCATCGGCTCGCCCGCGATGAACCTCGTCACCGCGAAGCTCACCGCCGACGGCGCCGAGCTGGGAGGCGGCAGTGTGGCCCTGACCCGTGAGGTCATCCAGGCCGCCGACGGCGACACGGTGACCCTCGGCTTCCGGCCCGAGTCGCTCGAAGTGGTCAGCGAGGCCGACAGCAGCGCGGTGCCGGTCAAGGTGGACCTGGTCGAGGAGCTGGGCTCGGACGCGTTCGTCTACGGCAAGCTCGCCGAGACCGACGCCGAGGGCACCAAGTCCAACGTCGTCGTCCGGGTCGACCCGCGCACGCCGCCCGCCATGGGCGACACCCTCCACCTGCGGATCCGGTCCGACGAACTGCACGTGTTCTCCGCCACGTCCGGGGCACGCCTGTCCTGACCTCGGGTCATGGGAAACTGGAGGGCGCCATGACGTCCTCCAGTTCTTCCCGTGAGCGCAGCCCTCGCGCGCAGGTCGACATCGACCTCGACGCGATCCGCCACAACCTCACCCTGCTGGGCGCCCGCGCGCCCGGCGCCGAGGTGATGGCCGTGGTGAAGGCCGACGCCTACGGCCACGGCGCGCTGCCGGTGGCGCGCGCCGCGGTCGAGGCGGGGGCGAGCTGGCTCGGCACGTGCTCGCTCGACGAGGCACTGGCCCTTCGCGCGGCCGGGATCACGACCCGGCTGTTCAGCTGGCTGGACATCCCCGACGTCGACTTCGCGGCGGGCGTCGAGGCCGGCATCGACCTCGCGGCGAGTTCCACGGGTGAGCTGGCTCGCATCGCCGCCGCGACACCAGCGGGTACCCGGGCTCGTGTGCACCTCAAAATCGACACCGGGCTCTCGCGCAACGGCTGCCCGCCCGCCGGGTGGGCCGAACTGGTGGAGGCGGCTGCCGCCGAACCGCGGGTCGAAGTCGTCGCGGTCTGGTCCCACCTCGCGTGCGCGGACGAGCCCGGCCACCCGGCGACCGACATCCAGGCGAAGCGGTTCGCCGAGGCCTACGACGTCGCCCGCGCCGCCGGGCTCGACCCGATGCGGCACCTCGCGAACTCGGCCGCCCTGCTGACGCGGCCGGACCTGCACTTCGACATCGTGCGGCCCGGCATCGCGATGTACGGGCTCAACCCCGTCCCGCAGGCCGAAGACCTGCGCCCGGCCATGACGTTCCGGTCGGCGGTCGCGCTGGTCAAGCGGGTCGAGGCGGGCGAATCGGTGTCCTACGGGCACACCTGGACCGCGTCGCGCGACACGAACCTCGCGCTGGTGCCCGCCGGGTACGCCGACGGCGTGCCGCGGTCACTGTCCGGGCGGATGGACGTCCTCCTCGGCGGGCGGCGGCGTCCGGTCGCCGGACGGGTCTGCATGGACCAGCTGGTCGTCGACTGCGGCGACCACGAACCGGCCGTCGGGGACGAGGTCGTCCTGTTCGGCACCGGGGCGCACGGCGAGCCGACGGCCCGGGAATGGGCCGACAAGCTGGGCACCATCGACTACGAAATCGTCACCTCGATGTACCGGCCGCGGGTCCGGCGCCGGTATCTGGGGGCGCGCCCGTGACACCTTCACGTCGACTGCTGGCCATCGCCGGCGGGGTCGGGGCCGTGGCCACCGGGACCGCCGCCGTCATCGCCGTCGCCGCGCAGCAGCGGCGGCACAGTGAGGATCCGTACGTGGACGAGCCGCTGGGGGAGCTGAAGCCGGACCGTGTTTACACGGTGGCGGCCGAGGACGGCACGCCGCTGTCGGTCGAGGAGATCGACCCGCCGGACGGCGGCGAACCCGAACTGACTGTCGTGGGGGTCCACGGCTTCGCGCTTTCGCGGCGGTGCTGGCACTTCCAGCGCCGCGACCTCGCCTCGCTGCGGCTGCCTCGCGTGCGTCAGGTGTACTACGACCACCGCAGCCACGGGCTTTCCGGCGCGGCGTCGGGGGAGACGTCGACCATCGAGCAGCTGGCGCGGGACCTCGACACCGTGCTGCGGTCCGTGGTGCCGGAGGGACCCGTCGTGCTGATGGGGCACTCGATGGGCGGCATGGTGATCATGGAGCTGGCCGCCGAGTTCCCTTCGCTGTTCGAGGATCGGGTCTGCGGGGTCGCCTTCATCGCGACGGCCGCGGGCGAAGTGGGCGCACGCGGGTTGCCGCGTTCGCTGCTCTCGAAGTACAACCCGCTGACGCGCGCCGCCGGCGGGCTCGCCGGCTGGCAGCCGGGTCTGGTGGAGTTCGTGCGCGCCGCGGGCGGGCAGCTGACGCGGCAGGCGGTGCGGCGGCTGGCGTTCGGCAGCCGCGACGTCGCGCCCCGGCTCGTCGACTTCATGCTCGAGATGCTCGAAGTGACGCCGGTGCGCGGGCTGGTGAACTTCGTCGACACGCTCGGCAGCCACAACCGCTACGCCGCGCTGGCGGGGTTGAAGCACGCGGAAGTGCTGGTCATCGGCGGCGATTCGGACCGGTTCACGCCGTTCGCGCACGCCGAGCGGATCGCCTCGGAGCTGCCCGACGCGGAGCTGGTGCGGGTGCGCGGCGCCGGGCACATGGTGCAGCTGGAGCAACCCGAGCTGGTGAACAGCCATCTGATCGATCTCCTGCAACGCTGTTCCGGTGCGGACGGCGAAAACTCGTCCCGGCGAACCTGGTGGTGGCAGCGTTGAGCATGGTTTTTCCGACCCCCGAAGAGACGATGGCTTTCGGGCGGGCACTCGGGCGTGTGCTGCGCGCGGGTGACCTGGTGCTCCTGGCCGGACCGCTCGGCGCGGGCAAGACGACGCTGACGCGCGGCATCGCGGACGGCCTCGGCGTCGGCGGGCGGGTCAGCTCGCCCACGTTCGTGCTGGCCCGCGTCCACCCGGCGGGTGCCGCGGGCGTGCCCCTGGTGCACGTGGACGCGTACCGCCTCGGCGGCGACCTGTCCCAGCTGGACGACCTCGACCTCGACACGGACCTGGAGCGCTCGGCGATCGTCGTCGAGTGGGGCGAGGGTTCGGCGGAACGGCTGTCGTCGGACTACCTGGTGGTCCGGCTCGACCGCCGCGAGGACGACGTCCGTGAGGTGGTTTTGGAGCCGCACGGCGCTTGGGCCGACCGGGTTCCGGAGCTGGTGCGGGCGTAAGTCCGCACCGGGCCCCCTCGGGGTTCGGAAACTGCCGGAGGGCAGCGACCGCCCTGTGTCCACGGTGGTCGCTGCCCTCGGTAGCTGCTTTCAGCCGCCGTTGTACTGCTGGTAGGCCGGTGCCCGGAATGCCTTGGCACCGACGCCCGCGATCTTGTCGACCGCGCACAGGAACTTCGGCCCCATCTTCGCGGTGGCCTGCCGGACCGGGTGCGTGGCCCCGAAGTCCTCCGGGTTCGCCTGGCCGTGCGCGAACATCGAGTAGACCAGCACCGGCTTGCCCGCGGCGTCGAACATGATTCCCGCCTCGTTGCGGCCGTCGTTCAGCCAGCCCGCCTTCGTGGCGATCCGCGCCCGATCGACGGACGACATCTCACGGCGGATACCGTCGGTGAACGCCACCTGCGACCGCAGGATGGACAGCAGGTAATCCGTCGACGCCGGGCTCAGCAATGTGCCCGCGACCAGCGCCTTCAGCAGGTCGTGGGTTTCGCGCGGAGTGGTCTTGCCGAGGAAGTAGCGGTTCGGGTTGGCCACCGGCGTGACCTGGGTCTTGGGGAAGCCCTTGGTCACCAGGATCTGGTTGATCTCGGCCGCCGGAACCACGAGCCCCACCAGCCGGACGCACGTGTCGTCCGAAACAGTGAGGAACAGCGACAGGACGTGACCCAGCGTGAACGCGCTCGGGTACGCCTTGTCCAGGATGATGATGCCGTCGCCACCTGGCACGACGATGCTCGCCGGCACCTGGACCTGCTGGTCCAGCGTGAGCAGGCCACGGTCGATCTTGTCCATCAAGGTGACCGCGACGGCCACCTTGTTGACGCTGTACGCCTCGACGATCTCGTCGGACGCCACGTCGACGGCCACCTGGTCGGCCACGCTGATGTAGGAGTTCCAGATGCCGCCTGCCTCAGCGGCCGCGTTGTCGTAGACGCGCTTCACTTTCTGCCTGGCCCGGTCCGGTGTGGCCGGGCTGGCCTCGATGTCTGCTTCCTGCGCGTACGCGGGAGAGCCGGCCAGAACGCTTCCAGCGGCGACAGCGGTCCCCAAACCGAATGCCGCTCGCCTGTTGAGTTGATACCCCATCGCAAGATCCAACCACGGATGGATGAAGATCACATGGACTACTCCGTCGCAGTCCTGATCGGACGCCGATCATCGAGCCGGACTCACGACCGCGCGGGCGACGCCCAGGTCCACCAGATCCTGGGGGCGCAGGTGCAGCTGGTTCGCGATGGCCGGCACCTCCGACGCCGGGCGCTTCAGGATCGCCGCCGCGGCCTCCGGGGACGTCACCGAGAAGTACGCGTCCGGGGCCACCCACGTCGACTGCGGGGCGGCGAACGCCAGTGCCCCGCCCGAGCCGCCCTCGCCGATCACCAGCGTCGTCACCGGGACCGACGCCGTCGCGACGGCGTCGAACAGCTCCGCGATCGCCCCGCCCGCGCCCGCCTGCTCCGCCGCCGCGTCGTTCGCCGCGCCCGGCGTGTCGACCAGCGTCAGCACCGGGATCCCCAGCCGGGACGCCAGTTCGACCAGCCGCGCGGCCGTCCGGAAGCCCGACGGCGACGTCGGGGTGCCGCACTGCGCCGCGTAGGCGATCGTCCGCCCGTCACGCCAGCCGAAGCCGCACGCCACCCCCGGATCGACGCCGCCGACGCGGTCGCCGCTGATGTCCGCACGCCAGTCGAAGTACGCGTCGAGGTACTCGTGAGCCCGGGGCCGCTCCGGTGAGCGCGCCGCCTGGACCGCTTCCCAGCCCGTCGAAGGCAGCGAAGCCGGTCGCAGCGCGGAAGGCGGGGGAGCCGCTGCCGACGAGCGCGCGGTCAGCAACCGCAGCCACCGTTCCAAAGTGCCACCGAGTTCGGCCGTCGGCACGACGGCGTCGACCTGACCCCACTCGAGCTTCGCCTCCGCGGTGTAGGCCTCCGGCGAACCCGCCGGCCGCACCCGCGAACCCGCGAACCCGACCTGCGCCTCCGGCAGCGCGAGGATGACGTCGGCGCCCGCGCCGAGCGTCGCCCAGCCGCCACCGGTCGTCGGGTCGCGCAGCACCGAAATCCGCGGGACGCCCGCCACGCGCGTCAGCGCCGACGCCCGCGCCACCCGCTGCAGCTGCATGAGCGCGCGCATGCCCTGCTGCATGCGGCTGCCGCCGGTCGAGATCAGCGAAACCACCGGCAGCCGGGCGTCGCGGGCGTGCGCGAACGCCGCCTCGATCCGGTCGCCGGTGCGCTGCCCGAACGAACCGCCGAGGAACCCGAACTCGAACGCGATCAGCACGGCGGCGACGTCGCCGATCTTCGCCGTCCCGCAGACGACCGACTCCTTTTCGCCGGTGCGCTCTTCGGCGGCGGCGCGGGCTTCGCGGTAGCCCGGCCAGCGGATCGGGCCGTCGGCGGGCTCGTCGCGCAGCGGGGTGGCGAACTCCTCGAACCCGGTCGCGATCGCGTCGACGACCTCGCGCGCCGGCTGCCTAACCACCGAGCGCCCGCTTCATGACCTTGCCCATGTCGTTGCGCGGCAACGCGTCCAGGTACCGGACGACCCGCGGGCGCTTGTGCGGCGCGAGCAGCTTGGCGACGTGGTCGGCCAGCTCGCCGGACGTCGGCGGTGGTGACCCGTCCGGCACTATCCACGCGACGATCCGCTCGCCGAGGTCGTCGTCCGGCTCGCCGGTGACGGCCGCCTCGGCGACCCCGGGGTGTTCGAGCAGCGCGTTTTCGATCTCGCCCGCGCCGATCTTGTAGCCGCCGCTCTTGATCAGGTCGGTCGCCTTGCGCCCGACGATCTTGACGTAACCGTCGGCGTCGCGCGTCGCCATGTCGCCGGTGCGGAACCAGCCGCCGTCGAACGCGGCCGCGGTCGCGTCCGGGCGGTTGAGGTACTCGGTGAACAGGTTGGGGCCGCGCACCTGGATCTCGCCGACGACCTCGACGTCGTCGAGCACCTCGCCGGCGTCGCCGACCAGCCTGAGCTCCACGCCGCGCAACGGGACGCCGACGGTGCCGGGCTTGTGCTCGCCGTCCGCGCGGACACTCGTGTTCATCAGCGTCTCGGTCATGCCGTAGCGCTCGACGACCTGCTGGCCGGTCGCCTCGGTGATCCGCTGGTGGTCGTGCACCGGCAGCGCCGCCGATCCGGAGACGAGCAGGCGCGCGCCCTGAAGCGCTTTCGCCAGTGCGACGTCGGTGCCGACCTCGCCGGCGATCCGGTGGTACATCGTCGGCACGCCGAACAGCATGGTCGCGCCGGCCGACAGTTCGCGTGCGACACCGTCGGTCGAGAACCGGCCGAGGTGACGCACCGAGCCGCCGCGGCGCAGCGGGCCGAGGATGCCGAGGATCAGGCCGTGCACGTGGAACAGCGGGAGGGCGTGCACCAATGTGTCCTCTTCGGTCCAGCCCCAGGCGTCTTCGAGCGCGTCGAGCGTGGTCGCGATCGAGCGGCGGGGGAGGACGACGCCCTTCGGCGGCCCGGTCGTGCCCGAGGTGTAGACGACCAGTGCGGGCGTCTCGGGATCCGGTTCCGCCGCGAGCGGCGCGGTTTCGCCGGTGAGCGGGATGGCGCGACGCGGCAGGCCGGCCAGCCCCGGCGGCAGCTCGGCGCCCGGCTCGGCGAGCACCAGCCGCGGCTCGCTGTCGGCGACGATGTGCGCCAGCTCACGTTCGCCGATCTTCGGGTTGACCGGCACGGCGGGGACGCCGGCGAGGAGCGCCGCGACGACCGCGACGCTCGTGTGGAGGGTCGGGGTCGCCCAGACGGCGACGCGGCCGTGAGGGAGCTCGGCGGCCAGGCCGCCCGCGACGGCGGCGAGCTCGTCGTAGGTCAGGGCCTGATCGCCGAATCGGAGGGCTTCCTTGCCCGAAGCTGACATGAGGGCGGGGAACAAGGGGTCGGGCACCGCGGGGACCTCCCAGTATCAAACTCGCTTCGCACGTTACCGTGCTGATCCGTCCCCTGCAGCGAGCAGTTCCGGGCCTGGTCGTAGGCTGGACCACCGTGTTGGTACTGGCGATCGATACTTCGACACCGGCGGTGACCGCGGGCGTCGTCACAGTGGACGGCGACGGGGTCGAGACGCGCGGTGACCGCGTCACGGTCGACCCCCGCGCCCACGGCGAGCTGATCACCCCGCACGTGCTGGCCGCCGCCGAAGCCGCCGGCGTCACCCTCAAGGAGCTCGACGCGATCGTCGCCGGTGTGGGCCCCGGCCCCTTCACCGGGCTGCGCGCCGGGATGGCCACCGCCGCCGCGCTCGGGCACGCCCTCGGCATCCCGGTGTACCCCGTCTGCAGCCTCGACGCGATCGCGGCCGACGTCACACCGGGCAACGCTTTCCTCGTCCTGACCGACGCGCGCCGCCGCGAGGTCTACTGGGCGGCGTACGGCGCCGACGGCGAGCGCACCGACGGCCCGCACGTCCAGCGGCCCGCCGACCTCGAGACCGGCGTCAAGGTGGCGGCCGGCGACGGTGCGTTGTCGTCTGCCGCGGTGCTCGACGTCCAGCCGATCGAACCGCGCTTCCCGTCGCCCGCCGGGCTCGTGAAGGTGGCGAAGGCCGCACTGCTCGCGAAGGAAACGCCCGCGCCGCTGACGCCCTTGTACCTGCGCCGTCCCGACGCCGTCGAGCCCACCGCGCCGAAACGGGTGACCGCGCCGTGAGACTCGGCCCGCTGCGCCGGATGGACATCGCCCGCTGCGTCGAGATCGAGAAGATCCTCTTCCCCGGCGACGACCCGTGGAGCGCCCGCGCCTTCCACTCCGAACTGGACGCCGGCAACTTCTACCTCGCCGCCCGCCCGGACGAGGGTGACGAGCTCCTCGGCTACGCCGGGCTGGCCGTCGTCGGGCGCCGCCGCGGCGAGTACGAGGCGACCGTGCACACCATCGGCGTCGCGCCCGAGTACCAGGGCCAGGGCATCGGCAAGGCGCTGCTGCAGGCGTTGCTCGTCCGCGCCGACGAGTTCGAGGCGCCGGTCTTCCTCGAGGTCCGCACGGACAATTCCCCCGCGCTCGCCCTGTACGAGCGCCACGGCTTCGAACGGCTCGGCATCCGGAAGCGCTACTACCAGCCCTCCGGCGCCGACGCGTACACGATGGTCCGCCCGGCGCGGACGCGAGACGAGGTGGCGGGCTGATGGCACGCATCATCATGGGCATCGAGAGCTCGTGCGACGAGACCGGCGTCGGCCTGGTCCGCCTGCACGACGACGGCACGGTCGAGCTGCTCGCCGACGAAGTCGCCTCCAGCGTCGAGCAGCACGCGCGCTTCGGCGGCGTCGTGCCCGAGGTCGCCAGCCGCGCCCACCTCGAAGCGATGGTCCCGACGACCGAACGCGCCTTCGCCACAGCGGGTCTTTCACTGTCCGATGTGGACGCCATCGCGGTGACGGCGGGGCCGGGCCTGGCGGGCGCGCTGCTCGTCGGCGTCTCGGCGGCCAAGGCGTACGCGACGGCGCTGGACGTGCCGCTCTACGGCGTGAACCACCTGGCCGGGCACATCGCGGTCGACACCCTGCAGCACGGGCCGCTGCCGGCGCCGTGCCTGGCGCTGCTGGTCTCCGGCGGGCACACACAGCTGCTGCGCGTCGACGACATCGCCTCTTCGATCACCGAACTAGGGTCCACTGTGGACGACGCGGCGGGCGAGGCGTACGACAAGGTCGCCCGCGTGCTCGGCCTGCCGTACCCGGGCGGCCCGCCGATCGACAAGGCGGCGAAGAACGGCGATCCTTCCGCGATCGCGTTCCCCCGGGGCATGACCGGCCCGCGCGACGCGAAGTTCGATTTTTCGTTCTCCGGCTTGAAGACTTCGGTGGCACGCTGGGTCGAAGGGGCGGCCCGGCGCGGCGAGGAGATTCCGGTGGACGACGTCGCGGCGTCGTTCCAGGAGGCCGTCGCGGACGTGTTGACGATGAAGGCGATCCGCGCGGCCAAGGAGCAGGAGATCGGCACCATCGTGATTTCCGGCGGGGTGGCGGCGAACTCGCGGCTGTCGTCGCTGGCGGCGGAGCGCTGCGCCGCGGCGGGGATCGAGCTGCGGGTGCCGAGGCCGCGGTTGTGCACGGACAACGGCGCGATGATCGCGGCGCTGGGCGCCCACGTGGTGGCGGCGAAGCGCCCGACGTCGGCGCTGGACTTCAGCGCGAACCCGGCGCTCCCGGTTTCGGTCGTGTCGCTCTAGCGCTACTGCGCGGTTCCCTTCAGCAGCCACCGGTCGGCCGGCACCTCGAGCAGGACCCGGGGGCCGAACGGATCGATCTCCGCCCCGGCGTCCCAGCCGTCGTACTTGGCGGAGATCGCGGCCAGCACGTCCGCTCGCAGCGCGCCACGGTGGACCCGCGCCCGTCCCTCGGCGACGACTGGTTCGTCGCCGTTCTCGAGAGCGAGACTGACCCGGGGATCGTTCACGACGTTGCGCACCTTGACGCTCCGCTCGCCGCTGCCGATCCAGAACGTCTCGCCGAGGTAGACGAACCAGACGGGGGTGACGTGCGGCGAGCCGTCCACGCGCAGCGTGCACAGCCAGACGTTGCGTTCCTTCTCCAGCCGGCGGAGCACGGCGGACTCGGCGATCCCCATGTCGCCAGGTTGCCCGAAGTCCTGGCAGCGCGCCTCAGGAAGCCGCGGCGTGCTTGTGCACCGCGGACCCGACTCCCAGCAGCTCCTCGATCGCCGCCACCGCCAGGACCGCCGCGTTTCCCTCGCCGTAAGGGTTTCCGACCTGCGCCGGGCGCAGGTCACCGCTCAGCAGCCGCGCGGCCGTGTCCGCGATCCGCTCCGTGTCCGTCCCCACGAGCCACGCGCAGCCCGCCTCCACGACTTCCGCGCGCTCGGTGACGTCGCGCAGGACCAGCACCGGCGTGCCGAACGTCGGCGCCTCCTCCTGGATGCCGCCGGAATCCGTCAGCACCAGCGACGCCAGCCGCAGCGCGCGGACCAGGTCCGGGTACTCCAGCGGGTCGGTGACCGTCACGCGCGGCATGCCGTCCAGTGCCGCTTCCACCTGGCCGCGGACCTGCGGGTTCGGGTGCGCCGGGAACAGCACCTGCACGTCCGGGTGCTCGGCCACGATCAGCTGCACCGCGGCCAGCGTCCGCTCCAGCGGCTCGCCCCAGGACTCGCGGCGGTGCGACGTGACGAGCACGAGCCGTTCACCGGCCTCGGCGATCTCCATCTCCAGCAGCGCCAGCGCCGTGTCCCGGGCCGGCAGGTCCCGCGCCGCGATCTCCAGCACGGCGTCGACGACCGTGT
>Ga0070668_100001449_pt1 | contig 17138 bp, 19 predicted proteins | sample KBSS43metaG_FD_64661 | JGI IMG/M metagenome (GOLD analysis project Ga0070668, IMG submission 64661) | Switchgrass rhizosphere microbial communities from Kellogg Biological Station, Michigan, USA - KBS S4-3 metaG | ecosystem: Host-associated > Plants > Roots > Rhizosphere > Soil ... | reverse complement strand
GCTCGGCCTGGACGCGGCGTTCCCGGCGGGGCTGATCGCGCTGATCCTGCCGTCGCTGCGCGACCGCCCGACCCGCCTGGTCGCGCTCACCGGTGCGGCCGCCGCCGTCCTGCTGACCCCGGTTCTGCCCGCCGGCCTGCCCGTCCTCTGTGGCCTCGTCGGCCTGCTCACGCTCCTGCGCGCACGCCGCCCGTCCGCCACCGCCGAGCCGCCGGGGACGGCACCGCAGAAGATCAAGGAGACCGAGGGATCATGCTGATCGCATCGATCATCGCGCTGGCGGTCGGCACTTATGCGATGCGGCTCGGCGGAGTGGTGCTGCGGGAGCGGCTCGAACTCGCCGATTCCGTCCAGCGGCTGCTGCCGATGGCCGCGGTGGCCCTGCTCGCCGCGCTGGCCGGCACGGCCACGCTGATGGCGGGCGCCGGGTTCGCCGGCCTCGCTCGCCCGGCGGGCGTGCTGGTCGGCGCGCTCCTGGCCGGGCGCCGCCTCCCGTTCGTCGCGGTCGTCGTCGCCGCCGCGGCAACAACCGCCCTGCTCCGCCTGGCCGGCGTCCGCTGATCCGCCCGGCGGCGGCGTGCCGTTGATCAGATCTTGGCGCCCAGTTCGACCTGGGGCTTGGGGACGCGCATGCGGCGGAAGGTCAGGGCGCGCATGACGCCGTAGAGCTGGAGCGAGCCCATGCGTTGGGTGGTCTTCGGGAAGCGTTCCCGGACCAGGCTCTTCACCCGGCGGGCGATCAGCACGCTGTCGATCACCACGCCGATGGCCAGCAGCAGCCAGAGCACGTTGCTGGCCAGTTGGACCACGGGGATGCGGACCGTGGAGCCGACCAGCACGATCAGCGCGCCGCCGAAGAACCAGGTGCCGACCGTGCGGCGGCTGTCGATGATGTTGCGGACCAGCAGGCGCTCGCTGCCGCGGTCGCGGGCCAGCAGGTAGCGCTCGTCGCCGGCCTTCATGCCGGCGGCCGCCTCGGCCCGCTCGGTGCGCTGCCGTTCGCGCATCTGCTTCACCTGCTCGCGGCGGTTGGCCGGGGCGGCGGCCTCGGCGAAGCGGCGACCGGTGGCCTGGCGTTTCGGGGTGGCCTGGCCGAGCTCCTTCTTGCTGGGCGTGTAGCCCTTGGGGCGCGGCGCGGCGTCGTCCGGCACCTCCTCGGTTACCTCGGAGGCGGCGTCGGCGGACTTGCGGCGAAAAAGCGAGGGCACGCTAGGAGCGTAGCCAAGCGGCGCGGTGTCGTTCACACCGCGCCGCGCATAGCGCCAAACTGGGCCGGGTCAGAGCCGCTCGACGTGGGCGCCGAGGGCGGCCAGCTTGCCCTCGAAGTGCTCGTAGCCGCGGTTGATCAGGTCGACGCCGTAGACCCGGGAGGTGCCCTCGGCGGCGAGCGCCGCGATCAGGTGGCTGAAGCCGGCCCGCAGGTCGGGGATGACCAGGTCGGCGGCGTGCAGCTTGGACGGGCCGGCGATCACCGCGGAGTGCTTGAAGTTGCGGCGGCCGAACCGGCACGGGGTGCCGCCCAGGCAGTCGCGGTAGACCTGGATGGTGGCGCCCATCTGGTTGAGCGCGTCGGTGTAGCCGAGGCGCTGCTCGTACACGGTCTCGTGCATGATCGACAGGCCGCGGGCCTGGGTCAGGGCGACCACGAGCGGCTGCTGCCAGTCGGTCATGAAGCCGGGGTGCACGTCGGTCTCCAGCGCGACCGGCTGCAGGTCGCCGCCGGGGTGCCAGAACTTGATGCCGCCCTCGACCGGGGTCACGCCGGGGCGGGCCACCCGGTCGTCGGTGATCTGGCACTCGCCGCCGATCGAGCGGAACACGTTCAGGAAGGTCATCATGTCGGCCTGGCGGGCGCCGAGCACCTCGATCTCGCCGCGGGTGGCGAGCGCGGCCGCGGCCCAGCTGGCCGCCTCGATCCGGTCGGGGATCGGCTTGTGCTGGTAGCCGTACAGGCGGCGGACGCCCTGGATCTCGATGACCCGGTCGGTGTGCACCGTGATGATCGCGCCCATCTTCTGCAGCACGCAGATGAGGTCGACGATCTCCGGTTCGATGGCGGCGTTGCGCAGCTCGGTGACGCCCTCGGCGCGTACGGCGGTGAGCAGCACCTGCTCGGTGGCGCCGACGCTCGGGTAGGGCAGCTCCAGCTTGGTGCCGTGCAGCCCGTTGGGGGCGGTCAGGTGCATGCCCTGCGGCGTCTTGTCGATGACCGCGCCGAACTCGCGCAGCGCCTGGATGTGGAAGTCGATCGGGCGCGGCCCGATGTGGCAGCCGCCGAGGTCGGGGATGAACGCGTGTCCGAGCCGGTGCAGCAGCGGGCCGCAGAACAGGATCGGGATCCGGCTCGACCCGGCGTGCACGTTGATCTCGTCGGTGCTGGCGCTCTCCACGTTGGTGGGGTCCATCACCAGCTCACCGTCGTCCGCCCCGTCGGTGACCTTGACGCCGTGCAGCTCGAGGAGGCCGCGGACCACCTCGACGTCGCGGATGCCGGGGACGTCGTACAGATGACTGGGTGACTCGCCGAGGAGGGCAGCCACCATCGCCTTGGAGACGAGGTTCTTGGCGCCACGGACGCGGATCTGACCCTGCAGCGGCGTTCCGCCGTGCACGACCAGGACATCGTCGGTCAACGTAACCTCCAGCGGTGGGCGTCGACGCCCGAGATGAGCAACCGGGGAAGCATAGCGTTGCGTGACAAGGGCGGAAGCCACCACAACGCCCACGGAGGCAGGAAATGCTGATGATTAAGGCAACATAAAGAATCCGGCGCTGCGCGCTGGATCACACTGGCTACTCTGCGTTACGGCAGGGCGAGCATCTGGTCGAGTGCCACGCGCGCGTGGTGTGCCGTGTCCTCGTCCACGGTGATCTGGTTGGGCACCCGGCCGGCCACCAGTTCCTCGAGCGCCCACACCAGGTGGGGCAGGTCGATCCGGTTCATCGTGGAGCAGTAGCAGACCGTCCGGTCGAGGAACATGATCTGCTTGTCGGGGTGGGCGAGCGCCAACCGGCGTACGAGATTGAGCTCGGTCCCGACCGCCCAGGCCGACCCGGCCGGCGCCGCGTCCAGGGCCCTGATGATGTATTCGGTGGAGCCGACGTAGTCGGCGGCCTGGACCACGTCGTGCCGGCACTCGGGGTGGACCAGCACGTTGACCTCGGGCACCCGCTCGCGCACCTCGCGGACGCTGTCGAGGGTGAACCGGCCGTGCACCGAGCAGTGGCCGCGCCACAGGATCATCCGGGCGTTGCGCAGCTGGTCGTCGGTGAGCCCGCCGTTCGCCTTGTGCGGGTCGTAGAGGACGCAGTCGTCCAGGTCGAAGCCCATCTCCAGCACCGCGGTGTTGCGGCCCAGGTGCTGGTCGGGGAGGAAGAACACCTTCGAGCCCTGCTCGAACGACCAGGTCAGGGCGCGCTTGGCGTTGGACGAGGTGCAGACCACGCCCTTGTTGCGGCCGACGAAGCCCTTGATGTCGGCCGAGGAGTTCATGTAGGTGACCGGGACGATGTCGCCGGCGATGCCCAGGTCCTCGAAGTGCTCCCAGGCGGTCTGCACCTGGCCGAGCACCGCCATGTCGGCCATCGAGCAGCCGGCCGCCAGGTCGGGCAGGATCACCCGTTGCGCGGGTGTGGTGAGGATGTCGGCGCTCTCGGCCATGAAGTGCACGCCGCAGAACACGATGAACTCGGCGTCGGGCCGGGCCGCGGCCTGCTGGGCCAGCTTGAACGAGTCGCCGGTGACGTCGGCGAACTGGATGACCTCGTCGCGCTGGTAGTGGTGGCCGAGCACGAAGACCCGGTCGCCGAGGGCGGCCTTGGCCGCGGTGGCGCGGGCCACCAGGTCGGGGTCGCTGGGGGCCGGGAGGTCACCGGGGCAGTCCACGCCGCGCTCGGAGGCGGGGTCGCTGCCCCGGCCGAGCAGCAGCAGCGCGGTGGCGGTGTTCGCGGGTTCGGTCCAGGTCACGAAATCATCGTCGCACAGCGCGGGACGACCATCCGCCTCGCGGAGAGTGGGCTGCCACACTCACTGCGTGCGCGTACTGATCTGTCCGGACAAATTTGCCGGCACTCTCTCCGCCCCGGAGGTCGCCGAGGCGATCGCGGAGGGCTGGTCCGCTCCCGACGAGTTGATCCGGCGGCCGCTGTCCGACGGCGGGCCGGGCTTCGTCGAGGTCCTCGCCGAGGCGCTGCCGGGCCGCCGGATCCCGGTGCCGACGGTCGACCCGCTGGGCCGGCCGGTCGAGGGCGAGATCCTGCTGGCCGGGACCACGGCGTACGTGGAAAGCGCGCAAGCCTGCGGGCTGCACCTGCTGACGAAGGACGAGCGTGATCCCAACGTCGCCACCTCGTACGGCCTGGGCACCCTGCTGCTGGCGGCGGTGGAGGCGGGCGCGGCCGAGGTGGTGATCGGGCTCGGCGGGTCGGCCGTGAACGACGGCGGCGCCGGGATGCTGGCCGCGCTCGGTGCGGCGCCGGTCGACGTCGCGGGTTACGCGCTGCCGTACGGCGGTGCCTACCTGAACGCGGCCGCCGCGCTGGCCGGGCCGCCCCGGCTGCGGCAGGTCCGGCTGGTCGCCGCGACGGACGTGGACAACCCGCTCACCGGGCTGCACGGGGCCAGCAAGGTCTACGGCCCGCAGAAGGGCGCCAGCGAGGAGGACATCTACCGGCTGGACGCGGCGCTGGAGCGGTTCGCCGGGGTGCTCGAGCGGGAGTTCGGGGTGGCCGACCTGCAGCGGCAGCCGGGCGGCGGCGCGGCCGGCGGGATCGGTGCCGCGCTGCTGGCCCTGGGCGGCCGGGTGGTCTCCGGCATCGGCCTGGTCAGCACCCTGATCGGCCTGGAGAAGGAGCTGGACGCCGCCGATCTGGTGATCACCGGGGAGGGTTCGTTCGACCACCAGTCGCTGCGCGGCAAGGTGGTCGCCGGGATCGCGAACGGCGCCCGCGACCGCGGCCTGCCCTGCGTCGTGCTCTGCGGGCGCAACGAGACCGGCTACCGCGAGGCGGCCGGTGCGGGGGTGACCGAGACGTTCTCGCTGACGGATCACTTCGGCTCGACCGAGGCGGCCCTCGAACGGCCCGCGCAAGGCCTGCGCGAGCTGGCGGGGCGCTTGGCCGGCCAGTGGAGCCTTTAGTCCGGTTGGCGGGCGGGGTGGTTGGATGGGGAGTCGGTGAGGTGGGCCACCCGGATTGGGAATCGTTCGCGATGGGGTTAGCGTTGGTCAGTACGGCACACGTCCGCACCTTGGCAGGGAGATAACCAGTGACCACTGAAGCGCATACCGAGTCGGTTGAGAAGGCCGCCCCGACCGGCGTCATCCTGACCGATGTCGCCGCGGTCAAGGTCAAGGCCCTGATCGAGCAGGAAGGCCGCGATGACCTGCGGCTGCGCATCGCCGTACAGCCCGGTGGCTGCTCCGGCCTGCGCTACCAGCTCTTCTTCGACGAGCGCTCGCTCGACGGTGACATCGTTACCGACTTCGGCGGTGTCGAGGTCGTCGTCGACCGGATGAGCTCGCCCTACCTCGCGGGCGCGACCATCGACTTCGCGGACCGGATCGACGCGCAGGGCTTCACGATCGACAACCCGAACGCGCAGAACTCCTGCGCGTGCGGCGACTCGTTCCACTGAGCTTCCGCTAGTTCGCAACCAACCGGCAGGCCGTCCCGTCAACGGGGCGGCCTGCTGTCGGTAACGTGCCGGTAGGCTTCGTACGCAAGCCCCCTGTTCCCCAACCTCGAGGGCCGAAATGAAGATCGCCGTCACCGGCTCGATCGCCACCGACCACCTGATGCATTTCCCCGGGCGATTCGCCGACCAGTTCATCGCCGACCAGCTGCACAAGGTCTCGCTGTCCTTCCTCGTCGACGACCTGGTGGTCCGGCGCGGCGGGGTGGCCAGCAACATCGCGTACGGGATGGGCAAGCTGGGCCTGCGTCCGATCCTGGTCGGTGCGGTGGGTGCCGACTTCGCCGACTACCGGTCGTGGCTGGAGCGGCACGGCGTCGACTGCGGCTCCGTGCACGTCAGCGAGGTGGCACACACCGCGCGCTTCGTGTGCACCACCGACGACGATCTCAACCAGATCGCCTCGTTCTACGCCGGCGCGATGTCCGAGGCGCGCAACATCGAGCTGGCGCCGGTCGACGCCCGGGCCGGCGGCCTCGACCTCGTGCTGGTCAGCGCGAACGACCCGGCCGCGATGATCCGCCATTCGCAGGAGTGCCGGACCCGCGGCTTCAAGTTCGCCGCCGACCCGTCGCAGCAGCTCGCCCGGATGGACGGCAGCGACGTGCTCACCCTGATCAGCGGGGCCGACTACCTGCTGACCAACGAATATGAGCGGTCCCTGCTGGAGACCAAGGCCGGCCTCACCGGCGAGCAGGTCCTCGACCAGGTCAAGATCCGGGTCACCACGCTCGGCAAGGACGGCGTGGAGATCACCGGCCGGGGGATCGAGCGGATCCACGTACCGGTCGCCCGCGACGTCATCCCGGACGACCCGACCGGCGTCGGCGACGGCTTCCGGGCCGGCTTCTTCACCGGCGTGTCGTGGGGGCTCGGCCTGGAGCGGGCCGCCCAGGTGGGTTCCCTGGTGGCGGCGCTGGTGCTGGAGACGGTCGGCCCTCAGGAGTACGACATCCGCGCCGAGGACTTCGGCAAGCGCTTCGCCGACTCGTACGGTGACGCGGCCGCCGCCGAGATCAAGCCGTTCCTGCCGGCCTGACGCCAATGGTGCTGGCCGTCTTCGCCGGGCTGCCCGGGGTCGGGAAGAGCACGCTGGCCGCCCGGGTGGCCGGCGCGCTGCCCGCGGCCGTGCTCGCCGTCGACACCGTCGACTTCACCTTGCAGCGTTATGACGTCACCGAACCCCGGCCCGGCTATGCCGCGTACGGGGTGGTGGCCGCGCTCGCCGAGGAGCAGCTCCGGATCGGGCACCACGTGATCATCGACGCGGTCAACCCGGTGAAGGCGGCCCGCCAGCTCTGGGTCGAGCTGGCGGAGCGGCTCGACGTGCCGCTGCGGGTGGTCGAGGTGGTGTGCGGCGACGACGCGGAGCACCGGCGCCGGGTCGAGGCCCGCTATGCCAAGCGCGACCACGACGGCATCCCGGACTGGGTGCGGGTGCTGGAGCGGCAGGCGGAGTACGAGCCGTACCTGGGGCCCCGGCTGGTCGTGGACACCTTCCTGGCCAAGGAGCCGGTGGCGCCGGTGGTGAATTATTTGAGCCTTTAGTCCGATCATGGGGGCTCAGCTGAGCCTGCGTACCTCGTACGCGTTGGGCTCCGGGGAACCGACGTACTCCTGCTGCTTCATCCGGCACCAGGCGGGGATGTCGTTGGCGGCGGCGGGGTCGTCGGCGAGCACTCGGATGATCTCGCCGATCGGGACATTTCGGATTTTCTTCGCTAAATTGATGACCGGCAGCGGGCATTTCTGGCCCAGGCAGTCCAGGGTCACATCCCCGCCTCCTTCCGGATCTCCTCGACGATCCCGGGCAGCACCGTCAGGAACCGGTCGACGTCCGCCTCGGTCGTGTCGCGGTGCAGCGACACCCGGACGTTGCCGTGGCTCAGCACCCCCATCGCCTCCAGCACGTGGCTCGGCCGCAGCGTCGACGCCGTGCACGACGACCCGGACGACACCGCGAAACCCTGCCGGTCCAGCGCGTGCAGCAGCGCCTCGCCGTCCACATACAGGCAGGAGAAGGTGACCAGGTGCGGCAGCCGCTGCGCCGGATCGCCGACCACCTCGACATCCGGCACGGTCGCCGCGACCCGCTCCCGGATGCGGTCGACCAGCGCCGACAGCCGGACCGCCTCGGTCTGCGCCTCGGCCAGCACGGCCCGCAGGCTCGCCGCGGCCGCCACCACCGCCGGCAGATCGAGCGCGCCGGGCGCGCCGGGGCGATAAAGATCATCCTGCGGGTACGGGGAGATCCAGCGCACACCTTTGCGGACGACGAGCACGCCCACGCCCGGCGGGCCGCCCCACTTGTGGGCGCTGGCACCGAGCAGCGACCAGCCCGGCGGCACCGGGACCCGGCCGACCGACTGCGCCGCGTCCACGAACAGCGGCACCCCCGCCTCGGCGCAGTAGTCGGCGGCCGCCGCCACCGGCTGCACGGTGCCGACCTCGTGGCTGGCGCTGATCAGGCTCGCCAGCGCGGTGCCGGGCCGCGCGACCGCCCGGTCCCAGGCGTCCAGGTCGAGCCGGCCCAGCCGGTCCACGCCCACCTCGACCGCCTTGCCGCGCCGGGCCGCGTGCAGCACCGCCGAATGCTCGATCGCGGAATGCACCAGCGTGTCGCCCTGCCGGGCCCGCCCGGCGAGCGCACCGAGCACGGCGGCCTGCGCGGCGGCCGTACCCGAGGGCCAGAGCGAGATTTCGTCCGGGCGCACCGCCAGCGCCTCGGCGAACGCGGCCCGCGCCGCGTCGGAAAGCTGTTGGGCCCGCCGGCCGGCGGAATAAAGACGCGCGGGGTCCGCCCAGCCGTCGGCCAGGGCCGCCAGCAGGGCCTCGCGCGCCACCGGATGCAACGGGGCCGCCGTGGCCGCGTCCAGGTATGCCGCCGCACCGGCGGGATCGGCCGTGTATTCCACGCTGCGAACGGTATCGTCCGGTTGGTGAGGGGTATCCGGGAGCGGTGGAGATCCGACCCCCGCAAATGGCCGGTAGGGCCTGGTCGAGTAGTGTGCGACCGTCGGTGACGCCTTGCCGCCCGCCGTCCCTTTTCCGGTGGGACGGTCGTTTCGGGGCGCGGCGGCGCTGCTAAGGAGGCAGAAGCAGGTGGGCGCAAAAAGTTCGGCCGCGCGGCCGCGAGCGGTGGTCCGGACAACCGGGCTCGGTCTCGGCGGCACGGCGCTGCTGATGCTGCTCTCGGGATGTTCGGTGGAGGGCATCGGGGACGCCTTCGGGCACTTCGGTTGGCCGGGCCGCGGGATCAGCCTGCAGGCCCACCGGATGTACGACCTGTGGATCGCTTCGGTGATCGCGGCGCTGGTCGTCGGCATCTTCGTGTGGGGCCTGATCTTCTGGTGCATCATCCGGTATCGCAAGCGCGGCGACGAGCTGCCCGTGCAGACCCGGTTCAACATGCCGATGGAGGTGCTCTACACGGTCACCCCGGTGCTGATCGTGGCGGTGCTCTTCTACTACACGGCGATCGTGCAGACCGACGTGGACAAGCTCTCCAAAAACCCCGACCAGGTCGTCGAGGTCGTCGCGTTCAAGTGGCAATGGCAGTTCAACTACCGCGACGGCATCGGCGAAAAGGCGCAGACCGTCGCCTCGACCACCGGCTCGGCCGACGTCATCCCGCTGCTCGTGCTGCCGGTCGGGGAAAAGATCCGGTTCGAGGAGACCAGCAAGGACGTCATCCACTCGTTCTGGGTGCCGGAGCTGCTGTTCAAGCGCGACGTGTTCCCGGGCAGCGTGCGCAACGTCTTCGAGGTGACCCTCGACAAGACCGGGCGGTATGTGGGGCGGTGCGCCGAGCTGTGCGGCACCTATCACGCCTACATGCAGTTCGAGCTGGTCTCGGTGTCGAAGGAGAAGTTCGACCAGTTCCTGCAGGCGAAGAAGTCGGGGTCGACCACCCAGCAGGCGCTGCAGACGATCGGCGAGAACCCGTACGCGACTCAGACCCAGCCGATGAACACGCGCCGCCACACGGACAGCTGGAACCAGTCCGGCGCCGTGGCGGCAGGAAAGTAGGGGCGCCGTGAAGACCGAATACAAGATCTTCACCGGCGTCGCCGCCTTCCTCTTCGGCGCGGCCGCGCTGTACGGCTTCTGGACGCACGGCGAGACCGGCAAGGTGGAGTGGGTCGGCACGGTCGCGCTGATCCTGTCCGGCCTGCTGTGCTCGATGTGCGGCGGCTTCTTCTGGTTCGTTTCCCGGCGCATCGACCTGCGCCCCGAGGACCGGGAGGACGGCGAGATCGCCGAGGGCGCCGGCGAGATCGGCTTCTTCAGCCCCGGCAGCTACTGGCCGTTCGGCATCGCCCTGTCGGCCTCCGTGGCCGGCCTGGGCCTGGTGTTCTGGATGTGGTGGCTGATCGGCGCCGGGCTGATCATGGTGATCTTCGCGTCGTCCGCCATGATCTTCGAGTACTACTCGGGCACCCGCCACACCGCGGAGCACTGAGTGGCTGGCTCCGCTTCGCTCCGCGTGCCCTCTCACCAGCGGGCGATTGCGAGGTTCGTGCCCGTCTGAGACTCGGGTGTTTCGTGCGCTAGGCGGCGCGGCGCTGCTGCGGGGCCACCCACCGGGGGCTGCGGCCGGGGTGGAACCAGTGGACGACGATCGGGGCGACGACCTCGGCCGCGCCGCAGCGGGTGCACACCAGCTCGGGGCAGTCGTCGTGGCCGTCCCCGCACGGTGGGACTTCGAACATCATGTCGCCGTCGCAGATCACGCAGCGCATTTCACGTTCCGACACGGGTGGCTCCTCTCTTCGCCGAAGGCGGGATTACCCGTCCGACCGCCCCGCCCGCCCGTGGCCGGGATCGAGGCTGCCTGAACGTAATTCAGACGCTGCCACGGAAAACCGGCATCGTGGGGTATTAGCCACGGCGTGTCCGCTGTGAGTTACTCGGCGGTCTTCGCCTTCTGCGCCGCGGCCACCCAGCGGGCCAGCTGAGCCGCCGCGGCGCCGGAGTCGATGGTGTCCTGGGCCCGGGCTATTCCGGCGCGCAGCGTCTCGCTCAGGTCGCCGGGGAAGCCGCTGTGTGCGGCGAAGGCGGCCGCCGCGTTGAGGGCGACCGCGTCCCGGACCGGACCGGGCTCGCCGGCGAACGTGCGGTGCGCCACCTCGGCGTTGAAGGCCACCTCGCCGCCGCGCAGGGCGGCCGGCTCGCTGCGCGGCAGCCCCAGGTCGGTGGCGTCGAGCAGCGCCTCGTCGACCTTGCCCTGGTGGGCCACCCAGACCCGGGTAGGCGCCGCGGTGGTGAACTCGTCCAGGCCGTCCTCGCCGCGCATCACGATCGCCGAGTCGCCGCGCCGGGCGAAGACCGCGGCCATCACCGGGGCCATCCGCAGGTCGAAGCAGCCGACCGCGGCCGAGGTCGGGCGGGCCGGGTTGGTCAGCGGGCCGAGCATGTTGAAGAAGGTCGGCACGCCCAGCTCGCGCCGGGTGACCGCGGCGTGCCGCATGCCCGGGTGGTAGCGGGCCGCGAAGCAGAAGCCGATGCCGGCCTCGGCGACGGTGCTCACCACCCCGGCCGGGCCGAGGTCGAGCGGAATGCCGAAGTGTTCGAGCAGGTCGGCCGTGCCGGTGGTGGACGAGGCGGAACGGTTGCCGTGCTTGACCACGGTCACCCCGGCGGCGGCGGTGACGATCGCCGCCATGGTCGAGATGTTCACCGTGTTGGCCCGGTCGCCGCCGGTGCCGACCACGTCGACCGCGTCGGTGCGGGTCTTTTCCGGCAGCTCGACCAGCGTGGCGTTGGCCAGCATGGCCTCGACCAGGCCGGCCAGCTCGACCGGCGTCTCGCCCTTGGCCCGCAGCGCGATGGCGAACCCGGCGATCTGGGCGGGCGTTGCGTTGCCCGCCATGATCTCGCCCATCGCCCACGCGGTGTCGGCGGTCGCGAGCTCCTCGCCGCGCAGCAGGGCACTTGTCAGGTTTGGCCAGGTGCGTGCGCCCATGGCGGGCCTCCGTGGGGGTACGGGGGTCGGGTCGGTGGTGGCGGAGCGAAGGTCAGCCGAGCTTGCCCATGGTGCCCAGCGGGACCACGCCGTTGCGGCGGTCGCGGAGCATCGTGGCGATGGTCTGCCCGGTGGTGACCGGGTCGAGCGGCGCGATCAGCGTCTGGTCGACCTGCGCGTAGGCGGCCAGCCAGCGGTCGGCGGCGCGGGCGATCACGACGCACACCGGCGGGGGCGTCGCATACTCGTCCTTGACCTGGCGGGCGATGCCGAGCCCGCCCGCGGGGGTGGCCTCGCCGTCCAGCACCATCAGGTCGATCTCGTACTTGTCCAGCAGGTTGCGGCAGTCTTCCCAGGTGGCCGCGTCGACGAACTCGACCGCGAGGTCGGCGGCCGGACGCACGCCGATGGCCAGCCGGATCTGGTCACGAACCGCGCTGTCGTCGCTGTAAAGCAGGACCGTGTAGGTCGCCTGTGCGTCGCTCATGAGAAGTGCCTTTCGTAGTAGCCCGCTGATCGTACCGAACCGATTACCCGGCGTCCGTCCGTGGTCGCACCGCGGGATCCGACTCTGTGATCTTTTCCGCAGCGGCCTCGGCCCGGTCCAGGGCCCGGTCGATCCGTCGGGCCTCGCGCTCCGACTGCCGGATCCACTGCAGAACGAGGATGCCCAGCATGGTGACGCTGACGATCTCGCCGCCGGCCCACAGGATGCCGCCCGCGGTGACCTGGTCGTCCCACGGGTTCGCCCAGCTCAGATGCAGGTTGGGGTAGTAGTCGCCGGCGAGCAGCGTCTTGCTCTGCATGATGGTCAGGCCGAGCACCGTGTGGAACGGCACGGACAGCACCATGAGCAGCGCCCGTCCCGGGTAGGGCCAGCGGTTGGGCAGCGGATCGAGGCCGAGCAGGGGCCAGAAGAACAGGCAGCCGGTCACGATGAAGTGCACGTGGACGAACTCGTGCAGCCAGGCGTGTTCGAGGGTCTGCCGGTACAGCCCGGTGAAGTACAGGACGAACGGGTTGGCCACGAAGAGTCCGAAGGCGACCAGCGGGAAGGTCAGCACCCGGGCCGGCCGGCTGTGCAGCACGGCGAGCAGCGCCTTGCGGGTGTCGCCGCGCAGCGTACGCAGGGCGAGCGTGACCGGCGCGCCGAGCGCGAGAAAGATCGGCCCGACCATGGACAGCACCATGTGCTGGACCATGTGCACGGAGACCAGTTTGTCGTCGTACGCCTCGAGGCCGCTCACCGTGACCGCGGCGATCGAGCCGAGTCCGCCGGCCACGAAGGCCACCGTGCGACCGGCCGGCCAGTGGTCGCCGCGTAGTCGCAGGCGGTAGACGCCGTAGCCGTAGAGCGCGGCGGAAAGCAGCAGGAGCAGCGCGATCACGCTGGTCAGGTTGATCTCCGTGAAGATCGCGCCGGCGGTGAACGGCGGAACGTCATTATCCCCGCCGGCCGCGATCGGCAGGGGCATTTCGGCTAGCTGCACCATTCGAGGCTAGGCCTATGCGGTGGGTGTGGCTTCGGTCGGGCTGCGACACGTGCCGGATTCCACCCCCCGCGGCACGCTTGCCTGATCGCGGGGCAATAATGAGCCCGTGACAGCGGCCTCAGCCATCGACAAGAGCAGGATCCACTCGCTGACCCGACCGAACATGGTCAGTGTCGGCACGATCGTGTGGCTCTCCAGCGAACTCATGTTCTTCGCAGCGTTGTTCGCGATGTACTTCTCGATCCGCGCGGCGGACTACAGCATGTGGGAGAAGCACACCGAGGTCCTCAACATCCCGTACGCGACGACGTTCACGGTGATCCTGGTGGCCTCCTCGGTGACCTGCCAGCTGGGCGTGTTCGCGGCGGAGAAGGGCGACGTGTTCGCGCTGCGGCGCTGGTTCACGATCACCTTCGTGATGGGCCTGATCTTCGTGCTCGGCCAGGCGAACGAGTATCGCAACCTGGTCGGCGAGGGCATCAAGCTCAACGGCGACGGCTACGGCTCGATGTTCTACCTGACGACCGGCTTCCACGGCCTGCACGTCACCGGCGGCTTGATCGCCTTCATCGTCTACATGATTCGTACGACCATGGGCCGGTTCACGCCGGCGCAGGCGACGTCGGCGATCGTCGTGTCGTACTACTGGCACTTCGTGGACATCGTGTGGATCGCGCTGTTCGCCATGATCTATTGGCTTCAGTAGCCTGCCCGCGTCCATGAGCTTCCGGTCAACATCCAGAGGGACACAGCCCATGACTTCAGACACCCCTGCCGGGCGAGGCTTCCGGGTGTTCTCCCGGCGGCGCTCCGCGCCGAGCCGGGCGCGCCGGCGGCTCGGTGCGGCGGCGCGCATGCTCGCCGCGCTCGCGCTGGCCGGCGGCGTGTACACCGCCTTCGCGCCCGGCGCGTTCGCCGACGAGCCCCGCCAGCTCTCCGCCACCGCGCAGGAGGGCAAGCAGCTATTCGACACCAGCTGCATCACCTGCCACGGGCGGGACGGGCAGGGTGTCCAGGGCCGTGGCCCGAGCCTGATCGGCGTCGGTGCGGCCTCGGTCGAGTTCCAGGTGGGCACCGGCCGCATGCCGATGACCCGCCAGGAGGCGCAGGCCGAGCAGAAGAAGCCGCAGTTCGACAAGAACCAGACCAAGCAGCTCGCGCAGTACGTGCAGGAGCTCGGCGGCGGTCCGGAGCTGCCCAAGGACGGCAAGTTCGTGGAGGACCTGAAGCAGAACCCGGACGCGCTGGCCCGCGGCGGCGAGCTGTTCCGGGTCAACTGCACCTCCTGCCACCAGTACGGCGGTGCCGGCGGCGCCCTCTCCTCGGGCAAGTTCGCGCCCAGCCTGCACGACGCCACCCCCGAGCAGATCTACGCGGCCATGCTGTCCGGCCCGCAGAACATGCCGGTGTTCGGCGACAACCAGCTCACTCCGGAGCAGAAGCGCGAGATCATCACCTACATCACGCAGCAGATCCAGGAGGACAAGGACCCGGGTGGCGTGTTCAATCTGGGCCGGTACGGGCCGGTGACCGAGGGCTTGGCGATCTTCGCGGTGGGTATCACCATCCTGGTCTTCACGTCGCTGTGGATTGCGGGGAAGTCATGACCATCACGCACGACGAGCCGACCGAGGCCGGCCGCAAGCCGGTCGACGTGAACGACCCGCGGCTCACCCGGTTCGAGATCGTCAAAGAGGGTCTCCGCCGTGAAGAGATCGAGATCATCACCTACGAGTCGCAGTTCCAGGGGCACAACTCCAAGGCGGAGAAGCGCGTCGTACGCAACATCGCGCTGCTCTTCCTGATCTCCGGCGCCGGTGCGCTGGCGTTCCTGGTCTTCTACATCGCCTGGCCGTGGCGTTACGAGCTCGGCCGCTCGGCGAGCGACTACTACACCGCGATCCTCGGCCTCACGCTGGCGGTCGCGCTGTTCGGACTGGGCTTCGCGATCCTGGCCTGGGCCAAGAAGCTGCTGCCGCACGAGGTGCTGATCCAGCAGCGGCACGACGGCGCGCCGCCGTCCGACGACCAGCTCATCACCGGGCAGACCATGGCCTTCGTGGCGGACGAGCTGAGCGTGCAGCGCCGGCCGCTGCTCAAGGGCGCGATCGGTCTCGGCCTCGCACCGCTCGGCCTGGTCGCGGCCGCCCCGCTGGTCGGCGGCCTGATTCAGAACCCGCACAAGGGCGACGAGCCGATGATGTTCCGCACCGGGTTCAACCCGGTGACCAACGGCGGCAAGCTGGTGCGGCTGACCCGCGAGGACGGTACGCCGATCCGCCCCGAGGACGTCAGCACCGGCGGCCAGATGACGGTCTTCCCGGGCATCCCGCACGGCGCGACGAATGAGTACGCCGACTCGCCGACCCTGCTGATCCACCTGCGTTCCGACGACGCCGAGGAGACCCGGCGCAACGCCGACGCCGACCCGCGCAACAAGGGCTCGATGTGGGGCGACTATGTCGCGTACTCGAAGATCTGCACGCACGCCGGTTGCCCGGCGAGCCTCTACGAGCAGCAGACCAACCGCCTGCTCTGCCCGTGTCACCAGTCGCAGTTCATGATCACTCGGAACGCGCAACCGATCTTCGGACCCGCCAGCCGGCGGCTGCCCATGCTGCCGCTCGACGTGGACGAGGACGGCTTCTTCGTGGCAAAGTCCGACTACAAGGACACCGTCGGACCTGATTTCTGGGAGCGCCCATGAAGCGCCGGAAGGTCGATCTCGCACAGGCGCCGGTCACCTTTGCGAAGGGGGTCGACGAGCGGTTCCAGGCGTCGACTCCACTGCGGGCAGTGCTCAACAAGGTCTTCCCGGACCACTGGTCGTTCCTGCTCGGTGAGATTGCGCTCTTCTCGTTCATCGTTCTGCTGCTGACCGGCGTCTTCCTGACGCTCTTCTTCGATCCGACGATGAAGGAGGTCGCGTACGACGGCGCCTACCCTGCCCTGCGCGGCACCGAGATGTCGGGGGCGTACGCGTCGACGCTCGACCTGTCGTTCGAGGTGCGCGGCGGTCTGTTCATGCGGCAGATGCACCACTGGGCGGCGCTGCTGTTCATGGCCGCGATCGTGGTGCACATGGCGCGCATCTTCTTCACCGGTGCGTTCCGCAAGCCGCGCGAGACCAACTGGGCCATCGGCATCGTGCTGTTCCTGCTCGGCTTCCTGGCCGGGTTCAGCGGATACTCGCTGCCGGACGACGGCCTGTCCGGCACCGGCCTGCGCATCGCCTCGGCGATCATGTTGTCCCTCCCGGTGATCGGCACCTGGCTCTCCGCCTCGATCTTCGGCGGCGAGTTCCCGGGCCACCTGATCATCGGCCGGTTCTACATCCTGCACGTGCTGCTCATCCCGGGTGGTCTGCTCGCCCTGATCAGCATCCACGTGGGCCTGGTGTTCAAGCAGAAGCACACCCAGTGGCCGGGCCCGATGCGCACCAACACCAATGTGGTCGGCGAGCGGATGTTCCCGCGCTACGCGATGAAGCAGGGCGGCTTCTTCATGTCCGTCTTCGGCGTGGTCGCGCTGATGGCGGGCCTCTTCCAGATCAACCCGATCTGGCTCTTCGGGCCGTACAAGGCGTCCGAGGTGTCCGCGGCCTCGCAGCCCGACTGGTACGTCATGTTCATGGACGGTCTGGTCCGGCTCATGCCGGCCTGGCAGCTCTACATCTTCGACTACAGCATTCCGCCGCTGTTCTGGCCCGCGGTGGTCGGCCTCGGCGCGCTCACCACGGTGCCGATGTTCTATCCGTGGATCGAGGCCCGGCGGCTCAAGGACAAGCAGGTCCACAACCTGCTCCAGCGTCCCCGGGACAACCCGGAGCGGGTCGGCATCGGCGCGATGGCGTTCACGTTCTTCATCGTGGCCACCCTCTCCGGCGGCAACGACGTGATCGCGGACAAGTTCCACATCAGCCTGAACGCGATGACCTGGGCCGGCCGCATCGGCCTGCTGATCCTGCCGCCGCTGGCGTACTTCATCT
>Ga0070668_100001447_pt1 | contig 17147 bp, 17 predicted proteins | sample KBSS43metaG_FD_64661 | JGI IMG/M metagenome (GOLD analysis project Ga0070668, IMG submission 64661) | Switchgrass rhizosphere microbial communities from Kellogg Biological Station, Michigan, USA - KBS S4-3 metaG | ecosystem: Host-associated > Plants > Roots > Rhizosphere > Soil ... | reverse complement strand
CGCCGTGAGGATGTCACCGACGTAGAACAGCAACGCGTCCACCAGGCCCACCAGCACGAGCACCAGGCTGCGGCGCCACAGCAGCAGCCGGACGCCCCACGGCCCCCTCGCCTCCTGACGGCTCGCGATCCGGGCCACGCCGTAGCCGAACAACAGCCCGAACATCGGGAAGGCGCGCCCGTCGACAAAGGTCGAAAGCAGCCAGGTCACGGCCGAGTCGACCGCCGAACCGTCCCGCGGATAGCCGCCCAGCACCGGGCCGCGCAGGAAGTAATGCGTGTTGGCCAGCGCGATGAACAGAAGCATGAAACCACGCGCAAGGTCGGGGCCCAGCGCCCGCGCCGCGGGGGCGGTCGGGCCCGGCAGTCGTGTCCGCGTACCGGTTGTCATGTGGGGAGCGTAGGGGTGGGTCGCGAGGGCGGGCAGCGGCCAGAAGTCGATGGGCGGGTAACTTTGGGAGGGGGTTCGCGACGACCAGGGTTGGTGTAAAAGGGTGTCAGCCGAGACCGCCGCGGCGGTGATCGCCGGCTCCGTCGCCGGCGTCCTGCGCGACCGGGTGCGCTCGGTGATCCTGCACGGCTCCCTCGCGACCGGCGGTTTCCGCCCCGGCCGCAGCGACCTCGACCTGCTCACCGTCGTCGAGGGCGGCGTGCCGGACCAGCAGATCGACGACCTCGTCGGCGTGCTGCGCGAGGCCGACGCCGGCGGCGCGGCCGGCCTCGATTTCCACGTCGTCACCGCCGGCGTCGCCGCCCGGCCCGCCCGGACGCCACCGCTGGAGCTGCACGTCGGCCGGCACGACGGACCGCCCACCACGATCGAGGCGCAACGGCACCTGCCCGCCGACCCGGATCTGCCGGCCGAACTGTCGACGGCGCGGGCGAACGGACGCGCCCTGTGCGGGGCCGCGCCGCGGGAGGCGCTCGCCCCCGTACCGGCTCAATGGGTCGTCGACCGTGGCCGGCACTGGCTGATGACCTGGCAGTCGCTCACCGACGACACCGAGCACGCCGCCTTCATGGTCCTCACCGCCTGCCGCATCTGGCACTTCGCGGTCGAGGACGAACACTGCTCCAAGATCCGAGCCGCCGAGTGGGCACTCCGCCGGGATCCCTCGCTCACCGCGGTCCGGCAGGCGATGCGGCAGTACGAGGTTGGTGGCACCCGCATCGACGGGGGCGGCATCGCGACTGTCCTGGACACGGTCCTGCGCGCGACCGGCGGGTCATGAGCACGTCTGGAGCAGGCGGCGCACCGCACTGTCCGCCAGCGCCGTGAGGATCCGCTGTTCGGCCGCCCCGGGCTCGTGCGGCCGGCGGTAATGCACCGAGAACACGCCGAGCCGAGCCCCGTCCGGGCCGATCAGCGGGATGGACCGCACCGCCCGTACCCCCGCGTCAAGCAGCACCGTACGGCTGCGCCCGGCACCGAATACCTGGCTGCGCGCCACATCCGGCACGTGGACCACCTGCGCCCGGGCCATCGCCAGGCCGCAGGCCGAGCCGGTGTCGTCGACCACGGCGAAGTGGTCGAGAAACTCGGACTCGAAGCCGCGCTGCGCGGCGATCGTCAACTCGCCCGAGGCGCCGACGAGCTGGACGTTGCCCAGCTCCGCCCGAGTCACCGACACGGCGGCATCCAGCAGGGCGCCGAGCATCTCGGCTCGATCCCGGGTCAGGCAGAAGTCGGCGTCGAAAAACACGAGCCGGCCGCGCGGCCGCGGCTGGTCACCGGCAGCCGCCGCCGTGGCTGCCCGTTGCCGCCGCCGCAGGTCGGCCGTCACCTGCCGGAGTTGGGCATCGGCGTCGCGGCGTTGTCGTTGGGCGCGGGCCAGCGCGGCACGGGCCTCCGCCAGCCGCCGGGCGGCCACCGCGTTGCGCTGCCGGGCATGCGCATTGAACAGCCCGGCGCGGCTCGTCCACCGCGCCGCCGCGCCGCCGTCATCGGGCGGGTGCACCTCGGGCACCCGCCCATTCTGGCCGCCGCCCGGCCGCACCGGCAAGGCGTCACCCCCGCGGGCGATCCGTGACAAAATTCCGGGCATGCCGAGTGGATCTACTTCATTCATCCGCCCCGCACCAACTTCGCGGCCACCATGACCGACACGGAAAAGGCCGCCTGGGGCAGACACTTCGAACACCTGCAGCGATTGCTCGCCGACGGCACCCTGGTGCTGGCCGGCCCGACGCTCGGCGAGACCAACACCGGCGTCGCGATCATCGAGGCCCCGGACGAGGCCGCCGCCCGCCGGCTCATGGCGGAGGACCCGGTGATCGCCGAGGGCTTCGCCGAGGGTGAGCTGCGTGCCTTCCGGATCGCCCTGCTCCGCGGCCGCGACTAGCCGTGCGGGCGCCCGGGTATCTCACTCTCCAGCTGGTCGAGGACCGGGTTCAGGAGGTCGTTGAGTTCCCGGACCAGCACGGCGACGGCCCGGCCCGCCGCGCGCTCGGCGTCGTCGCCCGGTCCGTCCGGCGGCGGGGGCAGGTCGTCGAGCCGCCGCGAGGGCCGCGCGATCGATGGAGTTCGGACGCGAGGATGTTCCACCCACGACTCGGATTGGCGGCCCCGCACTATCCTCATCGATCATGAACGGGAGTACGGACCGCTACGAACTGCTCCGGTCCTGGTGGCGGCTCCCCGCCGAACGGCGCCGCGAGGTCCGGCAACGAAGCCGCCACGGAAAGCACCACCCCGACCCCGAGATCGCCTGGGTGGCCTGGCGCTGGGCCGAGACCGTGCTGCCGGTCGGCGCACCGGAGCCCGGCCGGTTCCGCAACATCCTCAGCGCGTCCGGCTTCTGGGTGGCGATCCTGGCGGACCTGGCCCTCGGCTCCGACCCGGTCGATCCGCCGGAACCGCGCTGGCTGGACCGCCGGCGGGCCCGCCGGATCCTGCGGCTGGGGCCACCCCTGGGCTGACCGCCCGTCCGTCGCGATGCCGCAGCCGAGGGAGGCCGCCATGTCGAAACCGCCGCCGGCCCGGTCGGAAGGCTGACCCGGATGCGTCGATGGGGTGCCGGGCTGACCGGCGTGCTGCTGGGTCTCGCCGCCCCGGCGACTGCGGCGACGGCGGCCGGCCCGCAGGCGGTCTGCCGGATCCGCGACGACCGGCTCACCGAGATCTCCGGACTGGTGGCCACCCGCACCGGCTACGTCGTGGTGAACGACGGCTCGGACGACCCGGCCGGCCGGCGCATCTTCTTCCTGGACCGGCGCTGCGCCGTGACGCGGACGGTGGGCTACCCGTCGCGGCCCCGCGACACCGAGGACCTGGCCTCCGCCGCGGACGGGACGCTGTGGGTCGCGGACATCGGCGACAACCGCCTGGCCCGTACGACGATTGCGCTGTGGCGTCTGGCGCCGGGCGCCCGGACACCCCGGCTGTTCCGGCTCGCCTACCCGGACGGCGCGCACGATGCGGAGGCGCTGCTGCTCACCCGCGCCGGCACCCCGATCGTGGTGACCAAGTCCGCGGCGACGGCCACGCTGTACGTCCCGGCCGCCCCGCTGAGCGCCGCCCGGCCCACGCCGCTGCGCCGGGCCGGCGCCGTCACCGTGCCGGTCACCGGCACCAGCAACCCGTTCTCCCTGCCGGGCCGCCTGGTGGTCACCGGCGGTGCGGTGAGCCCGGACGGCCGGCGGGTGGTGCTACGGACGTACGCCGACGCCTTTGAATTCGACGTGCCCGGCGATGACCTGGTCCGGGCGCTCACCGACGGTACGCCGCGGTCCGTCCCGCTGCCGGACGAGCCGCAGGGCGAGTCGGTCGCCTACAGCCCCGACGGCACCGCACTCCTTACCGTCTCGGAGGTGACCGAGGCGGGCAGCGGCGCCGAACTGTTGCGCTACCCGCTCCCGAACCGGCCGCCCGCCACATCCGCACCGCCCGCCATATCCGCACGGCCCGCAGCGTCCGCGCCGCCGGCGGCCGCGCCCAGCACCGATCCCCGCCGCGCCCCCGCCGTTCCGGTACTGGTGGCCGTCGCGCTGGCCCTCGCCGCCGGGATGCTCGGCGCCGTCACGCTATGGCGCCGGCGCCGTTGACTCGGCCGCATGCTCGCGGACCCGCCGGGCGATCCGCCGATCCGGGACGATCCACATGATCACCACCCCGACGTAGCACGCTACGGCGATCCCCACGCCGATCGTCCCGCCGACGGCCAGCGCGCACAGGATCCCGGCGACGTTGACCACGGCCGAGATCTTGCCCTTCAGGTCGGCGCCCAGGGCCTCGCGCAGCGCGCAGTCCGGCCCCTCCTGCCGGATGATCACCCGCTGCAGCACGAGGTAGGCGGTCGCCGCGGCGAGCAGGTTCAACCCGTAGATCACGACCGGCGCCCGCGCGAACCGCGACTCGTCCACCCACGCCGTCGTGAACGGGACCAGCGACAGGCAGAACAGCAGCGTCAGGTTGGCCCACAGCACGCCGCCGCTGACCCGCCGAACCAGGTGGAACATGTGGTGGTGGTTGGTCCAGTAGATGCCCACGTAGACGAAGCTGAGCGCGTACGTGAGCAGCCCCGCCCCGGTCGTGTGCACCAGGTCGGCGAGGTTGTGCCCCGCCGGCACCCGCAACTCCAGCACCATGATCGTGATGATGATGGCGAGCACGCCATCACTGAACGCCTCCAGCCGAGTGGTCCGCACCGCGCCACTACCTTCCTCTCCGCCCTGCTGTTCCGCAGCTGAGACAGCACAGCCACGGGATTTGTGACAGGGCTCGCCGTCGAGGGTGCGGCTTCGGCACGTACGGTCGGTGGATGCACCCGACCCCTCCCGGCTCACTGGCCGCCGCGTTGTCCGCCGGTCCCGTCGTGCTCGACGGCGGCCTGGCCACCGAACTCGCCGCGGCCGGCCACGACCTGTCCGACCACCTGTGGTCGGCGCGGCTGCTGCACGACGACCCCGAGGCGATCGTCGACGCCCATCTGGCCTTCCTGCGCGCCGGCGCCCAGGTGCTGATCACCGCGAGCTACCAGGCCACCTTCGAGGGCCTCGCCAAGGCCGGTCTCGACGACGACGCCACCACCGCCCTGCTGCGCCGCAGCGTCGAGCTGGCCCGGCAGGCCCGGCAGCGGGCGGCCGGCGACGGCATCGGCGGCCCGCGCTGGATCGCCGCGTCCGTCGGGCCGTACGGCGCGATGCTGGCCGACGGCTCCGAATACCGCGGCAACTACGGCCTCGGCGTCGCGGACCTGGTCGAGTTCCACCGGCGGCGGATGGAGGTGCTGGCCGGCTCCGGCGCCGACGTGCTGGCCCTGGAGACCGTCCCGGACGTGGTGGAGGCCGAGGCGATGCTGCGGGTGGTCGCCGAGCTGGGGGTGCCGGCCTGGTTGTCGTACACGATCGACGGCGACCGCACCCGCGCGGGCCAGCCGCTCGACGAGGCGTTCGGTCTCGCCGCGGGCGTCGGCGAGGTGATCGCGATCGGGGTGAACTGCAGCGCCCCCGACGACGTGGCCCCAGCGGTCGCCGTCGCGGCCGAGGCGACCGGCAAGCCGGTGGTCGTCTACCCGAACAGCGGCGAGGTGTGGGACGCCGCCGCCCGCTCGTGGACCGGCGATCCCGGGTGGGGTGCCCAGCCGGTCGACGACTGGCTCGGCGCGGGCGCCCGGCTGGTCGGCGGATGCTGCCGGGTCACCCCGGCCCACGTCGCCGACCTGGCCGTCCGCCTTCGCGCGCGGGACTGACCGGCGCCTCGGTCGCGGCCAGCAGGGCGGTGCCGACCACCCAGGCCACCGCGACGCCGAGCAGCACGCGTTCGAGCACCGCGCCGAGGGCGCCGCGGCCGGCCAGCAGCATGGTCAGGCCCATCGCGCCGCCGAGGGGCACGGTCCCGGCGAGGGCGGCGCCGGCCAGCCGGCGGGTCGCGGTGCGGGTCGCGGTGAGCCGGGTGGCGAGCATCGCGCCGGTCAGGACGACCATCCCGAGGACACTGGCCGCGCCGTGCACCACATCGGCGGCGGTGACCGGATCGTACGGCGGCAGCGGGCAGCGGTTGCTGCACGGCACCAGGCCGGACGTGCCGGCCAGGACGGCGGCCGCCGCCAGGCAACTCGCGCCGAGCAGCCCGGCCGGCTCACGCCGTACCGGACGCACGGCCCAGCCGAGCAGGGCCACCCCGAGCGCCAGCGCGAGCACACCGCAGCGGTACGCGACGGCGTACGGCTGCCCGGCCGTCCCCGCCTCACTGACGTAACCCTGCCACCACGGCCCCGGGGCGGCGACCAGCGCGACCAGCATCGTCCCCGCCCCGCCGGTGACCAGGAGGGCGGCGCCGGCCGCCGCGAGCCGGGTTCGCGTCATGCCACCATCATGATCCGCACACCCGCACGGCCGTCGATCGAGGGCCTACGCGCGGAGCAGGGTGAGGACGGCGAGGACCCGGCGGTTGAGGTCGGGGGAGGGTTCCAGGTTGAGTTTGCGGAAGACCTGGGCGCAGCCCGCCTCGACGGTTCGTTCGCTGATCGACAGCTCGGTCGCGATCGCCAGGTTCGACCGGCCTTCGGCCATGAGCGCCAGGATTTCGCGTTCCCGCGAGGTCAGCTGGGTGAGCGGCGAGTCGGGGCGCCGGCGTTGCAGGAGGCGGGCCACGATGGTGGGGTCGAGCACGCATTCGCCCTCGCTGACCCGGCGCAGCGCGTCGACCAGCACGGCGATGTCGGTGACCCGTTCCTTGAGCAGGTAGCCGAGGCCGCCCGGCTGGTCGGCCAGCAGCCGCTGGGCGTACCGCGGCTCGAGGTACTGGCTGAGCACCACCACCGCGGTGCCGGGATATCCGGCGCGGATCCGGCGGGCGGCGACGAGGCCCTCGTCGGTGTGGGTGGGCGGCATCCGGATGTCGACCACGGCCGCGTCGGGGCGGTCGCGGTCGACGAGCGCGAGCAGCGCGTCGGCGTCCGGTGCCTCGCCGGTCACCTGGACGCCCGCGTCGGTCAGCAGCCGGGCGAGTCCGGAGCGCACCAGCATGACGTCGTCGGCCACGATCACGCGCATGGGATTGTCGCCTCCACGGTGACCGTTGGCCGGTCGGTGTCGATCAGTTTGACGTCGCCGCCCGCGGCGCCGATCCGGTCGGTCGCGTCCGACAGGCGTTCGGGCAGGTCCTCCGCGTCGGTTGACATCTCCACGCGTACGGCGAGAGTCCCACCCTCCTCGGCCACCACGATCCGCGCGGTCCGGCTCGGTGCGGCGCTGCCGAGGGCGACCGCGATCAGCGCGTACGCCGCGAGGGTCACATGGTCCGGCAGGTGCGCCGGGCAGCGGATGTCGAGTTCCGCCGGCACGTCCGAGTTGGCGCCCAGTTCCCGCAGCGCGGCCGCCAGCCCCTCGTCCAGCAGGCCGGCCGGCACCAGCCCGTGCGCGAGGTGCCGGAGCGCGGCGAGGGCCAGCCGGATCTCCTCCTCGGCCGCGTCGAGCCCGGCGTGCGCCGACTCGTCCGTACCGGACCTGGCGATCCGCAGGTGCAGCGCCGCGCTCACCAGGCGCTGCTGCGCGCCGTCGTGCAGGTCTCGTTCGATGCGCCGCCGCTCGGCGTCGGCGGCGGCCACCACCCGCCGCTGGCCGGCCCGCAGGTCGGCGAGCCGCCGCCGGGTCACCGCGAGCAGCCGGGCGTTGCCGAGCGCCAGCCGGGAGCCGGCGGAGAGCCCGGCGACCACCTCGGCCGGGTCGGTGTGCCGCGGCGTGGTCAGCGCGACGGCCGGGCCGGTGGGCTCCGCGATCACCGTGGCGTCGTCGGGCGCGGCCACCTCGTGGCCCGCGGCGTCCACCCACCGGTCCGCCTCCGGCATGGCGAAGGTGGCCGGTGCCGCGCCGCTGGACAGATCTCGCACCAGCCCGGCGACCGCGGCCCGCCGGCGGGCGACGCGCAGCCACAGCAGGCCGGCGGCCAGCGCGACCGCGACCGGCGCGAGGACCCGGCCGGCCACGGTGAGGTCCGGGTCGGCCGGGTCCCACAGCCGGATGCCCAGCGCGACCGCCAGCACCGCCGCGGCCGGCCGGTCCGGCACCACCGCGCAGGCCGCGACGCCGAGCAGCGAGGAGACCAGCACGACGGTCCGGGTCGCGGTCGGCGCGGTCCCGGCGTCGGCGCAGAGCCAGGCGCAACCCACGTCGCCGAACGGGTTGTAGCCGGCGAGGTGCACCAGGCTCGCGGCGGCCGCCAGCCCGGCCGCCGCCCGGGCGCGCCGGTCGAGGCGGGCCGCGACCAGCCCGATCAGCGCGAGCGGCGGGGCCGCCAGCACGCCCGCGCGGACCGCCGCCGGCAACGGCTCCCAGGCCGACCAGTACGGCAGGAGGGCCGCCACCGACGCGGCCGCCAGCCCGGCCGCCGCCCGGGGCGCGGCGCCGACCAGCAGCCACGGCACCACGGCCGGCGGCACGAGGCCGGCGGCGGCGACGGCCAGGCTCGGGCCGGCCAGGAGGTGGGCGGCCAGGGGGACGGTCAGCGCGGCCAGCAGCACCGCGACGCCGCACATGCCGCGAGCGGTTTTCGCCACGCCAATAGTGCAGCATGGGGGAGGGCCGCCCGGTACCGTGCTAGCCCCATCCGGGCCCCGAGGCAGCCCCGTGGGCCGGGCCGGCCGTCGTTCGTAGCGTCCACCTCGAGCCGGCCGCGGGGCCGGCACGACCTCGAGGGGGATGCTATGCGGTGGAAGGGGCGGCCGGCGGCAACGGCGGTCCTGGCCGGGCTCATGGTCCTGCCGGTGGCCGGGTGCGGTGGCGCGGCGGACAAGGCCGGCGGGCAGGTGCTGGTGCTGAAGCTGGCCTCGATCGATCAGGTCAACGGCAACGGGCAGTCGTTCGGGCCGCAGGCGTTCGTGGACGCTCTCGGCCGGGTGTCCGGTGGGCGGCTCAAGGTCGAGGTCAAGTCCGACTTCGGGGCGGGCGAGGCGGGCGCCGAGAGTGATCTGGTCAAGGCGATCGCGGCGGGCGACCTCGACGGCGGCTGGCCGGCCACCCGGGCGTTCGCGGCGGCCGGCATCGACGGACTGCAGGCGGTCGAGGCGCCGCTGACGATCACGAGTTACGCCGCCGAGAAGGCGCTGGCGACCGGGCCGGCGGCGAAGGAGGTGCTGGCCCGGCTGGACGGCACCGGGGTGGTCGGCCTGGGCCTGTCGGTCGGGCCGCTGCGCCGCCCGTTCGCCGCGGGCCGCCCGTTGCTGGGCCCGGCCGACTGGTCGGGGGTGCGGTTCCGCACCTACAACTCGCCGGTCCAGGCCGACTCGGTGACGGCGCTGGGCGCGACGCCGGTCAACGTCGGCTTCGGCTGGACCGACGAGGTACGGGCCGGGACGCTGCGCGGTGTCGAGTTCGACATCGCCCAGTACGCGCACAACGACGAGTCGACGGTGGCCGGCAACATCACCGGCAACGTCGTCCTGTGGCCGAAGATGTATGTGCTGAGCCTCAGCCGGAAACGCTTCGACGCGCTCAGCGACGAGCAGCGCGGCTGGGTGCGCTCGGCGGCCGCCGAGGCGGTCACCGCCGCGGCCGGCGCCACCTACGACGAGACCGGCCTGGCCCGGCAGCTGTGCGGCAAGGGGGCCCGGTTCCTCGACGCGAGCCCCGATCAGGTGGCCGCGATGCGGACCAGCCTGAAACCGGTCGTCGACAGGCTCGCCGCCGATCCGCGCAACGGCCCGGTGCTGCGCGCCGTGCAGGCCGTGGGCGCCGAGCACCCGGCGATCGAGGCGCCCAACGTCGAGCTCCCCTGCCGGCAGGCGGCCGGCGCCGGTGCCGAGCCGGCCGACATCCCGGCGGCGACCGCCAAGCTGCCGGACGGCGTCTATCGCGCCGAGCTGACGGTGGCCGACGTGACCCGGGCCGGCCTGGACAACCACGCCGGCGAGTCGGGCACCTGGACGTTGCGGCTGCACCAGGGCACGTACGAGATGCGCTGCCGCCCGATCGACCAGCCCGGGGTCGACTGTGGTCACACGGTCAGCGACCAGCCGCTCGACGTCGGTGATCTGCGGGGCAGCGGGGACAGCGTGTACTTCGTACCGGATCTGCGGCGACTGTCGAGGGTGACCGGGTGCACGCTGCCGCCGTCCGAGACCAAGCCGGGATCCTGCCCGCTGGCCGGGCCGTACCAGCTGACCTGGTCCGCGGGCGGTGGAACCCTGCGGTTCGCCCAGCTGAGCCGTCCCGACGGCCTCGAACTGGTCATCGAGCCGTACCGCAAGATCGGCTAGCGCCGTGCGGACGGTGACCTGGTGAGGCGAGACCGGATCGCCGTCGTGGCGGGCGCCGCGACGACGGTCGGTCTCGTCCCGTTCGCGGTGGCCGGCGATGTGGCGCGCCTCGTCCGCGATCCGCGGCTGATCGCCCTGGACGTCGCCGTCGGCGCGGTGTTCTCCCTGGCGGCGCTCGTCGCGCCGGCCGCACGCGGCGAGCGCCTGCTGATGTGGTGCGTCGGCACGGCCTGGCTGGCCGGTTCGATCCTGCCCGCCGCCGGGACCCTGCACCAGGGGCTGCTCGCCGTGGCCCTGCTCGGCTACCCGGCCGGCCGGATCCGGGGCCGGCCGCTCGCCGGTCTCGTCGCCGCGGTGTTGCCCCAGCTCGGGGTGGCCGCCCTGTTCGGCGCGATTGCGGCGTACCTGGTGGCCCGCCGCCGGCATCCCTATCCGGCCGTGGCGGCGGCTGCCATGGCGCTGGTGCTGTTCGGCGAGTGGGCCGCCGCCCGCTTCGACCCGGGCACGGCGATCCTGCTCTACGAGGTCACGCTCGGCGCGGTCGGCGTGGCCTTCCCGTTCGCGGCCCGGGCCGACGCGATCCGCCGCGGCCGGCTCGCGGACCGGCTCCTCGGCCCGGGCACGGCCGGGCTGGCCGGGCTGGCCGCGGCGCTCGCCGGCAGCCTCGGCGACCCGACCGTCGCGATCGTCCCGGCGGACGCCGGCGCCGCCGGGCGGCGGGCGCTGCGGGTCGACGACGACCAGGGGCGGCCCGTGGCGATCGTCCGGCACTCGTCGGAGGCGCTGGCCGACCCGCCGACCGCGGCCGCGGTCGCCACGGCGGTGCGGCTGGTGCTCACCAAGACGCGCCTGCAGCGGGAACAGGACGACCTGCTCCGGCTCCAGGCGCAGGCCCAGGCCCGCCTGGTGGCCGCCGCCGACCGGCAGCGCGAGCAGATCGCGGCGGAGCTCAAGGAGCGCGTCGAGCGGCGGCTGCGCCGGGCCGGGTCGGCGCTGGAGCCCGTACGATCCGACGCCCGCAACGGCGATGCGGCGCCCGCGCTGGAGGTCGTCGCCCGGGAACTGGACTCGGCGATCCGGGAGATCACCGCGCTCGTGTGGGCGGTGCCGCCGGCCGAACTCGGCGACGGCCGGCTCGCCGGCGCCCTGCACTCGCTGGCCCGGAGCAGCCCGGTCCCGGTCTCGGTCACGGTGACCGCGGCGGCCGGCCGCGCCGCCGAGACGGCGCTGTTCTACGTGTGTTCCGAGGCGCTGGCCAACGCGGTCAAGCACGCCGGCGCCGGCCGGGTCCGGATCGAGGTCGACCGGCGGGACGGGGCGATCCGCGCGACGGTGGCCGACGACGGGTGCGGCGGCGCCGATCCGTACGGTTCGGGACTGCAGGGGCTCGCCGACCGGCTCGCCGCGGTCGGCGGCCGGCTCCGCGTGGACAGCCCGCCCGGAGCCGGCACCACGGTCGCCGCGACCGTCCCGTCGGCCCGGCCGGGCGTCGAGCCGGCGCACAGCTAACCGGCAGCGAGTTCCCCGCCAGTACCAAGCCGGCGCAAAGAAGATGGCGCCATGATGGAAGCCCGCGTGGCGCGCCCACCGATGTCGCGCCGAGCGATCGCCCGGCTGGTCCAGGCGGCCGGCCTGTTCGACGTGGTGACCGCGATCGTGCCGCCGAGGCACGGCGGCCGGATGGCCGCCCTGATGGAATTCGTTCCGGCCGCCGGCATTCTCTCCGCGCGGACGGCGACCGCCCTGGCCGGTCTGCTGCTCATCTATCTCGGTGCCGGCCTGCGGCGCGGCAAGCGCCGCGCCTGGCAGGTCGCCGTCGCGCTGACCGCCGCCTCGATCGTGCTGCACCTGGCCAAGGGGCTCGACTTCGTGGCCGCCCTGGTCGCCGCCGCGTTGCTGGTCACCCTGCTGGTCGCCGGCGGCCGGTTCACCGCCGCGGCCGACCCGCGGCACCCCTGGCGGGCGCTGACCGCGCTGGTCGGCTTCGCCGGGGCCGGCTTCGTGATCGGCTTCGTGGAGATCGCGATCCGGGCCAACCGGCTGGTCGGCACGCCCGGCGTGGCCGCCTGGGCCAAGGAGTCGGCGCTCGGCCTCATCGGCCTGGACGGCCCGGTCCGGTTCCAGTATCGGCTGGGCGCCGACGCGGTGACCTACACGACCGGGGCGTGCGGGCTGCTGGCCGCCGCGGTCGCGCTGGTGGTGCTGCTGCAACCGAGCGAGCACCGGGCGGCGGCCACCGAGCCCGACCACGACCGCCTGCGCGAGTTGCTGCGCCGGTACGGCGCGGCCGACTCGCTCGGCTACTTCGCGCTGCGCGCCGACAAGTCGCTGATCTGGGCGCCGAACCGGGCCGCGGTGATCGCCTACCGGGTGGTCAACGGGGTGAGCCTGGCGGCCGGCGACCCGATCGGGCCCGAGTCGGCGTGGCCGGAGGCGATCCACGCCTGGGCGGCCGAGGCCGAGCGGTATGGCTGGACCCCGGCCGTGCTGGGCTGCGGCAACGCCGGCGGCCGGGCCTACCGGCGGGCCGGGCTGGACGTGATCGAGCTGGGCGACGAGGCGATCCTGGACGTGGCGGCGTTCTCGCTGCAGGGCCGGCCGATGCGCGGCGTTCGGCAGGCGGTCAACCGGGTACGGCGGGCCGGCTACACCTGCCGGGTGGTGCGCCAGCGCGACCTGACCGCCGCCGAACGCGACGAGGCGGCCCGCGCCGCCGACCAGTTCCGGGACGGTTCGGTCGAGCGCGGCTTCTCGATGGCGCTGTCCCGGTTCGGCGACCCGCGCGACGCCGACTGCCTGCTGGCGCTCTGCCGGGACGCCGGCGGCACCCTGCGCGGGCTGCTGCAGTTCGTGCCGTGGGGTGCCGACGGAATCTCGCTCGACCTGATGCGCGGCGACCGGTCGGCCGACAACGGCGTCACCGAACTGATGGTGGCCGGCGTGCTCGAGGCGGCGCCGGCCCTGGGCGTACGGCGGGTGTCGTTGAATTTCGCGGTGTTGCGTTCGGTCTTCGCCCGGGCCGAGGAACTGGGCGCCGGACCGGTGCTGCGGCTGTGGTACCGGCTGTTGCGGGTCGCCTCCCGGCTCTGGCAGATCGAGTCGCTGTACCGGGCCAACGCCAAGTACCAGCCCGCCTGGCAGCCCCGCTACCTGTGCTTCCCGGCCGCCCGCGACCTGCCCCGGATCGCGGTGGCGGCGCTCACCGCCGAGGCGTTCCTGCCCACCGTGCGGCTGTTGCCGCCACCGCGCCGGACCGAGGCGGCGGCGGTGTGACGCTCACCGGCATACCGATCATCCTGCTCACCTCGGCCGGGGCCGCCGCGGCCGGCGTGACCGCGGCCCGGCTGTGGCCGCGCGGCGGCCGGCTGCGCCCGGTGACCCGCACGCTCGGGGTGCTGCTCCTCGAGACGTTGGTGGTGGCCACCGCCGGGCTGGTGGTCAACCGGCACGAGGATTTCTACCCGTCGTGGGCGGCGCTGTTCGGGCACACCGGCACGATCACGGTGACCCGCGCGACCGAGGCCGGCCGCCTCGACCAGCTGCTGCCCGCCGGCCGGGCCACGGCGGTGCGCTGGCAGCCGGCCGACCTGCCCGGCTGGCGGCTCGCCGGACCGCCCCGGGTGGTGGTGCCGGCCGGCTACCGGGAGCATCCCGGCGACACCTTCCCGGTGGTGCTCGACCTCACCGGCGACGCGCGGGCCGCGGTGGCGGCCGCGCTGCGCACCCCCGACACGGTCACCGTGGTCGCCGTGCCGACCGCCGCCACCACGGCCGCGGCCCTGCTCAGCCTGCCCGGGGAGCTGCGCCGGGACGTGCGGGTCGACGACACCGGCTGGGCCGTGTCCGGGACCGGCGCGCAGGCCCCGCTCGCCACCGCGTTCGCCCGCGCGGCGCCGGCCGGCTTCGCCGTGTACGGCAAGACCCCCGGCCAGCTGCCGCCGCCGCTGGCCGCGCCGCGGCGGCTGCCGTCATGAGCGCCGACGGGGTACTGCCGCTGACAACCGCCGCGCTGGCCGTTATCGTCACGGCCGTGCTGCTCGCCACCGCCTGGAACCGGATGCGCGCGCTGGGCCGGTCCGGGCTGATCCTGGCCGCGGTGCTCAGCGTCGCCGCCACGGTCGCGCTGCAGGTCAACCGGATGACCGAGGCGTATGCGCCGGAACCGGCCGGCGACCCACCCGCCGCGGCGGGCGACTCCGGCGGGAGCCGGCTGCTCAGCACCACGGTCGCGGGCCGGGCCAGCGGCCTGACCCTGCCGATGTATGTCTACCTGCCGGCCGGCTACCGCGCCGGCGGCACCCGCTTCCCGGTGATCGAGGCGCTGCACGGCTACCCCGGCTCGCCCCGCTCCTGGCTGCGCAAGATGAACGTGCAGGCCGCGCTGGACCGGGAGATCGCGGCCGGCCGGATGGCGCCGACCGTGGTGCTGTTCCCGTACCAGACGCCCGATCAACTGCTCGACACCGAGTGCACCAACCTGCGCGGCGGTCCGCGCACCGAGACGTTCCTGGTCACCGACGTGCCCGCGTACGCACGGCAGCACCTGCGCGTGCGCACCGACCGGGCCGGCTGGGCCCTGACCGGCTACTCGGCCGGCGCGTACTGTGCCACCAACCTGGCCCTGCGGCATCCCGGTGAGTACGCGGCGGCGGCGAGCCTGTCCGGCTATGCCGAGCCGGGCATCGCGGTCGGCGACGGCAGCGAACACACCACGAACAACCCCGGTTGGCGGCTGCGACACCTGCCCCCGCCGGCCGAGGCGCTGTGGCTGGGCTGGGCCGCCGACGACCGGCAGTCGAGCGCCGACTCACGGCGGCTCGCCGCCGAGGCCCGCGCCCCGCTGTCGGTCACCACCGCCACGGTCGCGCACGGCGGGCACAGCTACGCGGTCTGGCGGCAGATGGTGCCGCCCGCGTTCGACTGGCTCTCCGCCCACCTGGCCCGGCCGCAGGCATGAGGCGTGCCGCCGCGCTGCCGGTCCTGTTGCTGCTCGCCGGGTGCACCGCCTCGGCGCACCGCCCGCCGCCGGTGCCCGTCGTGGTCACCCTGGGCGACTCGGTCCCGGCCGGCACAGCCTGCGGCTGCGAACCCTTCCCGGCCCAGTACGCCCGCGCCCAGCACGCGATCGACGTCAACCTGGCCGAGGCCGGCTACACCGCGGCCGACGTGCTCGCCCAGATGCCGGCCGACACCCCGGCGCTCGCCAACGCGGCCGAGGTGGTGATCATGGTCGGCGCCAACGACCTGGCCACGGCGTTCGCCGACGAGGACCCGTACGCCCCGGCCGCCGCCACCATGCGCGCCGACGTGGTCGCCACGATCACCGCGATCGAACGGATCCGGCCGGTCCCGGTGATCGTGCTCGGCTACTGGAACGTGGTGCTGGACGGCCAGGTCGGCGCCCAGATGTACGGCCCGGCCGGGATGCGCGACGCCGCCGAGGCCACCCGCTACGCCAACGAGGCGCTGCAGGCCGCCGCCCGGCAGGCCGGCGCCCAGTTTGTGCCGACCGCGCCGGCCTTCCACGGCACCGGCGGCCAGCAGGACGCCACCGCGCTGCTCGCATCGGACGGCGACCACCCCAACGCGGCGGGACACGCGGCCATCGCCGCGCTGCTGCCGCCCCTTGCGGATTAGCTAGGATGGCATCGGCTGCCAGGAAGCCTCCGGTCCGCGGGAATGGGCTCAGCCCACCTGGCACGAGCAGCACACGGCTCCCTTTGCTCTCCTTTCGGCCTGATCGAGCGGACACCAGGCAGTACGAGAGGAGGCCGCCGTGCCCATCCTGGACCTGCCCGACCGTCCACACCTCGACAGCTTCCGCCGGCAGGCCCGCGCCCTGCAGCGGGCCGTACGGGCCGGCGACCCGGCCGCCGTGGACCGCGCCGCCCGTCACCTGCCCGGCGACGTGCCCGGCGACCTGCGGCTCAGCGCCGCCCAGTTCGTGGTCGCCCGCGACTACGGCTTCGCCAGCTGGCCGCGGCTCACCCGATACCTGGAGCTGGTGGCCGAACACGGCTGGGTCACCGGGCTCGGCGCGGCGCCGGCGGCCGACCCCGGCGACGAGTTCTGCCGGCTCGCCTGCCTGACGTACGGCCGCGAGGACGGCCCGGCGCGCTGGCGGCAAGCCCGGGAGCTGCTGGCCCGGCACCCGGAGAGCACCGCGACGAACATCTGGGCCGCGGCGGCCGCCGCCCGCCCGGCCGACGTGGCCCGGCTGCTCGCCGAACAACCCGGGTTGGCCACCCGGCGCGGCGGCCCGTTCCGCTGGCGGCCGCTGTTCTACCTCGCCTACTCCCGATGCGACCCCTCGGCGGCCACGGTCGCGGTCGCCGAGCAGCTGCTGGCCGCCGGCGCCGACCCCGACGAGGGCTACCTCTTCGACGCCCTACCGTCGCCGTTCACGCTGCTCACCGGCGTGTTCGGGCACGGCGAGCTGGGCCTGGCCCGGCAGCCCCGGCATCCGCAGTGGCAGGCCCTGGCCCGGTTGCTGCTGGCCGCGGGCGCCGACCCGAACGACGCGCAGACCCTCTACAACTGCATGTTCTCGCCGGACAACGCGCATCTCGAGCTGCTGTTCGAGTACGGGCTGGGCGCCGGCACCGGCGGCCCGTGGCGGGAGCGGATCGACGGCCTGGCCACACCGGCCGAGATGCTGCGCGTGCAGCTGCGCTGGGCGGTCGAGCATCACCAGCCGGCCCGGGTGCGGCTGCTGGTCGAGCACGGCGTCGACTTCCGCTCGCCGTACGCGGGTGACGGTCCGGCGTGGAGCCCGGGCGACGGCCGTACGCCGGTGGAGCTCGCCGAGCTGAACGGCGACCCGGAGATCGCCGCCTACCTGGTCGCCCAGGGCGCCGCACCACCCGCCCCGGACCCGGCGCGCGACCTGATCGCCGCGGCGTTGCGGGCCGACCGGCCCGCGGTGGACCGGATCCGCGCCGAGCAACCGGAC
>Ga0070668_100001443_pt1 | contig 17157 bp, 17 predicted proteins | sample KBSS43metaG_FD_64661 | JGI IMG/M metagenome (GOLD analysis project Ga0070668, IMG submission 64661) | Switchgrass rhizosphere microbial communities from Kellogg Biological Station, Michigan, USA - KBS S4-3 metaG | ecosystem: Host-associated > Plants > Roots > Rhizosphere > Soil ... | reverse complement strand
CTCGTGCTGGATGATCGCGACGTCGCTCCGGTTCAGCAGCTCAATGCATTCCGCGACGGACGACGAGGAGCCGCTGACCAGTTCGCCGACGACGTTGGCGCGCGCGGAGACTTCCTCGTCGGCGATCCGCACCACGGTGACGCTGGAGCCCTTTGCCTCCAGCCCGTCGGACAACGCGGCGCTGAACGTCGCGATGCCGCACGGTGTCGGCGGATGGGTGCTGAGGATCCCGAAGTTCGGGACGTACGAAAAGTGTTGCATCCCAAAGGGAGCAAGCAAGGGCTGAACTAACGATGGAGCATTCAAAATAGTCCCGACTAAGCGGCAATACAGTGTGTTCGTCGTGAGCGGGTGCTCGGCAGATCAGCATCAGAAGCTGAGCCATTCCAGACGTGCTGGGTTTGCGAACTAAGCCGAGCTTACACCCTCAGGGGCCGAAAGGCGTGGTCGAGGTCTCGGGCGTCAACGATTGCGCCGACGCCGTTAGGACTTCACATCCAGGCCTAGCCCGCCCTACCCGTTCCCCCGGATCGAGGCGCAGAATGCCTGATACTCGACTCGTACGAACGCACTTGTTTGGAGGCCCCCCGTGATTCCGAGTTCCGGCGGTGACGCGGATTGCCCGTGGTCCCCGCGGGAGTGCGAGCTACTCGCCGTGACACTGCAGCTGCTTCAGGAACACGGCTACGACCGGCTGACCTTGGACGCGGTGGCCACGACGGCGCGGGCCAGCAAGGCCACGCTCTACCGGCGGTGGCCGACCAAGGCCGAACTGGTCTTGGCCGCATTCGTCGAGGGCACGCGGCAGGTCGCCGTCGACCCCGATACCGGCACGCTGCGCGGCGATCTGCTGCAAATTGGCGAGTCGATCCGCGCTCACGTCGGCACTCACGCCTTCACCATCCGGGCGGTGCTCGTCGAGACGTCGCGCAGCGCCGAGCTCGACGCCATGATGCAGGAGCAGTTCCTCGACCAGAAGAAGGCGCTGATGGCGCAGGTCCTCGCGCGCGCCGTCGACCGTGGCGAGATCGATTCCGAAGCCATCACCGAAGAGTTCTGGGACGTACTGCCGGGTTACCTCATCTACCGCACGGTCCTGACCAGCCGCGCACCGTCTCGTCGTACCGTGCAAGACCTCGTCGACAACGTGCTCATCCCCAGCCTCACCCGCCACAGAGCTTGACGTTGGAGTCAATCCACCGGACGGCCGTACGGCTTGTGCGGTCCTGTCCCGTACCGTACCGTCAACTTGGTTGAGATCTGTCGGACAGATGTCGTACCGTCGGTAGTCGATCTCACCGCTACGTCGAAAGGGTCACGGATGCAGCGGTTTTCCCCCGGCCGCTTACTAGCTCGACGGTGGATGATTCTCGTGGCGGTGTTGGTCGTCGCAGTCGCCGGATTCGCGGTCTACCGCCTGAATGGCATCTTCGGCTCCCACGACGTCGTGTCCACCCCCAGCGGGGGCGACAACGAGATCGTCCCGTTCAACCCGAAGCGCGTCGTCATCGAGGTCTTCGGCGCCCCTGGCACGGTCGCGACCATCACCTACCTCGACGTCAACGCCCAACCGCAGCGGGTCGACGACCACGTACTGCCATGGGCGTATGACACCACCACCACCCAGCCGACGGTCTTCGTCAACGTCACCGCCCAAGGTGACAGCGACTCCATCGGCTGCCGGATCAAGATCGACGACGTCGTCAAGGACGAGAGAACGGTCAACACGTTGAACGCCTTCACCTACTGCCTGGACAAGTCGGGATGAGCAACCACGTCGCCGAACGCCACACGTTCACCGACTCGGTCGCGAAGTGGATTCGTCGGCTCTGCGTGCCGATCGTGATCTTCTGGGTAGCCGTGGCCGCCCTCACCAACGTGCTGGTGCCTCAGCTCGAAGCCGTCGGCGAAGAACACAACGTGGCGTTGAGTTCGCCCGATTCGCCTTCGCTGCAAGCCTTTCAGCGCATCGGCAAGGTGTTCCACGAGTTCGACACCGACAGTGCTGCGATGGTGGTGCTGGAGGGCGATCAGGCCCTCGGCGCTGATGCGCACGAGTATTACGACGAACTAGTCAAGCGGTTCGAGGACGACACCAAGCACGTCCAGCACGTGCAGGACTTCTGGGGCGACCCGCTCACCGCGGCAGGCTCGCAGAGCTCCGACGGCAAGGCCGCGTACGTCCAGGTGTTCCTCTCCGGCAATCAGGGCGAGGCGTTGTCGCTGGAGTCGGTCGACGCGCTGCGCGAGATCATCGCCAAGACGCCTGCGCCACAGGGCATCCACGCCTACGTCGCCGGCTCGGCCGCCCAGATCGCCGATCAGTTCGAGGTGGGCAACGAGAGCACCGTGACGGTCACCCTGCTGACCGTCGGGGTGATCGCCGTCATGTTGCTCATCGTCTATCGCTCGCTAGTGACCATGCTCCTTGGGCTCATCACGGTGCTCGTCGAGATGTCGGCGGCCCGCGGCATCGTCGCGTTCCTGGCCAACGAGGGATTCATTGGGCTGTCGACGTATTCGACGAACATCCTCACGCTTCTCGTCATCGCCGCCGGTACCGACTACATCATCTTCGTGCTCGGCCGCTATCAGGAGCGACGCAACGACGGCGACGATCGCGAAGTCGCCTTCTACGACATGTACCGTGGGACGGCGCACGTCATCCTCGGCTCGGGACTGACCATCGCCGGCGCGGTCGCCTGCCTGTACTTCACCCGGCTGCCGTACTTCCAGAGCCTCGGGATTCCGGCCGCCATCGGCGTGCTCGTCGCGCTCGCTGCGTCGCTGACGCTGGCGCCCGCCGTGCTGGTCATCGGCAGCCGCTTCGGTCTGCTCGAGCCCAAGCGCAAGACGGCCAAGCGGGGCTGGCGGCGGATCGGGACGGCGATCGTGCGGTGGCCAGGGCCGATCCTGATCGCCACGATGGCGCTGGCCTTCATCGGGCTGGCCGCGCTGTCCGGATACAAGGTGAGCTACGACGTCAGCCGGTACATGCCGGCCAGCGCCCCGTCCAACGTGGGCTACGCGGCGGCGGAGCGTCACTTCTCGAAGGCGCGGCTCAATCCCGAACTGCTGATGGTCGAAACCGACCACGATCTGCGCAATCCCACCGACATGATCCTGTTGGAGCGCGTCGCGAAGGCGGTCTTCCACACCGACGGCATCGCGCAGGTGCAGTCGATCACGCGACCGCTGGGCACGCCGCTCGACCACACGTCGATCCCATTCCAGATCAGCGCGCAGAGCGCGGCTCAGATCAACAACCTGCCGTTCCAGCAGGACCGCGCAAAGGACTTGCTCACGCAGGTGGGCTCGATCAACACGTCGATCGAGATCCTGCGGGGGCAGTATGCCTTGCAGCAGCAGTCCAGCGCGGTGACGCACGAGCAGACGGTGGCGTTCCAACAGACCGTCGCCACGGCCAACGATTTGCGCGACAAGATCGCCAACTTCGACGACTTCTTCCGGCCGATGCGCAACTACTTCTATTGGGAGCCACACTGTTTCGACATTCCGGTCTGCTGGGCCTTTAGATCGCTGTTCGACGCCCTCGACGGCATCAGCGAGTTGTCCGACCAGTTGGCCAATGTCTCGGCGAGCATCAGCAAGCTGGATGCGCTGCAGCCCAAACTGCTCGCGCTGATTCCGCCGCAGATCGCCACTCAGGAGACCAACCGCGACCTGACGATGACGAACTACGCCACGCAGTCGGGGCTCTACGACCAGTCGGCTGCGGCGCTGGAGAACTCGACGGCGTTGGGCCAGGCGTTTGACGCGTCAAAGACCGATGACTCGTTCTACCTACCGCCGGAGGCGTTCTCGAACCCCGAGTTCCAGCGCGGGCTGAAGCTGTTCCTCTCACCGGACGGCAAGGCCGCGCGCATGATCATCACGCACGACGTGGATCCGGCTACGCCCGAGGGTATTTCGCACATCGATACGATGAGGCACGCGGCTCAGGAGGCGGTCAAGGGCACACCGTTGGCGGGGTCGAAGATCTACATCGGCGGAACTGCGTCCACCTACAAGGACATTGCGGAGATGGCGCACTACGACCTGATCATCGCCGGCATCGCGTCGCTGAGCCTCATCATGCTGATCATGATGTTCATCACGCGAAGCCTCGTCGCGGCGCTCGTCATCGTCGGTACCGTGGCGCTGTCGTTGGGCGCGTCGTTCGGGATTTCGGTGCTGGTGTGGCAGCACCTCTTGGGCGTCGAATTGTATTGGGTGATCCTGCCTTTGGCGGTGATCCTGCTACTAGCGGTCGGGTCGGACTACAACCTGCTGCTGGTCTCCCGGTTCAAGGAGGAGCTGCACGCCGGGCTGAACACCGGCATCATCCGTTCGATGGCGGGCAGTGGCTCGGTGGTGACCGCTGCCGGACTGGTGTTCGCGTTCACCATGGCCTCATTCATCATCAGCGACCTGCGGGTGCTGGGCCAGATCGGAACGACCATCGCGCTGGGCCTGATGTTCGACACGTTGATCGTGCGGTCGTTCATGACGCCGTCGATCGCGGCGTTGCTCGGGCGGTGGTTCTGGTGGCCGCTGAACGTGCGCCAGCGCCCGGTTCCGCAGAAGTTCGGCGAAGACAGGCAACTGTCGCTCTTCTAACACGAGCAGACGCAAAGGGCCCTCATTTCGGCTAAATGAGGGCCCTTTGCGTCTGTTCGCGGGGATCCTCGGCGTACTGTTCCAGCGTGTACGTCGACGTGATGACGGTTCCGCAACCGTTGGACAAGGTCGGCGAGCTCGCCCGGCGGACGCAGGCGGCAGGCTTCGACGGTCTGCTGTTCACCGAGACCGGCCGGACCGCGTATCTGAACGCGGCCGTGGCATCGCAGGCGGCGCCGGGTCTGGAACTCTCGACCGGCGTTGCGGTTGCGTTCCCGCGCAGTCCGTTCGTGACGGCGGCGGCGGCATGGGAATTGCAGGAGGCGACCGGCGGTAGGTTCCGGCTGGGGCTCGGCACGCAGGTGCGTACCCATGTGGTTCGGCGCTACGGCGCGGCGTTCGAGCGTCCGGGTCCGCGGCTGCGTGACTACGTGCTGGCGGTGAAGGCGTGTTTCACGGCGTTTCGGTCGGGGACGCTCGATCACCACGGCGAGTTCTACAACCTGGACTTCATCACGCCCCAGTGGAGCGCGGGACCCATCGACGCGCGCGACCCCAAAGTCGATGTGGCCGCGGTGAATCCGTGGATGCTGCGGATGGCGGGCGAGGTGGCCGATGGCGTGCACGTCCATCCGCTCGGCGAGCCCGGCTATCTCGAGCGTCACGTCATGCCCAGTATCGCCGAGGGCGCGGCGAAGTCGGGACGCAAACCGTCCGACGTCGCGGTGATCGTGCCGGTCATGACGATCGTCGGCGACAGCGAGGAAGAACGCCACTACGAGCGCGAGCTGGTGCGAGCCAGCATGAGTTTCTACGGAAGCACGCCCAACTACGCGTTCATCTGGGACCAGGCCGGGTTCGAGGGGACGACCGCCCGTATCCGCGAGAAGCAGAAGGCCGGTGACTTCAAGGGAATGGCGGCGCAGATCACCGACGAGCACATCGCGACGTTTGCGACGGAGTCGACGTGGGACGGTCTGGCCGACACGCTGATTGAGAAGTACGGCGGAATTGCGACGCGCATCGTGCTCTACAACGCGCTGGCTGACGCCGAGCGATTCGAACGATATGGCGAAGTCGCGCAACGGATATCGGGCGCTGCGGGTGCTTCTACTGCGTGAGCGCGGACGCAATACCCGTGTGCCCGAAATCGTCGCCCTTCCATAGCAGCGGCTCGCGTGTGTCGAGTGCCAACGCATACGACAGGCAGTCGCCGAAGTTCAGTCCCGCAGGATGGCCGCTGCCTCTGCCGAAGTCCGCGTAGGCCTGACGAGCCAGCCGGGCGTGGCGCTCGGTCACCGGCTCGATCACGAACTCCGCTTCCGCCAGTAGCTGGTCGAGGCTTCTGCTGACGACCGGATCTCGCTGGTGATCGAGCACGATCCCGCACTCGAGATAGCTCGCAGCCGACATGCGTCGCACGCTTGCTTCGGCGATCGCGTGAGCGTAATTCGCCGCGTCATCCTCGGCAGTGAGGATCGCGATCACAGCCGACGTATCGACGATCACGATGGCAGCCCGCGGTCGTCGTAGAGCAGGGCACCATGATCGAGCGCCTTGACGTCGGCACTCATGCGGCTTGCGCTCTTGTGACCGATGGCCAGCAGCCGGGCGGCGAGTTCGTCCGCTTCCAACCGGGCCAGCCGCTCACGCACGGCCGTCGCCACCGCCTGAGCTTGGGATTCTCCGGTGATCAGCGTGATTCGCTTGACTGCCTCGTGGACCGAGTCGTCTTTGATGTTCAGCGCCATTGGTACCTTTCTACCTGTCGAATGGTACCACTGACCAAGATCGCTACGCGGAGTCGGCATAGGCGGATCGCACCAGGTCGCAGGCACTGACGAAGCGGGTCCACTCAGCCGGGGTTGGACGTACGCCACAGTCGCCTAGCGCATCGGGGCTGACGACGAACCCGGGCGCGACGGGCGCCAGCTGCCCCGCGAGTTTGGCGATGTGGCCAGCCGGGCTGTCTTCGAAGCTCTCGAACACCCGCTTCCGGATCCACGCCTCGGCGCTGTCGATGCCGGCGACCGGGTCGAGTGCGGGAACGCGCAGGGCGCCGTCGCATCGACTGACGTGCTCCTCGAACCGATCATCCCAGACCTCGGTCTGCCACCCGGGCCATAGCTCGGGCAACGCGTGAAAGAAGCCCATGGTGTCGGCGGTTTGCCAGGCCCCCAACGTCTTTCGACGCACGTCGATGTGAGCCCCACCTTCGGGGATCTTGCCGAGCTTGATCCGGCAAATACCCGGGCCGGGCAGCTTGTCGAGCAACGCCGGACCATGCCAGGCCTTGCTGAGGTGCCACCACAGCGGCCAGAACCGCAACTGGCCGTCGGCGTCGACCACGGAGATGAGGTGGCACAGGTGGTTTCGGCCACGGGCGAGCTTCAGGTTCGGCCGCCTGTCCCAGGCATCGGGCCGCAGCTGGGCTCCGACGTATCCGGCGAGTTCTTCGGTTCCGTCGTACGCCCAGCAGACTTCGTAGCCGGGCCAGAGCGTGGCGAGCACATCCATGAGAGCGCGCCGCTCGTTCATGTCGAACATCAGCGACTCGCCGAAGAACAAGGCCCGACGACGGTCGAGGTCGATCACCGCACCGCCGTCGGCCCACGACGGCGCGGTCCACTCGTTCTTCTCGCATCGCCGCAGCGAGGCGGCGTAGCGCAGCGCGAGTTCCGGCCCGCCGATGAGCGCGTCGAGAATGCGGCAGCCTCCCCAGTGCGAGTAGTACAGCTGCCAGTCCTGGTCCTTGACGATGACGAAGTTCGCCCTGTTGCCCATGTCTCCCCCACTCCCGATGACGCGGTCTTGGCTCGCGCGTCGTTTGGGGCGAGTGTCTGTCCGGTGTCCGACAGATTCGCGCGGCACCGGACGCCGGCTGTGGATAACTTGCGGGCGAGTTCTCGGCGCCCACGTAGGGTGGTCGACGTGCCGGCGACGCTCGACGCGATTGCGACCATTGCAGAACTGCTGACCCAACACGGCCCCTTGCACGAGGACGAGCTCACGCGACACTTGCGGGACCGCGGCCTGGTCGGTCCGGACTCCGCCATTCAATGGAACATGCTCGAAATGGATTGTCCGGTAGGCCAGCTGGTCGATGACCGATGGGTGTGGCTGCCAGCGCTAATGGCCGGACGGGTGTTCACTCATCGGGTCAGCACCGACGAGTCAACCCACGACGTGCTCACCATGACGCCGGACCTGAGCCCGATCACCGCCCTTTGCGAGCACGCGCAGTACCAGCGGTTCGCTGACGGCTCAGCCGCCAGTGTCGTGGTCGCCGGTTACGACGACGAATTGCTCGACGAGCGGGACATTCCGGTCGAGGCCATCGACCCGGCGGCGCTACTCCTGGAGCCGGGCACACTGACGGCCCTCGGCGTGGGCGATGGCGACACGGTCGGCCTACGGTTGACCACAGCGGGGCTCGTCCTCGAGCGTGTCGACGTCATCGCGCAGCACACGGCAGGCGAGCGGCTGGCCACAACGCTGAATGCGGACGAACCGACCTACGCCAACGCCGCGGTCTGGACCGCGTGCGTCGCGGACCCCGCACTGTTCACCGAGCCGCTACCGCCGCTGCGTGAGATCTTCGACGACCACGGTATGGCGCGCAGCGGTGAGTGGATCGCACCGAACGGATTCGATTTCGGCAGTTGGCGATTCGGTCTCCGCTGTGAACTACTGGCCGACCGACACGGCCTCGACGCCGACGATGCGCTGGTGCTCGCCTCGCTGGTCGCGCTGTACGACCAAATGTCGCAGTTCCTGATTGAGTCCGACGACGTGGACGAGGTCCAGGAGGGTTCTCCGCTAGATCCTGATGACGGCGACGGAGTGGCCGGAGAACTCGGGTCCGCACTCGCCGACCCGCTGATCGCTGAGCTGCTGGTGGCCGAGACTATCGACGCCGACCGCGGTAGCGCGGCCGCGCTAGGCCTGCTCGCCGAGATGATGGAGCCTAGGGTGCCGCGCACCGCGCGGGTGGCATGGCGGTGGCTGCGTGCGGTGGCACTTGAGCGAATAGGCGACATCGAGGAGGCAGAACGCGAGTTGCTGGCGGCCGAGACGATGGATCCCGACTGGCCGCTTCCCCTGTTCGACCTGGCGCGCATCGCTTCTGATCGCGGTGATGTCGAGCGCGGTTTGGCATTGCTGCGCCGCGTAGGCGCTGAGCGGGACGACCCGCTGGTGGCACTTCTCGAGGCACATCGGGTCGAGCCGCGCGGCGATCTCGGCCGCAACGAGCCGTGCTGGTGTGGATCCGGCCGCAAGTACAAGAAGTGCCATCTGGGCCACGAGCAACTGCCGCTGGCCGAACGAGTGAACTGGTTGTACCAGAAGGCGGTTCAGCATGCGGAGGCCGCCGGATGGCGAGAACTGCTCGCCGAAGTCGGCTACGAGCGATATCGCCACACACACGATCTCGCCGACGCGTTGGACGCAGCAATGGCCGACCCACTGGTGATGGATGTCGTGCTGTTCGAGGGTGGCGCGTTCGCCGAGTTTCTTCAGGTGCGCGGCTCGCTGTTGCCCGACGACGAGCGGCTGTTGGCCGAGCAATGGCTGTTGGTGGACCGGTCGGTGTTCGAAGTGGAAGGCGTGAACCCCGGTGCGAGCGTCACCGTGCGCGACGTACGAAACGGCGACGTGCACGAGGTGCGTGAGCGGACGGCGAGCCGCCAGCTGAAGGTTGGTCAGCTCATCTGCACACGCGTGGTTCCCGCCGGGGACAGCATGCAGTTCTTCGGCGGCATAGAACCGATCGCGTTGCACGAGCGCGACCCGTTGATCGAGCTACTCGACGGCGAACCCGACCCGGTGGAGTTGGTGGACGCGTTGAGTCTGCGGTTCGCGCCACCGACGCTGACCAATACCGAGGGCGAACCGATGGTGATCTGTGAGACCACGCTGCGCATCGGTGACGGCATCGACGGGGCATTGGACGAGACCTACGACCGGGCCGACGGCGACGAATCGCCGCGGTGGCACGAACACGTCAAAACCCATGGCATGCCGCATATCCGGGCCACACTGGTGCGCGACGGCGACACGCTGCGCGTCGAAACCAACAGCGAGGAACGGATGGACCGGGTGCTCGCGACGTTGGTCCGAATCGACCCGACGATGCGCGTACTCGACGACTCGCGCACACCGATCAACGACGCGCGAGAGGCCGCCGAACTGGCGGCCCAGCTGCCGGCCGGCGAGAATGCGCTCGACCCCGATGACCCCGAGGTGGCCGAGATGCTCGATGAGTTCATCCGCGAGTACGAGGCCAACTGGCTCGATGAGCCCATCCCCGCACTCGACGGTCACAGTCCGCGGCAGGCGGCTGACGATCCCACTCGGCGCGGCGACCTGATCAAACTCCTCGACAGCTTCCCCGCGGATGAAGGCGCCCCCGGGCGCATGAGCGCTACGCGACTGCGCTCGGCGCTCGGTTTGTCGTAGTCGACTGGGGGTGCATCGGCGCGGAGCTCACCACAAGACGGCGATGGCTGCCGCCGCGAACGAGAGCACCCCGACCGAAACGAACAGCGGACGCGCAACCGGGTTGCCGGTGCGCCGTTGACGTGCGCTGCCCATGCCGAGCACCCCGCCGATGACCACGAGAATGACGAGCTTGACGCCGATCTTCGGGTAGTTCAGCTCGATGCCGGCGGGCCAAGGCGCCGCCAGGGCGAGACCAGTGAGCAGCGAGAGCAACAGACCGTAATCCATTGTGCGGGTGAACCGGAACCGCCTCGCTGCTGCGTCGGCCGTCCATGCGCCGAACGTGATCCCGAAACCGACGATGTGCAGCAATACAACTACGTGGCGTAGTAGTTCCATGGTGGGAGCCTACGTCAGTCGGCCCCCGTTGCGGGAAACTCGTGATTCCGTCGTCGGTGATCGCCGCTAGGCTGGACCAGTGGAGTCCGGGGACCTCGAACCACGCTAAATAGCCGACCAAGTCGTCGCGGCACGTACCGTGTCGCACCGGAGAAGTAACGCCGAGTTGCCATGGCACACCTGGAAACACGAGTAGCGCGGGTCGCCGAGGCCTTGCTGGCCGAACGGGGGTACGTCCGCAATATCGACGTGCTCGTCGGTCTCGGTTGGCTCGCCCAGTCGAACGTCGACCGGTGGCTGCAGGGCCGCGTCCCTTCGCTCGATCAGTGCGTGGGGGTCGACGCCGACAAGGTCCCCGTGGCCTTTGTCGCGCTACACCGGTGGGCCGAAGACCGCGACCTCACGCAGTCAGCGGGCGAATACCAGGATCTGCAGTTCACCGCCGACGGCGATTCTGACGCCGACCGCGCCTACCGCACCCAGTGGGCCTCGACCGACGTTCCTGAACCCGTAGTCGAGCGCTCACCCCGTCCCCGCGGGATCGTCGTGTTCTCTCCACACAACGCGTGGACGTGCGCTTCCTGCGGCGACACCGGCGCCTTCCTCCTCAAGGGCAATGCGGGTGCGCTGTGCATGAACTGCGCCGACCTCGGCCACCTCGAGTTTCTGCCGTCCGGCGATGCCGCGCTGACTCGGCGCGCCACGAAGGCCAGCCGACTATCGGCAGTCGTGGTGCGCTGGAGCACGCGACGTAAACGCTATGAGCGGCAAGGGATTTTGGCGGAGGGTGCGGCGATCGAACAGGCCGCGCAGGAGTGCCTCTCCGACGCAGACGTGCGCGCCCACCGCAGGGAACGCGAGCAGAGCCGCCGGGCCGATCAGGATGTGCACTTCCACGGCGAGTTCGCCGCCGCGATCCGTGAGCAGTTCCCGGGTTGTCCGCTCGACCGCGCCAAGGCAATCGCGCTTCATGCGGCGGCACGCGGCAATGGCCGCGTGGGAAGGAGCGCAGCAGGACGAGCCCTGGAGCCCGACGCCGTACACCTCGCCGTCGTCGCGTCCGTTCGCCATGTCGACACCGACTACGACGACCTGCTCATGTCGGGCGTCGACCGGGAATCGGCTCGCGCACAAGTGGACCAACGTGTCGAGGAGGTCCTCAGCGCGTGGCGCGACGGCGCCGCGATGCTCGACGAATATCCGCCAGCCCGCTGATTCGGCGTCGCACGAATTCGAGTTATTGACACGTCCGGTAATTACGAGTACGCCTATTAGCTAGCTAATGCACCGGGCAGCTCGGGGCGGCCCGACTCATAGAGGGGGCGACCTCATGGCCGACTTGGACTACTGCGTGGTAGGTGCGGGATTCGCCGGATTGACCGCAGCCCTGCGGTTGAAACAGGCTGGCCATTCGGTGGCGTTGCTGGAGGCCCGGGACCGGGTCGGCGGCCGCACCTTCACCGAGATGCGCGACGACGGGGTGTGGATCGACCGGGGTGGTGCGTGGATCGGCCCGGGCCAAGACGCCATCTACGGACTCATGAACGAGTTCGACGTGCCGAGCTACAAGCAGTACGTGGACGGCGACGCGATGATGTTCGTCGACGGCAAGAAGTACCGCTACAAGGGCACCATTCCGTTGTCGATGAGCCCGTGGGCGGTCGCCAACATCGGCGCGGTCTTTCTCGAGCTGACGCAGATGTGCAAGTCGATTCCCATCGACGCCCCGTGGGAAGCACCCAAGGCGCGGAAGTGGGATCAGCTCAGCTGGGCGGCATGGCTGGACCGCAACACGCTATCCAAGCCCGCCCACGAGCTCCTGGAATCCTCCATCGCCGGCCTGTACACGTCGGCCGCCTCGGAGGTTTCGCTGCTATTCGTGCTGTATCAAATGGCGTCATCGGGCGGGCCGAGCTTCGTGCTCGGTGTCAAGGACGCCGCTGAAGATGCCCGGCCGGTCGGGGGCATGGGTGCCATCCACCGGGCGGTCGCCGCCGAACTCGGCGATGCGATCCATCTGTCGCAGCCGGTCCGCAGCATCGCCCAGGACGCCGACGGAGTCACGGTGCGCTCCGACGACATGGTGGTGCGCGCCCGCCGCGTTGTGGTGGCGGTGCCGATCGCCATCGCCAGCCAGATCATTTACGAGCCAATGCTTCCCGTTGATCGTTCATTTCTGCATCAGCGGATGCCGCTCGGTGCGGTGTTCAAGATCGCGCTCGTGTACGACGAGCCGTTCTGGCGAGCCGATGGCCTGTCGGGCCAGTCGTTCGCACCGGGGTCGCCGGCGAACCTGACCATCGATTCCTGCACGGACACCGGAACCCCCGGAATGCTGACCGTCATCACCGAGGGGCCCGTCGCGCGCCAGATAGGGAAGCTCGCCGAAGACGAGCGCAAGAAGTTAGTGCTCGACGCCGTCGCCGAACGGTTCGGCGACAAAGCGCTGACACCGGTTGACTACGTCGAGCAGAACTGGGCGGTCGAACGCTACTCCGGTGGCGGGATGATCTCCCACACCCCGCCAGGCGTGCTCACCGAATTCGGCCCCGCCCTGCGCGAACCATGCGGCCGCATCCACTGGGCCGGGACCGAAACCTCGGCCGCCATGTACGGGTTCATCGATGGAGCCGTCCGCTCTGGCGAGCGAGCCGCGACCGAGGTGATGGAACGCGAAGCGATGGCTGTCACCTGACGGAGCTTGCGGCGCATCCGTTGAACCCACCCGGCGGAATAGCCGCGCCGACGACCGCGTTGCGTGTCTCGTGACTGAACATGCCGAGTTGAGCCCCACCGATTGGGTGCGCGAGCAGACCGAAGCGATCTTGAAGAACGGGACCACCGACGGGGTCGAGGTGCTCGATCGACCGATCGTCCTGTTCACCACCACCGGAGCAAAGTCCGGCAAGAAGCGTTACGTGCCGCTGATGCGCGTCGAGGAGAACGGCCGCTACGCCATGGTGGCGTCAAAGGGCGGCGACCCGGAGCACCCGTCGTGGTACTTCAACGTCAAGGCCAATCCCACGGTGACGGCTCAGGACGGCGACACGGTTGTCACGCTCACGGCGCGCGAAGTCAGCGGCGACGAGCGTGATCACTGGTGGAAGCTGGCCGTCGCGGCCTACCCGCCCTATGCGGAGTACCAGACCAAGACCGACCGGTTGATCCCAGTCTTCGTACTCGAGTAGCTACGCACGGCGCGATAGTCAAAACCGTTACCGGTCAACAGGAAACGGGGATGCCCGTGAACCCGTCGTGGCCGCACTCGCGTTCCGATCCCGGCGGCAAGTTCGGGCCCTCCCAGACGCCGTTACCCTCTGGCTTGATCTTCCAACTCGTCCACCGATAGGTGACGGGGTCTAGGGGGCCGTCCCCAACCATGGCCGGGACATTGCCCATCCCGAGCTTGACGTACTGCCAGGTGTGACACACGTTCATGTCCCAGACGTACATGGCGCCAGGCCCAGGCGGATTGTTCATGGACATCCCGGGGCACCATTCATGCGGCTGCGATGGCAGGGCCAGCGCGGTGCCCGTTCCCAGGCTCAGACCTGCCGCCGCGAGGCTGACCGACGTCAGCGCCCCGGCGAGCATCCGCTTGGTATGCATGTTGATATCCCTTAGTTTGTGCGCCGCTTCGGTTGCGGCGCTCGTAGCGCGAAGCTTCACGCCGACGCCTTGGAGGATTCTTGGCAAGACTGTCGTCACGGTGCCTGCGGCCGCGAACCGCGGCCCGAGTCCGCTCTCAGCCAGGAACTCCGGTGCGCGTGGCGAGCGCACCAGGGAAGTAATCTCGAGTTGCGATGGCACGCCTGGAAACACGAGTAGCGCGGGTCGCCGAGGCCTTGCTGGCCGAACGGCGGTACGTCCGCACCATCGATGTGCTCGTCGGTCTCGGCTGGCTCGCCCAGCCGAACATTGACCGGTGGCTGCAAGGCCGTGTCCCTTCGCTCGATCGCTGCGTTGGGGTCGACGCCGACAAGGTCCCGGCGGCCTTTGCAGCGCTGCAGCGGTGGGCCGAAGATCGCGGCATCACGCAGTCAGAGGGCGACTACCAAGATCTGCGATTCACCGCCGACGGTGACCCTGACATCGAACGCGCCTACCGCACCCAGTGGGGCTCAACCGACGTTCCCGAACCGGTCGTCGAGCGCCCACCCCGTCCCCGCGGGATCGTCGTGTTCGCTCCGCACAAGGCGTGGACGTGCGCTTCCTGCGGCGAAACCGGCGCCTTTCTGCTCAAGGGCAACGCGGGTGCACTGTGCATGGACTGCGCCGACCTCGGCCACCTCGAGTTTCTTCCTTCGGGCGATGCCGCGCTGACTCGGCGCGCCACGAAGGCCAGCCGACTGTCGGCCGTCGTGGTGCGCTGGAGCACACGCCGTAAACGTTATGAGCGGCAAGGCATCCTGGCCGAGCCGGCCGCGATCGAACAGGCCGCGCAGGAGTGCCTGTCTGACGCAGACGTGCGCGCCCGCCGCAGGGAACGCGAGCAGAGCCGCCGAGCCGATCGGGATGTGCACTTCAGCGGTGAGTTCGCCGCCGCGATCCGTGAGCAGTTCCCGGGGTGTCCGGTCGACCGCGCCGAGGCAATCGCACTTCATGCGGCGGCGCGCGGCAGCGGCCGGGTGGGACGGAGCGCCGCCGGGCGAGCCCTGGAGCCTGACGCTGTACACCTCGCCGTCGTCGCGTCCGTCCGCCATGTCGACACCGACTACGACGACCTGCTCATGTCGGGTGTCGACCGTGAATCGGCTCGCGCACAAGTGCATCAGCGTGTCGAGGACGTCGTTAGCGCATGGCGCGACGGCCCGTCTACCTCGGCGAGACGATAAGACGTTCGGTATCAACTTGTCGGTGCCTGCTGCGATGCTCCGACCCGAGCGGAGCCGCGAGCAGGCGTAACCTGCTCCCAGGAGGGATCTGGAGGTGCACGATGGCGGGATTGGCCGAATTTCCGCGTGACCTGGTGACGCTCGAAGAGTGGGACGCGCTTGAGTTGGACGAGGCGCGTCGCTGGGAGCTCGTCGAGGGGGGCATCGTCATGACACCGCGGCCACGTCCGCTTCACCAGGTCGTGTCAAGAAATTTGTCGCAGTTGATTCGAGAGAACCTGCCAGCCTCCCTTGTTGTGCTGCAAGAGGTCGAGATCACGGTCGAGGCGCGCTTCCCGCCCACGGTGCGTGACCCCGACCTGGTTGTGGTGAACCGCAGCGTGATTGATCGCAATCCAGTGCGAGTGGACCCGTCGGATGTCGTTCTCGTCATTGAGATCGTGTCCCCTGGTTCGCGTCGAACCGACCGGGTGATGAAGGCCTATGAGTACGCGAAGGCCGGCATCGAGCACTACTGGATCGTCGATCTCGACGGCGACCTAGACGAACGATTCCTCGCGCACGTGCTCCGTGAAGAGACCTATCAACGCGTCGGGGCACTCGTTGGCGATCGACTACGAACCGAAGAACCGCTGGTTCTGGATATCGCGCTCGACGAGCTGACCCAGCCCTGAGCGACAGCCACCCTGGGAGCGCCGACTGCGGCGCCGGCTAGTTGAGCTCTTCCGTCGAACCACTTGCCGTTCTGGCGCCGTCAGCTCTCGTTGACGCGCGGCGCTGCTCAGGCGTGGCGAGCACCACTGATTCAGGGCGCGGTCACCGGCCCGTCAGGGTTGGCGCCTCCCGACCGCGAGAGCGTCCGTTGCCGACATCCGCGACAGAGCAGGGCACAATGTCGTTAATTAGCGACATCATGTCGTCAATTGACGACATCAAGCAGTACTGCCCACCCGGCATGTCGCAAAAATGCTCTTAATTAAGAACATCGTGTCGTTGATGGCAGTGCCGGTGCGTGCCGTCTCCAGAGCATCCACCGCTACCTCCAGCATGATCCATATATGAATCATCCCGCCGCATTGGTGTACGACACCGCCGAGTTCGGCGAACAGATCCGCCGCGCCCGACTGGAGAAAGGCCTTCAACAGGGCGAACTTGCCGATCGGCTCGGTGTGGCTCGTATGACGGTCTCGCGGCTGGAACGCGGGCAATCAGTCAGCGTCGACACTGCGCTGCGCGCGCTGTCCGAGTGCGGCTACGCCATCGCGGTGGCGCCGAAATTCACTCGCGTATCGGTACTCGATGACGACTAGGAGGCTGGCGTGTGGCTGCACGCCGTCCAGGTCGCACGCCTCAGTGAACCAAGCCCGTTTACGTTGCGGCTTGATTCACCGATGACGCGCTTGGCGTCTTCGGCGAAGGAAGCCGCATGCTCTCGTTGGCATTGCCCATGCCCAAGCGGCCCGTGATCGACGCGAGGGCCAGGCCTTCGGGTTACCCAGTCTCGACGTTCGTCGAAGGCCTTCTGCCGGAAGGGAATGCGCGCCAGCACACCGCCAGCCAGGCCGGTTTACGGGTCACCGACACGACGGATTTACTCAAGTGGCCGACAACGCGCCGCAGCACATGACCTATGCCCCAACGTGTTTGGGCTTCACCATAGGTGCCGGAAATGACCGGCCCCGGCAACCTACCTAGTTGTCTGTCGGTGGCGGCTGCGGCTGGAATGGTTGGTACCACCACCAGTCGGCGCGCTCGCCGGTAGGCCCGGGGCAAGGTGCCACCGCGGGCGGGGGACGGTTCGGCGGGCGCGCGAGCGATCCAGCACTGAGTGGTTGGCCGGCGCTGTCGGTGACGACGAGAT
>Ga0070668_100001442_pt1 | contig 17159 bp, 10 predicted proteins | sample KBSS43metaG_FD_64661 | JGI IMG/M metagenome (GOLD analysis project Ga0070668, IMG submission 64661) | Switchgrass rhizosphere microbial communities from Kellogg Biological Station, Michigan, USA - KBS S4-3 metaG | ecosystem: Host-associated > Plants > Roots > Rhizosphere > Soil ... | reverse complement strand
AAGAAGGCTGGCGCCGTCGATGGTGCCAGCCTTCAATATGTGACCCGCGTGTTAGGACCGAAAGCCTCGGCGTAGGTTAGTGCCTTCTCATCTATGACCCATGGGATACCAAGTGAACCCCATGTTGAACCGAGCGCTGCTTGCATCGAGTTGCAGGTCCTCGACGGTCAGATTTTCGAAGCGCACTTCCGAGAAGCGGCCGGTCGTCCACTTGAAGGCGCCGCCGAACGCGATGCCGGGGGTCACGAAGTACTGGAGTCCTCCGCCATACGACAGGCCCGCGCCCATGTAGGTGAGCGTCCCCGTGGAGGTGTTGCCCAATGCATCGGTGAGGGTCACGTCCCGTTTCATCAGGGCGCGGCCGGCGTACCCGACGTCAACGAATGGGACGAACGCCGTTCGGTTGACGAAGTGCCAGCGAGCTCCGATGTCGGCGTGTCCAAGGTTGTAGTTGCCGTCGACACTCGAGATCTGCGCGCCGCTCAGGTCGAGCGCGAGCGCGATGTTCTTCGTGATGCCCCAACCGAGCATGCCAGCGATGCCGGGGCCACTTTCTGTCCGGCTGTTGAGGTCATCGGAGCGAATGCTCGACGCGTCGAACGAGAGGCCAAGCATGAGGCCCGACGTGTTCGTGCGGCGCGGCGGACGCGCCTTCGCGGCGACCTGCTTCGCTGCTGGTGAGGCTGACGGTGCCGGCGCAACCGGCGTTGCCTTCGCGATCGTTACCGGGGCCGACGACGGCGTCGCCGGCGCAGGGGTCGGCGTCGGCGCCGGCTTCGGCGGCTCCGACTTGGCGACGGCCTTTTCGCCCGTGCTGGTTGGGGCGGGCTTCACCGGCGGGACCGGGTTGGACGGCGCGGTGGACTTGGGCGGCGTGGTCGTCGGCGTCTCGGATTTCGGTGGCGTGCTCGCCTTGGGCGGCGCGGCTGGCGGCGAAGACGGCTGCGACGCGACGGCTGTCGGCGCGACCGACGGCGGGGTGACGGGCTGCGGCTGAGCGGGTTGCGGCTGGGTTGTTTTCGGCTGGGTGCTTTTCGCCGGGGCGCCTTTCGCCGGCGTGGCTTTCGCCTGGGCCGTTTGCGGTTGAGGCTGAGTCGCGCTGGGCTGCGTCGGAGTTGGCTGAGTCGGAGCCGCTTGAGTCGGAACCGGCTGGACTGGAGTTGGCTGAGGAGCTGCCGTTGGCGGCGCCTGCGGAGTCGGCTTCGCCTCGGCGACAACCGTCGGCGTGGTCGCGACGCTGTCCGACCGCGACGCGTTCGAATTCGTCAGGTCGAGCGACTGCGACTGCTGCGGCCGCACGACGACTTTGACGGCCCACTCGTACATGCGTCCGCCGACGGGTTGTGGCGTCCTCGCGCGAACGGTGTACATCCCGACGTTGAGCGTCAGCGTCGCGCGCCCGTCGAGGTCGGTCTGCGCTGCTACGGAATCGGGGCGCTCGTTGTTCTTCAGCGCCACAACCTTTAATAGAGGCAGCGGCTTCACGGTGTAGTCCTGAAGCACGATGGCCGCGCGAAGGTTGACCGTACCGACCTGCGAGGCCGGCGAAAAGATCGTCGGGCCCTTCGTTGACTGCGCGAAGGCACTGGTTGGTAGTGCGAGCAAGGCGCAGACGCGCAGCACCCGGGACGAGTACGACATGGGCCGATGGGTTGAGGAAGTTCTGGCCGCAAGCTCGCGCGGCCTGACAGCCGTTCTTCTTGGTTTACCAAGTGAGGGACGAGACGGCCCCGCGCGTCGTCACCCACGCGACATACTGACTTACTCATTCGTGCGCTAGCTCACATCGATGTGTGTTCTGCGACCACCTAACGCGCATCGTCACGCAATTCACACCCTTCGTCGTAGATGCCAGCCCTGAGAAGGCCGGCTCCATAGACGAAAGGGGGTTCGGATACAGGCGGATGCCTCGGATGCTCCGGATCGCCCCTCGGCCTTGCGATCTCCGCTCGCAACGAGCCGGATTTGAGAATGAAAGGACCTCGGGAAGCCAACGCGCCTGTGTCATTTCGCGTTAGGTCTCGTTTTCACGGCTGTCCATCCGGTTGACTCGGCTTTTTTCGGGCGGTAGCGTCTAGTCGTCCGCTTACACCAACACCGCCACCCACCTGTCCTCCACGAACGACCTCCGCGACCGCCTGGCCGAGCGCCTGAGCGGCCAATACCGCATTGAGCGCGAGCTCGGCGGCGGCGGGATGTCGCGCGTCTTCGTGGCCGAGGAGGTGGCGCTGGGCCGGCGCGTCGTCGTGAAGGTGCTGGCGCCGGAGCTCGCCGAAGGCCTGAGTGCCGAGCGTTTCGCGCGCGAGGCGAGGCTGGCTGCCCGACTTCAGGACCCCCGCATCGTACCTGTTCTGGCTGCGGGAAGCATCGGCGACGTCCCCTACTACACGATGCCGTTCGTGGAGGGCGAGTCGCTGCGCGCTCGGATGGCGCGCGCCGCGAGCTCGGGCGAGGCTATCCCCACGACCGAGGCCATTTCCGTACTTCGGGACGTCGCGCTCGCGCTCGAGTACGCGCACGCGCACGACGTCGTCCATCGCGACATCAAGCCCGAGAATGTCCTCCTGTCTGGCAGAACCGCAGTCGTTGCCGACTTCGGCATTGCGAAGGCCCTCGCTGCCGCCAACACGACAGCGGGTATGCCCGGCGCCACGCTGACCCAAGCCGGAATTTCGTTAGGCACGCCTGCCTACATGGCCCCCGAGCAGGCGGCAGGCGACGCCGTCGATCATCGCGTTGACCTCTACGCGTGGGGCGTGATGGCGTACGAGCTGATTGCTGGTGGCCACCCGTTCGACACCAAGACGTCGGCACAGCGGCTCATCGCAGCACATATCAGTGAGAAACCAGCGGCCCTGAGCAGTCGCCGCCGCGATCTCCCAGCCGCACTCGCTGCGCTCGTGATGCGCAGCGTCGAGAAGGATCCTGACGCGAGGCCACAGAGCGCGCGTGACCTCGTCGCCGCATTGGACACGATCTCGAGCCAACTCTCCGGCGGAACGATCGTGGCGACGGGCACGCCGAGTTATCGACGTCCCGTTTGGACGATCGCAACCGCGGCGGGCATCGTGGGAATTGCACTCGGCGCGCTGATCCTCGCGCGCCGTTCCGCTAACCCGCCGAACACCGACCCGGCGCTCATCGCCGTGCTTCCATTCCGCATCAGCTCGGCCGACGCGTCGCTCGGCTATCTGCGCGAGGGCATGGTGGACCTCATCGCCGCCAAGCTTGTACGATCGCCGCGTACCGTCGATCAGCGCTCGCTGCTCGCGGCGTGGCGGCGCGCTGGCGGGAGCTCGACGCAGGATATCGACCACGCGACAGCCGCGCGGGTCGCCGCGGGACTCGGTGCGGGTCGGCTGATCGAGGGCGACATCGTTGGCAGCGCGAACCAGTTGACGATCAGCGCATCGCTGGCGTTGGCGCCTAACGGCTCGCGACGCGGACGCGCCTCCGCCACCGGAGTTGCTGCTCAATTGCCACTCCTGGTCGACTCGATCATGGCACAGTTGCTGGCCATCGACGCGGGAGAAAGCGATCAACGGGTGGCGTCGCTCGCGAGCACTCCGCTGGCCGCGCTCGAGGCGTACCTCGCAGGCCAGGCTGACTATCGAGCCGGCCGCTATACCGCGGCGGCCGATCGGTTTGCCAATGCGATTCGGATCGACTCGACGTTCGCCCTCGCGGGGCTTGGTTTGTCGATCACCTCCGGCTGGACGTTGGACCCCCGGGGAGCACACGGTCGCGCTATCGCGTTCCGACACGCGGACAAACTTGGCACGCGTGACCGCCTCTACCTCGGGCCCACCGATCCGGACAGCGCAGAGACGACGTACGCGGAAGGGTTGGCGCGACGAGAGGTGGCTATCCAGACGGCACCCGATGCGCCGGACCTCTGGTATCGACTCGGCGACTACCAGGTCCACTATGGAGGTGCGGTCACCGGTACCGCGGAGGGCTGGCGTCGCGCGGCCGCCGCACTGGAGCGCGGGCTCGCGTTGGACTCGACATACGTGCCCCTGTCCGAGCATCTCCCAATGGTCTACGGGTATCTGGGCGACACGGCGAAAGCTCGGCTCGCGGCCGTTAGGCTGATGCGGGACACCGCGGCTTACCACTACCCCGCCGACCGGGCGATCTACGCTGCCGATTCCGTCTCTCGCGCCACAGCAGTCCGCGACCTCGGCTCCAAATCGCCATTCCTCGCTGGCTACGCCGCGATCGTCGCCCTCATCACCGACGGTGACTTCTCCTTCGTCGACGACCTGCTGAGCCGCGCACGCGCACGCGCCGCAACTGAGACAGACCGGAATTTTCTCTCGCAGATGCAGTTCAACCTCGCGATGGAAGCGGGTCAAGCCGGGCGCGCTGCGCGGATCGCGGCCGACCTGCCGAACCGGCTTGCCGAGCGCATGTTCGCGGCAACGTTCTGGGACGGCGACTCGACGGCTGGGGCAGCACAGTACGCCGAAGCTCGCGCCCTCGTTTCCGCGAGGCCACCAGCGGAGCCTAACGCGCGGCACGCCTGGATTACCACGATCTTCGATGTGGCACAGTACGAGCTCGCGCGCGGCGATACGACGAACGCCGCGCGCGCCGACGCAAGTCAGCGTCTCAATTCGCTCGACTCTCTCATGCGCCTCGGGCCGATCGGTGAGCACGTTCGACTGGCCGGCAATCTGGTGGCGAGCCGACTATTGGAACGCGCAGGCAACGTGCAGCGTGCATACGACGCGGCTCAACGTTGGGCTATCACGGCCGATCCGGCAGAAATAAGCCTGTACGCAACCTACCTGCGCGAACAGGGTAGACTGGGAGGGCTGGCCGGCGATCGCGAAGCGGCCATCATGGCGTACCGGCGATACCTTCGCTTGCGCGCGCGTCACGAGCCGGCGCTCGACCGTGACGTCGCAACGGTGCGAGCGGAGCTCGAGAAGCTCGCGCGTCAGAGCTCCGGCCGCTGACGTCCCGGGCATTGTCGGTTCCCTGCGGGTGATTCCACAAGGCGTGCTTCGATCATTCGTAATCGTCGCGGTCCCAACGCTGCTGTCAACAGCGTGCGGCGGATCACACGCGCCCGCGCTGCTGCCTGCGAGCGATGCATGTCTGGTCACCGCCAGCTCGGCTTCGATAGACTCTGCGACCATCGTCGTCACATCGTCGGTGAATGTACAAAACGCGCCGCGGGCGACGACGTGGGGCGAGCGATTCGTCTTCGGCCTCGCCGACGACACCACCGCGAGACTCGATTGCCGCGGCCGGCCCGCACCCGATGCCGCCGGTCCGTATCGCATTCGCGATATTGGTCGCTCGACGCTGCTGCTCGAGCCCATCACCGGTGCGCGCGGCCCGCGCCTCACGATTCACTCGGCCAGCGAAGCCAACGCGCGAGACCTCGTGGATGGAGGAGTCGACCTGCTGCTAACCGACAGCCCGACGCTCGCGGCATACGCGGCCACGCGCGCCGACGTCACGTCACTGCCGTTGGGATGGGATCGGACGTGGGTCGTCGCCACACCGCGCGGATCGCTCGCGGTCGACACCTCCCAGGCGTTTCGCGCGGGGCTCGCGCGCGATGCGGTGCGCGCTGACGCACGAGCGGGCGAAGGACCGTACTGGTGGACCGACACGGCCGGCTGTGTCGCGCCGACGGTGCGGAGCGCGCTGGCGCCAGCGAGCACGCACGGCATTGTGTACCTGCGTGACGACGCCGTCGCCCGATCGCTGGCCGAACGACTCGTCGCCATCCTTGGCGGCCGGGCGACGGCGGTGGGGCTCGCGCCTAACGCCTTCGCCTCCGCGCTGACATCGGGCTCGGAGCAGGCCTATGTTTTTCCGCTGCCGAGGGCGACGCGTGACCGCTGCCGCAGTATCGCCGAGCTGTTCGGGACTACCACCTGGCTCGGCGTCCAGGGCGCGATCGTCCCGCTCGTCGACACGCGGCTTCGCGCGGTCGTCAGGCGAGATCGGTTGGCCCTTCGCTTCACGTGGGACAGCACCGTTGCCATCGTGGCCCCTCACCCATGACCTTCCGATCCCGGCTCCTGATCGCCTTCGCGCTTGCGACCGTCGTGCCGCTCGCGATGCTTGGTGTCGGTGTGCGGCGACAGCTGACCGCGCGCCTCGTCGCGCAGCATCAGCAGCGAGTCGACGGGATGGCGCGAGTCGCGGCACAGGATGTGGAGCGTGAAAGCGCGTCGATCGCGTCCAGGCTATCGACGCTCGTGGGCACGCTCAGGACCGACGATCGCTTCCGAATGGCCGCGGTTCGTGGTGACCCAGGCGAGCGCGCCTACCTGCTCGACTGGGCCGAGCAGGCGATGCGGACGACAGGGCTCGACATGTTGCAGCTCCAGGATAGTGCTGGGCGCATCATGAGCTCGGGGCATTTCCGTAACGAGTTCGACCGGCTGGAACCCGAGGTGCCGCGAGCGCTCGCGATGGCGAAGGGCGCTGTGCTCGTGCGCGCCCGTGCGCCAGAGGGTCCGTTCCTCGCGCTCGTGCGGGCGGACTCGGTGCGCGTGGCAGATCGGCGGTTCGACCTCGTTGGCGGCGTGAAGATGGACAGTGCGTTCCTGCGGCGGTTTGCGCGGGAGGAAGGGCTTCGTGTCGCCCTGAGCATCCCCATCCCTCGCATGCTGGCTCCGGACGACACGTCGGGCTTGTCGGCTCGGGATGCCAACGCCGTCACTGCGCTGCCCATACGGTATTTCACGGATAGCCTAACGACCGCTCGGCTCGTCATCACCTACGACATCCCCGAGCTCGCGCTGCTGCGCCGCGACGTCGATCAGTGGTTCGCTGCCGCGCTCATGGTGGTGGTGGCCGCGGGACTTGCGCTCGCGATCTGGCTCTCTCGCCGGCTCAGTGAGCCGCTCGCCACGTTGACGCACGCAGCATCCACCATCGACCTCGAGGGTCCCGAGCTCACGGTCGCGGCCAGCCGCGACGACGAGATCGGTACCCTCGCCCGCCGACTGGGCTCGATGTCCACGCGACTCCGCGCGAGCGCCGCGCGCCTTCGACAGGCCGAGCGTCGCGCGACCGTCGGCGACATGGCGAGGCAGGTCAACCACGACATCAAGAATGGGCTCATTCCCATTCGCAACGTGCTCCGCCACCTCGTACAGGTTCAGGAAGAGCAGCCGCAGGACCTCGCGACCGTGTTCGGCGAGCGTCGGTCCACCCTCGAATCGAGCGTCGGCTACCTCGACGCGCTCGCGCGCAACTACGCGCGTCTCACGCCGAGCGTCGAGAGACGTGCGGTAGACGTCAATGGCATCGCGACCGAGATTGCGGCGTCTACCGCCGTCGCGAGCACCATAAAGCTCAGAACGCGACTGGCCGACGCCGTCCCGCGCGCGTTCGGCGACCCGGTCATCGTTCGCCGCATCATCGACAACCTCGTACGTAATGCCATCGAGAGTCTCGACGCTGGAGGCGGCGACGTCACCATTGGTACGTCTCGCGCACCGAACGGAGCCGTGCGGATCGTCGTCGCCGACACCGGGCGCGGCATGAGCCAGGACGAGCTGGCCCACGCCTTCGATGACTTCTTCACGACGAAGCCGGACGGCACGGGGCTTGGCCTCTCCGTCGTCCGTCGCCTAACGACCGACCTCAACGGCTCGATGCGCGTCGAGAGCGCGCCCGGCCAGGGGACCGCGTTCACCATCGAGCTGCCGTCATGTACACCGTCCTGATCGTCGATGACGTTCCCGCGATGGCGGAGCAGTACGCCTACGACCTGCGTCGCCTGGCTGGACTCGATGCGCGAATCGCGTTGAGCGGCGACGATGCGCTCGACCTGGTCGCGGCGGAACCGGTGGACTGCATGATCCTCGACCTCGAGATGCCGGGCAAGGATGGTTTCGCCGTGCTGCGCGCGCTCAAGGAGCGCGGGGCCGATGTCCCGGTGATCGTGTACACGGGGACGGGGACGTTCGACCGATGCGTCCAGGCAATGCGACTCGGTGCGTACACGTTCATCGACAAGGCCGACCCTGTCGAGCGCGTGGCACGGGAGGTCGAAACCGCGATCGAGCGTCGCGCGCTGCTCGCCGAGGTAGCGGAGCTTCGGCGTTATGCGGCGGAGGACAGCGCCCTGCGCGGCGCCAGCCCGGCGATGCAGAGGCTGAAGGATGCCATTGCCCGCGTGGCGCCAATTCCGAGCCCTGTGCTCGTCATCGGTGAAAGCGGCTCGGGCAAGGAGCTCGTTGCCCGCGATCTTCATCGGCTCAGCGGACGCGCGAAAGAGCCATTCGTGGCGATCAACTGCGGCGCCCTGCCGGAGAACCTCGTAGAGAGTGAGCTGTTCGGCCATGAACGCGGTGCGTTCACGGGTGCCCACGCGACACGGAAAGGGGCGTTCGAAAGCGCGGGCAAGGGCACGCTGTTTCTCGACGAGATTGGCGAGCTTCCGCAGCCTGCCCAGGCCAAGCTGCTACGAGTGCTCGAGGAGCGATCGGTCGTTAGGGTCGGCGCGGTGAAGGGCATCGACGTGCCGGCCCGAGTCGTGGCCGCCACACATCGTGATCTGGATGACGACGTCAAGAGCGGACACTTCCGCGAGGACCTGCTTTTTCGACTGAACGTGCATGTCCTAAGCGTGCCGCCGCTCCGGGACCGGCTCTCCGATCTGCCGGAGCTTGCCGGGCATCTGGTCGCTGTGATCTGTCAACGGTTCGGCGTGCGCCGGAAGATGATCGCTCCGGCGGCGCTCGAGCTGCTCGCGCGGTACGACTGGGCACGCAACAACGTGCGCGAGCTGCGGAATGTGGTGGAACGAATGGTCATCGACAGCGACGGGGATGTGATCGGTGCGGAACACGTGCCGCCGGAGCTGGTGAGTGCCGCGCCCGATTCGTCGGCGCGTCCGCAGCCCCGGACGTTCGTGGAGCGGAAGTCGGAGGCGGAGCGCCAGATCATCGTCGCCGCGCTCGAGCGGAACGAATGGCACATCACGCGTACCGCCGAGGAGTTGGGCCTGGCCGACCATGCGAGTCTGCTGAAGATCATGCGCCGGCATGGCCTCAGCCGGGCGAAAGACTGAAGGGCCGACGGTCAGACCGCTTTGAAACCGATGACCCATCGTGTCCAAGCGGTCACGGTGGTGCCGCTCCAAGGGTGTCCACGCGGACACAACTAGTCCCCAGAGCGGCTACACGCCTCGAGCCATCCCGTGACGCGGTAAGCACTTAGCACACCCGAGCCGTCCTCCTGAGACGTGGGCCCGCGCTTGCCCTAACGAGTGCCCGCAACTCAACCAACGCGCGCCTCACGCGAGGCGCCTGTCCATAGGAGGACGTCATGCTTCGCTCTGCCCGCAGCACCCGCATTGCCCAGACCTTCACACTGCCCACCATCGCGATCATCGCCGCCGCGTGCGGGGGCGAGGTGAAGAATGTAAAGGAAGTCGTCGGGGATTCCGCGAACCCCGTCGCAACGATCACGGTTCCGGGACCGACGGATACGTCGACCGGCACGGTCGTCTCGAACACGCCGACGCAGGCCGTCTCGATCGCCGAAGGCGAAAAGGTATTTCAGGAGAAGCGTTATGCGGACGCCGCCGTGCTTTTCTCCACGTACGTGGACCAGCACCCGAACAACCCGTGGGGCCACTACATGCTCGGCCTCTCGTCCTGGAAAGCGGGCGACCTCCAACGCGCGGAGAGCGCCTTCGTGCGCGCGAACGAGATCGATCCGAGGCACGTGAAGACGCTGCTCAACCTGACGCGTGTGCACCTCGATCAGGGGCGGCCGAAGGACGCGTTGGCCCGCGTGAACGCCGCGCTCGTGCTCGATTCGTCGTCAGGAGAGGCGTACCGACTGCTCGGCCGCGTTCGCTCGGCGCTCAACGAGCCTAACGAGGCGATCGCTGCCTACCGCCTCGCGCTGTCGCACGACCCGAAGGACGTGTGGTCCATGAACAACGTCGGGCTGATCCTGATCCAGCAGGGCAGCTTCGAGGAGGCGCTTGGCCCGCTGGCGCTCGCCGTGCAGCTCGACTCGGGTGTCGCCACGTTCCAGAACAACCTGGGTATCGCACTCGAGCACACCGGCCGCTTCACGCTCGCGACGCAGGCGTTCAAGTCGGCGCTGGCGGTCGATGAGAGTTACACGAAAGCGAAGCTGAGCCTCGCCCGCGTGGAGGGGAGGAAGGAAGATCCGACGGTCACGCCGGTGGAACTGACGACGCTGGCGGAGTCGTTCGACCGGGAGATCCGTGGAGTGCAGATGGGTGGACCGATCCCCAAGAATTAATGCGGGTTTGCTTGAACCGCGGAGGCCGCAGAGGGGCGCGGAGAGCTGCAGCAGTTCTCCGCGACCCTCTGCGTCCTCCGCGGTTCATTTGCCGCACTCCAAACCCAGCGTACGAAACAGCCCTTCGCGTCCCGTGAGTGTCAGCCGAACGGCGCGCGAGCCATCGACGCGTGTGATCCAGGAGCGCTCGAGCATCACGGACGCAATCGCTGCCCCTGCCCCTCCCGCCAGGTGCGACGTCGCTGTCGCAGGCGCGATACCCGCGCGGCGAGCAAGTTCCCCGGCGGGAAGCGCCTCGCCACCCAGCAGCGCGCCGAGCATCGCGGCTCGGGTCGGGTCGCCGATCATGCCGGCAACGCGAGCGAGCTCGCCGTCAGGAGTGGGTCGTGTACGCATGCCTCGTATGGTAACCGGCAGACAGTTCGGTATAGCCCCAACTATCGACCATGTACCTTCGCGATCGCCGCGTGTCACATGCCCATCGTCATCGACGTGACGTGTCGCGCCGAATCGATTGCGCCCGTTGACACGCGAGGAACCTCCAGGGCATCGTCCGGTTGTCTGGACCGCGACGATTCATGGCCAAAGCCCCAGCGACCTCCCGCCGAACCCACGAGCCGCAACTCTGGCCGGTCGTTGATCGACACCTGGATGCGCTGAACGCAATCGCCGACGGCCTTGCGCTCGTGCACTCGATACTCGGGAAGGACGCGGACCCGCGTATAGCGCTTCACATCCTCGCAGGCGAGTATCCCGAAACCCGCGACCTCGTCAGCCCCGTTCGCCTCCTGGCCGAAACCCTGGTGGAAAGCGCGTCGAATGCTCCAGTCGACGCATCGAGGAACGCCGAGCGATCCGCGGCTATCGAATCCATCAACGCGGCGCTCAAACAGGCTCACTTTCGCGCCACTCGGCGAAATCGCAAGGATGCCCTCGGCGACGCAGGACAGCTCATTCAGGAAATGGGACTGGAGCGCCACAACCTTCAGTGCATTCTCGCGACGGACCCCGACGACAAGCACGTCATCGTCACGGATCGAATTCCATCGCCACTCGCCCACGCGTGGCTGATCGAATATCTGTTCCAGCGCATGGAGGCCTTCGTCGAAGCCGACGAGAATCTTTCTCTTGAGCGGAACGCGTCTGCGTGGTTTTTCGAGTGCTGGAGCCAGGGTGTAGAAGATGGGGATCCAGCGTACACTGACTTTCCGCGCCGGATACGCGAGCAGGAATGGAGCCTCGTGTCTCGCGACACCCTTTCGCTCGAAGAGCCGGTCATCTCGTCGTTTACCATCGACCAAGAGCCGGTTGACGTCCCGCCACAGGAACAGCGCCTCGCCACAGCCTACTCGCAATCGACAGTCGGCATCTTCGAGATAGTAGCCGTGGACGGCCCGACCGTTACGGTTCGTGACGCGGACAGCGGCCGGACCCACCGGTACTACGAGCACAGCGAGGAGGCGGATCCCTATCCCGGCTTGCTGATTGTCGGTCGAATGATCCCCGTCGAGGACGATCTTTGGCTTCGCTCGCCTGGAGCAATGATCCTCAGGTCCCGGAGCGACGACTTTCGCAATACGCTATCAGCCAGCCTAACGGCCCTATGCGAGACATTGCCCACGCCGATCGCGCTTGAAGGGTTGATCTCGACCACCGTCTACAGCGCGAAGGTGCCGGTTCCGCTGCTCCCTGCACCAACTGTCACTGACGCGCGCGGAGCTCTCCTGGAGGCCAGGGAGACGCTCGAGAATCTCGGGTTTTTCGACGAGATTGGACTGCCCCAAACGCCTCAAGCTATGCTCGATCAGCTCGAGTCCCCTCTGCAGGAAGTCGGACTCGGCGTCGACCAACCGGTGGCGGAGTGGCTCCTGGCGTTGTTCGACCAAGCCGCGCTCGATGCTGAACGTCCCGCCAATCACCCACGGAAACGCAAGCGTCAAAAGCAGTCCAAGCAACAACCCAAGAGACGACGCAAGTAATAACGCCTATCGCTCGGCAACACGATCGGTCACCCAGATCCCCCCGACGATGAGCGCGATGACCGACAGACCGATCGGGTACGCGAGCCACCCAAGTCGACTCCCGGTCACCGCCACGAGCGCCGTCGCGATCAGCGGTAGAAACCCACCGAACCACCCGTTGCCGAGGTTGTACGGCAGCGAGATGGATGTGTACCTGATTCGGGCCGGAAACGCCTCGACCAGAAACGCCGCGAGCGGCGTGTACGCGAGCACGAGCGAGATCATCTGCAGAAACACGAGGAAAGTCAGCATCCCGGGCCTGACGGGATCAGCGTTCGCGACGATTGCACGATAGATCGGGTACAGCGTGATCACAGCATACAGATGGCCGGCCAGCATCGTGCGCTTGCGTCCAATGCGGTCGGACAGCGCGCCGACGATGGGAAAGAGCGGCATAACGAGCAGGAGTGCACCGGCGACGACTCGATAGGCAACGTCGGGCGGCACTGCGAGCACACGCTGGAGGAACAGCAGCACGTAGACTTGCGTGGTCTGCGCGAGGCCGGCCTGACCGGCGACGACACCGAACAGGATGATGGCGAACGTGCGCCACCGCTCTGGCGTCGCGTAACTCTCCCGCACCGGCGACGGCGATGTTCGCCCCTGCGCCTTGAGCTCGGCGAAGACCGGCGATTCCTCGAGCCTGAGCCGGATGTAATACGAGATCGCGACGAACACGATCGAGACGATGAACGCGAGCCGCCACCCGTAGTCGGCGAACCGCTCCGCGCCTAACGATAGGCGGAGCGCGCCCGCGACGGCGGAGGACGCGAACAGGCCGACGGTCGGCGCAACCTGGATATAGCTCGTGTAGTAGCCCCGCTTACCCTCGGGAGCGTGCTCGGCGACGTACGTCGCGGCGCCGGCGTATTCCCCACCGAGGGCAATACCCTGGACCACGCGGAGGAGGATGAGCAGCAACGGCGCGGCGACGCCGAGGGTCGCGTAGCCGGGCAAGAGGCCGATCGCCGCCGTGGACGTGCCCATCATGAGCAGGGTAATGAGAAACGTCGTCTTCCGACCGACCGTGTCGCCGAGGCGGCCGAATACCAGGGAGCCTAACGGGCGGACCGCCAACCCGACGGCGTAGGTGGCGAGCGTGCTGAGGAAGCCGAGGGTTGGCTTGTCGGGCGGGTAGAAGTGCGCCGCGATGATGGGCGCCAAGCTCGCGAAGATGAAGAAATCGTAGAACTCGATGATCGTCCCGACGGATGACGCGACGATCACTCGCGCGAGGCCCTGGCGTGGCATGGCCGGGATGCTACGAGGCCGGGTGGGTTGCCGCTACAGGGACGCAGTTGGCGGGAACGGGGAACTGGGAACCGAGGCCCTCTTTCGGTACGACGGCGATCCCTCGCGTCGCTCGGGATGACACCTGCTCTTTCGCCTGCCGCCTGCCGCCTGTTCACCGTCGCCCGTCCCCCGTCGTCCATCCCCGGCAGTCGCCTGTCGCCTGTCGCCTGGTTTTTCGACACTTGCCGACATCGTGAACGACGCCGACCTTTCCCGGTTCCCCTTTCGCCAACGACGTTTTCGATGCCGATTCCGCCGGAAATCTCGGCGACCTTCCCAAGCGATACACGCGACCGCGGTCAGCAGTACTACCGCCGCGGCGTCGTGCGCATCACGTCCGTCGATGAGCGCGGCATCGGCGCAACCGTCCGTGGGTCAGAGACTTACCAGGTCCAGCTGTCCCAGAACCCCAAGGGCGAGTTCGTACACGAGTGCAGCTGCCCGGCCTGGGGGAGCTACGGCGTCTGCAAGCATGTGTGGGCGACGCTGCTCGCTGCCGACTCGCAGCGACTCCTGCGATTCGACGGGCTACCGCGAACCCGTGCGCGCGGACCCGGCGCCGTCAAACCGCCGGAGCTCTCGTGGAAACGCAAGCTCCGCCGCATCCGCGACCGCATTCCCCCCTTCGATCCCACCACGGCGGACTCGAGATTCCCGTCGGACCGGCGAATCGTGTACGTCGTCGACCTGCCCGCGACGCGCCTCTACCAGCGCGGGCTGGTCGTCGACCTCGCCACGCAACGGCGCGCACCTAACGGGGAGTGGGGAACGCCCAAACAGTTCTCGCTCCGCGAGGACCAGTGGACCGACGCGCCCGATCCCGTGGACCGGCAGATCGCGCAGATGCTCACCGGCGCAGGCTCCGACGCGCGTCATATCGGGAGCGGGTACGGGGTCAACCGACGCTACTACCTCGAGCCGCCGGCGTTCGGCACGACGCTTCGCCTCATGTGCGAGAGCGGGCGATGCCGCGTGAGCCTGACGGGCGAGGCGGATCCGCATCCGCTCACCTGGGACGCCGGTCCGCCCTGGGAGCTTCGCGTCGACGTCGTGCCCGTGAATGGCACCGCCCCGACGAACGGTGCGCCAAAGCCTGACGAGATCCATGCGCTTCGCATGCAGGGATGGCTGCGCCGCGGCGACGAGCGCCTCGCACTCACCGACGCATCGATCCTCGCGCCGGGGCTCGTCATCGCGCACGGCGTCGCGGCACCAGTGCGCGACGAGGGCAACCACTCGCTGATCGTCGCGCTCGCCGACGAGGGGTCGATCGAAGTGCCAGCAGTGGAAGTGGACGAGCTCCTGCGCGAGCTGCATGCGCTGCCTGCTGTCCCACCGCTCGACCTGCCTGAATCGTTAGGTGTCCGCGAGGAGCGCCCCGCGCCGGGACTGGTCGTGCGGCTGGTGCCGGACCCTGTGGTCTCGTGGCAACCGGCCAAGGTCACCGCGACCGTCAAATTCGACTACGCCGGCGTCATCGTCGACGGCGACGTGAAGCAGCTCGCGCTGTTCGATGAGGAGCGTCGGCGAATTGTCCGGCGAAACCCTGACGCGGAGCGTGCCGCGCGCGAGCAGCTCTACGCGCTCGGGTTCCGCGAGGAATACGACTATAGCCGGTCGCGGAACATGCCACGCATCGGCGCGGCACGTATGCCGCGCGTGATGGCGCATCTCGTTGGACTCGGCTGGACCGTGGAGACCGACGAAGGTCGCGTCCGCGCGGCTGGCGATCTGGAGGTCGAGGTCGCGAGCGGAATCGACTGGTTCGAGCTTCGCGGCGGCGCGGTCTTCGGCGACACACGTGCGTCGCTGCCCGAGCTCCTGTCCGCGCTGCGACAGGGACGGTCGAGCATCACGCTGGCGGACGGTACGATCGGGATCCTGCCTGACGTGTGGAGCGAGCGATTCCGCGCGCTCTCAGGCATGGGCGAAGGGGTCGACGGCGCCGTCCGGTTCACGCGCTCGCAGGTCGGTCTCCTCGACGCGCTGCTCGCCGCGATGCCTGCCGCGAGAGTCGACGAGACGTTCGAGCACGCGCGCCGGGAGCTCAATTCGTTCGAGACCCTACAGCCGGTCGACCCGCCACCAAGCTTCAACGGTGAGCTCCGCCATTACCAGCGCGATGGGCTCGCGTGGCTGCATTTCCTTCAGCGCTTCGGCTTCGGCGGCTGCCTCGCCGACGACATGGGACTCGGCAAGACGGTCCAGGCGCTCGCGCTGCTCGAGGAGCGGCGACTCGCGAAGTCCGGCCCGTCGCTCGTGGTCGTGCCGCGCTCACTGCTCTTCAACTGGCGGCAGGAGGCAACGCGGTTCACGCCCGCGATGCGTGTGCTGGTGCATGAAGGGCGCGATCGCACCCGCGACCCGGCGAAGTTCGCCGACTACGACCTCGTGCTCGTCACGTACGGGACGCTTCGCCGCGACGCTCCGCTGCTCGCGGAGATGACGTTCGACTACGCGATCCTCGACGAGGCACAGGCGATCAAGAACCCGACCACGGAAACCGCGAAGGCGTCGCGGCTGCTCCGGGCGACGCATCGGCTCGCGATGAGCGGTACGCCGGTGGAGAACCGCATCGCCGACCTGTGGAGTCTCTTCGAGTTTCTGAACCCCGGCATGCTCGGCGCCGCGCGCGCGTTCAAGACGTTAGGCACCAGCGAGGAGAACGAGTCCGGCCGATCCCTCATCGCCCGCGCCGTGCGACCCTTCATCCTGCGCCGCACGAAGGAAGAGGTCGCACCGGAGCTCCCGGAGAAACTCGAGCAGACGATCTACGTGGAGCTCGAGCCGCGGGAACGCAAGCGGTACGACGACCTGCGCGATCACTACCGCGCAGCGCTGCTCGGTCGCATCGACAAGGAAGGGATTGCGAAGTCGAAGATCCAGATCCTGGAAGCGCTGCTACGACTCCGGCAGGCGGCGTGTCACTCCGCACTCCTGGACGAGAAGCGCGCGAACGAGTCGAGCAGCAAGTTCGACTTGCTCATCCCCCAGCTCGCGGAGATCGTGGCCGAGGGGCACAAGGCGCTCGTGTTCTCGCAGTTCACGTCGCTCCTGGCGTTGCTCAAGCCGCAGCTCGATCGGGAGAAGGTCGTCTACGAGTATCTCGACGGGCAGACGCGCGACCGGGAGGAGCGTGTCGCGCGCTTTCAGACCGACCCGGCGTGCGGGGTGTTCCTCATCAGCCTCAAGGCGGGTGGGCTGGGCCTGAACCTCACGGCGGCGGACTACGTGTTCCTCCTCGATCCGTGGTGGAACCCGGCGGTGGAGGCGCAGGCGATTGACCGGACGCATCGGATCGGCCAGACGCGGCGCGTGTTCGCGTCGCGCCTCATCGCGCGCGACACGGTGGAAGAAAAAGTCCTCGAGTTACAGCAGTCGAAGCGTGACCTCGCGGAAGCCATCATCGGCGGGGACAGCAGTCTCATGGCGCGCATCAGGAGAGAGGACCTCGAGGTGCTCTTAGGATAGTCATCGTGCGGGGGTCATCCCGAGCGTAGCGAGGGATCGCGATCGCGCCGAAGGAGAGCCCTCTACCGGGGAGGATCGCGATCCCTCGCCTGACGGCTCGGGATGACACGC
>Ga0070668_100001441_pt1 | contig 17162 bp, 22 predicted proteins | sample KBSS43metaG_FD_64661 | JGI IMG/M metagenome (GOLD analysis project Ga0070668, IMG submission 64661) | Switchgrass rhizosphere microbial communities from Kellogg Biological Station, Michigan, USA - KBS S4-3 metaG | ecosystem: Host-associated > Plants > Roots > Rhizosphere > Soil ... | reverse complement strand
GCTGGGCGGCGCCGCTGGCCGGGTGCCGGACGATCACGCAGTCGGCGCCGGCCGCGGCGAGCGTCAGCGCCGTGTCCCGCAGCGACTCCCCCTTGTTGACCGAGGAACTCGACGCGGAGACGTTGATGACGTCCGCGCTCATCCACTTCCCGGCGATCTCGAACGACACCCGGGTGCGGGTCGAGTTCTCGTAGAACAGGGTGATCACCGTGCGGCCGCGCAGCGTCGGCAGCTTCTTGACCTCGCGGCCGAGCAGGGTGTGCTTCAGCTCGTCGGCGGTGTCCAGCACGGCCGTGGCCAGCGCCGGGTCCAGCCCGTCGGTGGCGAGCAGGTGCTTCACGAGTCCTCTCCAGTGGCTTCGGTTGCTGCGGAGACTTCTGCGGGGCGCAGCAGCACCGCGTCGCGGCCGTCGATCTCGGCCAGCAGGACGGACACGCCCTCGGTGCGCGCGGTCGGCACGTTCTTGCCCACGTAGTCGGCGCGGATCGGCAGCTCGCGGTGACCGCGGTCGACCAGCACCGCCAGCTGCACCGCGCGGGGGCGGCCATGATCACGGAGGGCATCGAGCGCGGCCCGGATCGTCCGGCCGGAGAAGAGCACGTCGTCGACCAGGATCACCACCCGGTCGTCGATGCCGTCCGGGGGCAGCTGCGTCTGTTCGAGCGCGCGCGGCGGGCGGCGGCGGAGATCGTCCCGGTAGAGGGTGACGTCGAGGGCGCCGGCCGGCGGCCGGACCCCGGAGAACTCGCCGATCTTGTCGGCCAGGCGGACGGCCAGCGGCGTGCCGCGGGAGGGGATGCCGAGCAACACGGGCGGGCTAGTGTGTTCCGCACCGTTCGCGGTCTTTTCGATGACCTGATGGGCCATTCGGGCGATCGTGCGCGCGACATCGCCGGCCGACAGGAGCTCGCGCTCCCCGGCCGAACCAGCCGCGCCACGCGGACGTGACGACACTTCGGACTCCTTCCCCGCCTCTCCGGACGGGTCCTTAAAGGACGTCTGTTCCCCTGCTGGTCGGGGATTCCCACCGACAGTAGCAGGCACTTTGCTCAGTCTTACGGGTGGTGTGGCGTGATTCGCGGCAAGCTCCTGCTTGACCTGGTGACAACAATGCGTAACCATTACTCTGAGTATTCGACTCACAGAGTCCCCTGACCGGTCACCCCGACCGGAAGGGGGTGAAGAACGGAGAACGACCAGATGGGCGATTACGCCAAGGCGCTCGGGGCCAAGCTCCGCGGGATCCGCCAGCAGCAGGGCCTGTCCCTGCACGGGGTCGAGCAGAAGTCCGGTGGGCGCTGGAAGGCCGTCGTCGTGGGCTCGTACGAGCGTGGCGACCGTGCCGTCACCGTCCAGAAGCTGGCCGAGCTGGCCGACTTCTACGGCGTACCGGTGGTCGAACTGCTGCCCGAGGGCCGGGTCCCCTCCGGCGCCGAGCCCGCCACCAAGATCGTGATCAACCTGGAGCGCCTGCAGCAGCTGCCGGCGGAGAAGGTGGGCCCGCTGGCCCGGTACGCCGCGACCATCCAGAGCCAGCGCGGCGACTACAACGGCAAGGTCCTCTCGATCCGGACCGAGGACCTGCGCTCGCTGGCGATCATCTACGACATGACGCCGGGCGAGCTGACCGAGCAGCTCATCGACTGGGGTGTCCTGCCGCCGGAGGCCCGGCCCTCCAAGGAGGACTGATTGCCGGTGTGCGAAACCGACGCAGTGAGCGTTCCCCGGTGGGGCACCGGAGACGCTCACTGACTCGTCGGGGGGCTCGCAGCACCTACAGCACGGCGCGGAGGCGGTCGGCGATCGTGCCGATCCGGCCCAGCACGCCGTTGACGAACCGCGGCGAGTCGTCCGTGGACAGTTCCTTCGCCAGGCCGACGGCCTCGTCGATCGCGACCGGGTCCGGCACGTCCTCGGCCCAGAGCAGCTCGTAGATCCCGACCCGCAGCACCGCGAGGTCGACCTTCGGCATCCGCTCCAGGGTCCAGCCCTGCGCGTGCTCGGCCAGCAGCTCGTCGATCGCCGCCCGGCGGGCGGTGACGCCCTCGACCAGGTCGATCGTGTAGTCCCCGATCGGGTCGACCTCGGTGGCGCCGACACGGTCGGCCAGCAGCGTCACCGCGTCGGCGTCCCGCTGCGAGGCCTCGTACAACATCTCCACCGCACGGCGGCGGGCCTGCCGGCGGCTGATCGCGCCGCCGCGGTTCGGGTGGGGCTTCGAAGTCGGCATCAGCTGGAGACGCGGCCCAGGTAACGGCCGTCGCGCGTGTCGACCTTGATCTTCTCGCCGGTGGACAGGAACAGCGGGACCTGGATCTCCGCGCCGGTCTCCAGCGTGGCCGGCTTGGTGCCGCCGGTGGAGCGGTCGCCCTGCAGGCCGGGGTCGGTGTGCTGGATGACGATCTCGACCGACGTCGGGAGCTCGATGTAGAGCGCCTCGTTCTCGTGCACCGCGACCTGGACCTCGGTGTTCTCGAGCATGTAGTTGGCGTTGTCGCCGACGACCGCGGCCAGCACCGTGATCTGGTCGTAGGTGTCGCCGTCCATGAACACGAAGTCCTGGCCGTCCTTGTACAGGTACGTCATGTTCCGGCGGTCCACCGTGGCCGTCTCGACCTTCGTGCCCGCGTTGAACGTCTTGTCGACCACCTTGCCGGTGAGCACGTGCTTGAGCGTCGTGCGCACGAAGGCACCGCCCTTGCCCGGCTTGACGTGCTGGAAGGCGGTGACGGTCCACAGCTGGCCCTCGAGGTTGAGGACGAGCCCGTTCTTCAGGTCGTTGGTCGTGGCCACGAGCTTGCAGTCTCCTGTGTCGAATCTTCGGGTTCGGGGCCGCTGTCAGACGACCACGAGGTTCTTGGTGCTCAGGGTGAGGAGTTCGGGCTCCCCAGCCCGCACGACGAGCGTGTCCTCGATGCGCACGCCACCGCGCCCCGCGAGGTAGACGCCGGGCTCGACGGTGACCGCCATACCGGCGGCCAGTGTACCGACGCCCGTCGCGGCCAGGCTCGGTGCCTCGTGGATCTGCAAGCCGACGCCGTGTCCCAGGCCGTGCGCGAAGTGCTCGCCGTGGCCTGCCTCCTTGATCACGTCCCGGGCCGATGCGTCCACATCGGACACATCGGCGCCCGGCGCGACGGCCCGGGTGCCCGCCGCCTGGGCGGTCCGCACGAGGTCGTACACCTCCCGCTGCCAGTCCGCGGGCTCGCCGAGGACGAAGGTGCGGGTCATGTCGGAGTGGTAGCCGTCGACGGTCGCGCCGAAGTCCAGCTTGACGAAGTCACCGCGCTTCAGCTCGGCGTGCGTCGGCCGGTGGTGCGGGATGGCCGAGTGCGCGCCGGCGGCGACGATGGAGGCGAAGCTGGGCTCGGACGAGCCGTGCTCCAGCATCCGGTTCTCCAGGTCACGGGCGATTTCCAGCTCGGTCCGCCCGGGGCGGAGGCCCCCGGCGGCGACCAGGTCGTCCAGCGCCCGGTCCGCGGCGGCGCACGCCTGCCGCAGCGCTTCGATCTCGGCCTCGTCCTTGACCTCGCGCAGCCGCTCGACCAGCCCGGGGGTCCGGCTCAGCGCGACTTCCTTGCTGAGGGTCTCGTACTCCTCGACGCTGACGTGCTGGCTCTCGAACCCGAGCCGCCCGTAGGTCTTGGCGTCCTTCGCGGCTTTCGCGACGAGGGCGGCGGCACTGGCCCGGTCGACGACCTTCTCCAGGTCGGGCACCTCGACGGCCGACTGGGTGGTGTAGCGGCCGTCGGTGCAGAAGAGGGTCCGCTCGTCGCCGCCCGCGTGCAGCAGCACCGCGGCGTTCGAGCCGGTGAACCCGGTCAGGTAGCGGATGTTGAGCAGATCGGTGACCAGCAGCGCGTCCACGCCGGCTTCGGTCAGAAGCCCGCGCAGCGCCGCACGACGTCGTCCATAGGTCTCAGACACCCGTCCACCCTAGTGCGCGGGGAAGGGGACGTTCGTCGCGTTCGGCGTACCCGCCTCGCCGACCTCGCCGACCTCGCCGGGTGAAGCGACTCGCCAGTAGGCCGCCTACACTCCGCAGGATGAGTGCCTGGGTGATTCGCGGACTCGGGATGGCGGTGCTGCACGGCGCGGCCATCACCCTCCTCGCCAAGTACGCCGTCTACCACCCGACCGACCAGACCCTGGTCGTCGCGCTCGCGCTCGCCGTGCTCGTCGGGGCCGCCGCACTCTGGAGTGCCATCGACGCCTGGCGCGGCCTGCCCGACCGCGGCCGCGTCTGGTTCATCTCCGCGCTGGTCGCCGGGCCCGTCGCCGGGATCCTCTACGTCATCGGGCGCGCGGTCTTCGTCGACCAGACCGGCGTGTCCGAGCTCGGCGGCGCACTCACCGGCGGAGCTGCCTTCTCCGCCCTGCTCGTCCTCATTCCCGCCGGGCTCGGGCTCTTCGTCGGCGGGCGCATCGGCCGCCCTCAGCCGCCGAGCGAAGAGCCCCGCGGATAGCCGTCCCACTGCGCCGCCGTGACGGCGCGGGCGGTCGAGCCGTTGTTCCCCACGACACCGTCGTCGGGCACCCGCCACAGCCGGCCGTCGTCCAGCAGCAGCCCGAACCCGCGGTCCGGGGTCTGCACCGCGTCCGCCCCGGACCGCAGCCGCGCGGCCACCGGCAGCGCCGCCACCGCGGACGGCACCTTCTCCAGCAGCTCACCCGCCAGCAGCGCCGCGACCCCGCGCCGGTCGACGCGCACCCGCTGCCCGGCCCGCACCAGGTCCATCGTCCGCTCCGGCGACGGCATCGTGACGCCGTCGAACGTCGCCGCCACCCGGCCGGGATCCGCGCAGGCCCGGCTGCCCAGCAGGTCCAGCCCGAAGTGGCGCAGGTCGGTCGGCGCGCCGGCCCCGCCGACCACGGTGGCGCGCACGACGTCGAACGGCACCCGGTCGCACGGATCGGCCGACGACAGCGGCGCGTGGCCGTCGGCCCGGCGCACCAGCCCCGGCCCTTCCTTCCACGGCCCGGGGATCACCACGGGCTGGAAGGGGTGCTCGGCGAAGTCCGCCGTCCAGAACGTCAGCGTCGTCCCCGTGTCGGTCTCGTGCGCGACGACGAACGCGTCGAGCGCCCCCACCCACATCAGGTCCGCGCTGAACCCGTCGACGACCGAACGGGCCCGCGGCGCCGAAGTCGACGAGACGGGAACGAACCCGCCGACGTCCAGTGCCTGCACGCCGGAGCCGAACGCCGGATCGGGCGACCGCAGCACGAACTGGCCGGCGCCGTTCCAGCCCGCGGCGCGGGCGGTGGTGTCGGTGAACATCAGGTAGAACCAGCCGTCGAGGTACACGACCGAGGGCTGGCCGGCGCCGTAGACGTTCTCGCGGTGCACGTCGTGCGACGGCCCGAGGATCGGCTTCCCACCCGCCGCGCGCGTCCAGTGCACGCCGTCGGTGCTGGTCGCGAGCCCGATCGCGTTGCCGAGCGCGTGGTCACCGGCGGCGCCGGTGTAGTAGAGGTAGTAGGTCGAGCCGACCCGCAGTACCGAGGGGTCGCAGGTGTGCATGCCGTCGAACTGCCCGGGCGCGCCGGAGAACACGGCCGCCGGTATCCCGCCGTCCGGCGCGGTGAACGGCCCGTCGATCGACTGCGCCTGCGCGTAGAGGATGTCGTCGCCGGGCGGCCCGGCGCCGCCGTACTGGCTGCACCACCACATCCGGGTCTGCCCGCGGTCCAGCATCACGGACGGTCCGTAGTTGTAGACGGCATCCGCCCCACCGGCGGCGATCACGCCACCACTCTCCCGGGGGTCACCCGAAGCGAGCTTGACATCGGCGGGCCGAGGCGCCGCGGCGGTCTTCCCGCCCGCAATGGCCGGCTGCTCCCCCGCCGCCTGCGGCTGGGCGTAACCCTGGGTGCAGCCCGCGACGAGGAGCGCCGCCAGGACACTGGCGGGCAGGGCACGAGCGGGTCGCCGACCCCCACGACGAAACGGGCGCACGACATCGGAGTGTAGCGAGACTCAACCTGCCCGAGTGACGGCGCTCCCGGTCGACGGTCCCTCGATCGACCCCCGTCGGCAGCCGCCTGGCGCACATCCGAACGGCCAGTGCTCCGCCGGGCCGACCCCAGGGCGTCGGGGCGCGGGGCGGCACGCGGCCCTTCCACTACCACCGACTCAGCCACCCGCCGGCCGGATCACACTCCGGCTGGTGGCCCCTCCACCGCGACCAGCTCGACCTCGAACCCGGCGTCGTTCTCGAGGTAGGCCGCGTAATGAGCGTCCCCGCCGGCGTAGGGGTACCGGTCGGCGAACAGCGGCCGCCAGCCGTGTCGACCCGCCCGCTCCGCCAGGTCGTCGACTTCGGCTCGGGTGCCAACGTGTAGTGCCAGGTGGTTGATGCCCGGCCGCGTGCGCTCGTGCGTCGCCGCGCTCAGCGCGGGCGAGACCTCGACCACGAGGTAAGTTCCGCCGAGCCGCCAGCTGACCCCCGCCGGCCAGCGCTGGAACTCCCGCCAGCCGAGCTCGCCGAGCAGCCAGCCCCAGCTCCGCTCGGCCTCGGCGAGGTCCGGCACCCACAGCTCGATGTGGTGCGGCCGGCCGTGACGGGCAGGCAGCGCGACCAGCACGCGGTGCAGATCGCCGTAGTGGACGCCGCTGCCGACGTCGAGGAATCCCAGCCGCCCGGCGATCTTCCGGCTCGCCGCGTTCCGCTCGTGGACCAGCGCCCAGACCGCCGGGAGCCCGAGCGCGCCGAGCCCGTGGTCCAGCAGCGCGCGGGCGGCCTCGGTCGCCAGGCCCTGCCCGGCGTGCGCGCTCGCGACGTAGTAGCCCAGCTCGGGCACGCCGCCCGGCAGCTCCGACGACGGCCGCAGGTGCGCGACGCCGACGACCTCGCCGTCGCGCTCGATCACCCAGTGGCCCTGACCCGCCGGGCCGCGGTAGTCCAGCCGGCGGTCGACCATCGCGTTGGCCGCGGCCGGGTCGGCGAAGTCGGCCGCGAAGAACCGGCTCATCTCCGGGTCGGAGAACACCTTCACGACGTCCTCCCGGTCGGCCTCGACCAGCTGCCGCAGCCGCAGCCGCGGCGTGGTCAGCGCCGGCAGGGTCATTCCGGGTGCGCCGCGAGCCAGCGCAGGGCGAGCGGGTAGCCGTCCACGCCGAGGCCCGCGATCACCGCGGTCGCGATGTCCGACAGCACGCTGTGGTGCCGGAACGCCTCCCGCTTGTGCACGTTCGAGATGTGCAGCTCGATCAGCGGCGCGGTGAGCTGCGCGGCGGCGTCGCGCACCGCGATCGAGTAATGCGTCCAGGCGCCGGCGTTGAGGACCACCGGGTGGCCGCCGTCGGCGGCTTCGTGCAGCCAGCCGACCAGCTCGCCTTCGTGGTCGGTCTGCCGGACCTCGACCTCGATCCCCAGCTCGGCGCCGGTCTTGACGCACAGCGCCGCGAGGTCGTCGTGGGTGGTCGAGCCGTAGACCGACGGTTCACGCTTGCCGAGCCGCCCCAGGTTGGGGCCGTTGAACACGAACGCCTTCACAGCAGCACGCTCCCGCCGCTCGCCGGGGCGTCGGCCGCGATCGCCGAGTACGCGGCCGCGAGCAGCGCCGGGTCCGGGCCCTCGAGCCGGCCGGGCTTGCCGAGGCCGTCGAGGACGACGAACCGCAGCACCCCGGAGCGGGTCTTCTTGTCGCCCTTCATGGTTTCCAGCAACTGCGACAACGCGTCGGCGTCGTAGGTCGTCGGCAGGCCGAGCAGCTTCAGCACGGCCGCGTGGCGTTCGGCCGTGGCGTCGTCGAGCCGCCCGGCCAGCCGCGCCAGCTCGGCGGCGAACACCAGGCCGACGCTCACCGCGGCGCCGTGCCGCCACCGGTACCGCTCGCGGCGCTCGATCGCGTGGCCGAGGGTGTGGCCGTAGTTGAGGATCTCCCGCAGGTCGGACTCGCGCAGGTCGGCCGCCACGACGTCGGCCTTGACCTGGATCGACCGGCGGACCAGCTCGGCCAGCACGTCCCCGGACGCGTCGAGCGCCCCGGCCGGGTCCGCCTCGATCAGCTCGAGGATCCGCGGATCGGCGATGAAGCCGGTCTTCACGACCTCGGCCATGCCGGCGACGAGCTCGTTCTTCGGCAGCGTCTCCAGCGTGGCGAGGTCGGCGAACACCGCGCTCGGCTCGTGGAACACCCCGACGAGGTTCTTCCCGGCTTCGGTGTTGATGCCGGTCTTGCCCCCGACCGCGGCGTCGACCATGCCGAGCAGCGTGGTCGGCACGTTGACCAGCCGGACCCCGCGCATCCAGGTGCCCGCGACGAACCCGGCGAGATCGGTGACCGCGCCGCCGCCGAGACCCACCACGACCCCGCGGCGGTCCAGCCCGATCCGGCCGAGCACCTCCCAGCAGAAGCCGGCGACGGTCAGCGCCTTGCCGTCCTCGGCGTCCGGGATCTCGACGCGGTGCGCGTCGAGCCCGGCCGCGTTCAGCTCGTCGCGGATGGCCTCGGCCGTGGCGGTCAGCGTGGGCGGGTGGATCAGCGCGATCTTCGAGGCGTCGGCCAGGTGCGCGGTGAGGTCGCCGAGCAGGCCGCGCCCGACCACGACGTCGTAGGGATGGGCGGTGGCGACCGGAATGCGCGCCGGATCGGACTGCACCGGATCGGACACTGGGTGACTCACTCCTTGGCTTCGGCGGGAACGGCGAGTTCCGCCATGACGTGCGTGACGATCTCGGCGGGCGTCCGGTCGTCGGTGACGATCTCGACGGTGGCGACCTCGCGGTAGACGGGCACCCGCTCGTCGAGCAGTTTCTTGAAGGTGGCGCGGGGGTTCACCCCGGCCAGCAGCGGCCGCGCGTTCGACAGGCCGGTGCGCCGCACGCCGGCCGCCAGGCCGACGTTGAGGAACACGACGGTGTGCCCGGCCAGCCGGGCCCGCGTGCCGGGGGTGAGCGGCGCGCCGCCGCCGAGGGAGAGCACGCCGTCGTGCTCCGCCAGCGCGGTGGCGACCGCTTCCTCTTCCAGCGCGCGGAAGGCGGGTTCCCCGTCTTCCGCGAAGATGTCGGAGACACTGCGCCCGGCGCGCGCGACGATGTCGTTGTCACTGTCCCGGAACACGACGCCGAGCGCGGCCGCCAGCAGTGGCCCGACCGTGCTCTTGCCCGAGCCGGGCGGCCCGATGATCACCGCGCGAGGACTCACCACCGCTCCTCGAGGGCCTTGAGGTACGCCTCGGCGTTGCGCTTGCTCTCGGCGAGGGAGTCGCCGCCGAACTTCTCCAGCGCGGCGTCGGCGAGGACGAGTGCCACCACCGACTCCAGCACGACCCCGGCGCGCGGCACCGCGCAGACGTCGGAGCGCTGGTGGATGGCGACCGCGGGCTCGCCGGTCTTGACGTCCACTGTGGACAGTGCTTTGGGGACGGTCGAGATCGGCTTCATCGCGACCCGCACCCGCAGTGGCTCGCCGTTGGTGATGCCGCCCTCGAGGCCGCCCGCGCGGTTGGACCGGCGGGTGACGCCGACCGGGCCCGAGCCGCGGTCGATCTCGTCGTGCGCCTGGCTGCCCCAGCGGCGGGCCGTGGTGAAGCCGTCCCCGACCTCGACGCCCTTCATCGCCTGGACGCCCATCAGCGCGCCGGCCAGCCGCGCGTCGAGCCGGCGGTCCCAGTGCACGTGGGAGCCGAGGCCCGGCGGGAGGCCGTAGGCGAGGACCTCGATCACGCCGCCGACGGTGTCGCCCGCCTTCCGCACGGCGTCGACCTCGGCGACCATCGCGTCGGTGCCCTCCTGGCTGAACGCGCGTACCGGGCTCTCGTCGATGGCGGCCAGGTCGGCGGCGACCGGCAGCGGGCCTTCGGGCGCGTCCGCGCCGCCGATCGAGACGACGTGGCTGAGGATCTCGATGCCGAGCAGCTGCCGCAGGTAGTTCCGCGCGACGGTACCCAGCGCGGTCCGCGACGCGGTCTCCCGCGCGCTCGCCCGCTCCAGCACCGGGCGGGCCTCGTCGAAGCCGTACTTCTGCATGCCGGGCAGGTCCGCGTGGCCCGGACGGGGCCGGGTGAGCGGTTCGTTGCGCGCGAGGCCCTCGAGGATCTGCGGGTCGACCGGGTCGGCCGCCATCACCTGCTCCCACTTGGGCCACTCGGCGTTCTCGATCTGCACCGCGACCGGGCCGCCCTGGGTGAGGCCGTGGCGCACGCCGCCGAGGAAGTCGATGTGGTCGGTCTCGAAGCCCATCCGCGGGCTGCGCCCGAAGCCGAGGCGGCGCCGGGCCAGCTGCTCGCTGACGTCGGCGGTGGTGACGCCCACGCCGGCGGGCATGCCTTCGAGCACGGCGGCCAGCGCGGGCCCGTGCGATTCACCTGCGGTGATCCAGCGCAACATGGGCTCAATCCTGTCACGGGGGCGGTGCGGGGCGGGACATGCCTCCGGTCACGCCGCACCGGGGAAGAGGGCACACAGCCAGGTGGCGCTGAGCAGCGCGGGTCCGTGGGGTACGCGGCGGTCCTTCCGCACGACCGCGACGACCAGACTCAGCAGCGCCGCCAGGACGGCCGCCGACGCGAGGGCGGACCAGCCCGCCGCGCCCAGCACCGCGCCGAGGCTGCCGGACAGCTTCACGTCCCCCGCACCGAGACTGCCCGGCGCGGCGCGGTGGACCAGCGCGTGCGCGCCACCGAACAGCAGGGCACCGGCAGCCGCGCGCACGGCGAGCGAGGGACCGCCGCCGCCCAGCGCGGCCGCCCCGACCGCGGCGCCGAAGAGCGGGTAGGCGGGCAGGGTGAGCACGTCGGGCAAGCGGAGGTGGCGCAGGTCGGCGAGGGCGAGCGGAGCGGCGACGATGGCGAGGAGCACGGGCACGGGCAGCCACCAGCCCGGCCAGCCGCCGGTGAGCCGGCGCGCGGTGGCGGCGGCCACGCCGAGGGCGGCCAGGACGGCGGTGAGCGGCACCGAGACCGGCGCCGACGCGCGGTTGAGGACCCACGCCGTGGGTGGCGCGGTGGCGGCTCCGGCTGCTGCCGCGGTGCCGAGGATCAAGGTCGTCGAGGTCATGGTTCCACCCTGCTGCGGCGGGGCTGAGCAGGGCAAACGGCGGGCGTCGCGAACGGACCGTTCGCTGCGTTACGGGCCGGTTTTCACTCCTGTGGGCGACGCGCGACGGCGCTGAGGCGCACGAAGAGGGACGCCGACCTCCGGCCGGATCGCGTCCCCACGGGGCCGACTCGCGTGCTTGAAGGGTCGACTCGCGTGCTTGAAGGGTCGACACACGTGATCGGAGAGTCGACACACGTGATTGAGCAGCCGACTCGCGTGTCCGGCGGGTCGGCTCGCGTACCTGGAGGGTCGGCTCGCGTATCTGAAGGGTCGGCTCACGTACCTGGACGGTCGGCTCGCGTGAGCGGGAGGCACCGCGTGCGGGAGGGCGGTGCGGGATCGGGTGGTGGCGGCGCATCCGGAACCCCCTGCGGCCCGGATGAGCCACCACCCTCACAGCGTCAGCCTGAGCAGGGCCCGCCCGCTCTCCAAGCGGACTTCGAGCGCCGCCAGGTCCGACGTCTTGAGTGCCGTGCCGATCACGAGGTGGGCCGTGTTGTCCGGGACCGCCTTCCAGGTCGCCAGCACCGTCTCCGCGCCGTCGCGGGCGACCGCCACCAGGACGTACTCGCCGCCGCTGTGGCCGCCCGTGTAGCTGCACGACATGTCCACCTGGGTGCCCCACGCGAACGCGTCCAGGCGGGCGTCCGCGCGGACCGGGAACTGGCCCAGCGCCGTCATCGCCACCGACGGTGGCGGGGCGGGCGCGGGCCAGGCCGCCACCACGCCCAGCGCCACGCAGGCCGACACCGCCACCGCGGCCGACACGGATGTCACCGCGGTCCGGATCCGGCGGCCGCGCCGGACGCGGCGAAGCACCGACGGCAGCAGCTCCGGGGGCGGCGGACCGGCGTCGACCGCCGCCGGGGGTGGTTCGGCCCTGGCGAGGAGGCCGGGCAGCCCGGCCAGCTCACGCACCGAGGCCGCGCACCGGTCGCACTCGCGCAGGTGCTGCTCGAAGCGCTGCCGGTCGTCGGGGGAAAGCGCCCCGAGCACGTACGCGGCGTCGAACGTCGCGAACGGGTCTTCGCTCACTGGGTCACCCCCCTCTCCTCGAGCACCAGGCGGAGTGCGCGCAACGCGTAGTGCGTCCGCGACTTGACGGTCCCCTCGGCCACCCCGAGCCGGATCGCCGCGTCGGCGACGGAATAGCCCTGGAAATAGCACAGCACCAGCACCTCCCGGTGCCGTTCCGACAGCTCCGCGAGCGCCTCGGCGACCAGCCAGCCCTGCACCGCGCGGTCGGTGCCGTCGCCGACGGCCCGCTCCGGCGGCCGGTCGGTCGTCACCTCCGACCGGGCCGTCGCCGACCGCCAGCCGTCGATGGCGATCCGCCGCGCCACCGTGAACAGCCACGCCCGCGCCGAACCCTGCGACTGGTCCAGCACCGTCGACGACCGCCAGGCCCGCAGCAGCGTCTCCTGGACGACGTCCTCGGCCCGGATCCGGTCACCCGAGGTCAGGTGCAGCGCGTACGACCACAACGCGGCCGAGTGCTCCTCGTGCAGCGCGCGCATCAGCGCGTCTTCGGCCACTTCCTTCACGATCGCGGTCCTAGACCGCGGCGCGACGCCGGTCCTTCACGAACATCAGGGCCAGGCCACCGACGATGCAGACCGCCTCGGTGATGACGCCCCAGTACTCGGGCTGGCTGTTGAACTGGTCGTGGTTCCCCATGAACCCGACGGTCGCGGCCAGCACGTACGCGCCGAGCGTCAGCGCCCCGAAACCGGCCGCACCCAGCGCCGGCAGCCAGTGCCGCCAGGCCAGGACGGCGATCGCCAGCACCAGCCCGGCGATCGCGTCGAGCAGGAACAGCGTGCCGGTGATGCCCGAGTAACCCTGCGTCCACAAGAAGTAGTGCACGCCCGCCGAGCCGAGCAGCGCGGCCGCCACGACGATGCGTAGAACCCAACTCACCATGATCGTTCCTCCACTCCACACCCACTCCGCTTATTACACGGAGGAGTGGCCGATCCGGTTCACCCCCGGGCGTCGATTCAGCCAACGGAGTGGGTGATCTCGCAGTTCGCGGATTGAACCCACCGGGGGTCGTCTTCGTAAAGTAAGACATGACTGCCGAACTGCACTCCCGCCGCACCGCCCTGACCACCGGTGCCGCCGTCGCCGGTGTCGCCGTCGGCACCGTCGCGCTCGCCGCCTGCGGATCGGAGTCCGACTCGAAGTCGGGCACCGCGCAGGCGCCGATCGCCGCCGGGACCCCGCTGGTCGCGCTCGCCGACGTCCCGGTCGGGCAGGCGAAAGCGGCCAAGGCCCCGGACGGCTCCGACGTGATCGTGGCCAGGACGTCCGAAACGGCCGCCGCCGCGTTCAGCGCGATCTGCACGCACCAGGGCTGCGCCGTCGCGCCGAAGGGCGCCGACCTGATCTGCCCGTGCCACGGCTCGGTGTTCAACGCGCTCACCGGGGAGGTCAAGCAGGGCCCGGCGAACAAGCCGCTGCCGTCGGTGCCGGTCAAGGTCGAGAACGGGAAGGTCGTCACCGGCTGACGAGCCGGGCGTACGCGGCGGGCCCTTGGGGACGAGCGTCCCCAAGGGCCCTTCGCGTGCCAGATGTGACAGACGTGACAGAACTTCCTCAGGCGTCCCAGCCGAACAGCGGGTCGCCGGCGGCGACGTCGCGCTCGGCGGCCAACCCGGACAGAACGTCCGCCGAAGCGTCCAGCGCGACCACCGGGACGATCGCCGAGTAGCCCGCCGCGGTCACCGCCTCCGGGTCCCAGCTGACGATCGGCTGGCCGGCCCGCACCTGCTCGCCCTTGACGACGTGCAGCGTGAAGCCCTCGCCCTTCTCCTTGACCGTGTCGATCCCCAGGTGCACCAGCACGGCCTTGCCGTCTTCGGTCGCGACGACGTAGGCGTGCGGGTGCAGCGTCGCGACCGTGCCGTCGACCGGCGCGACCGCGTCCGACCGGCCGCCCGCGGGCTGCACCGCGATGCCCGGACCCACCATGGCCTGCGCGAACACCGGGTCCGGGACCTCGGTGATCGGCACCACGCGCCCGGCGACCGGGCTGAGGATCTCCAGGCTCACAGCAGGTCCTCGATGTCGCTGGCGATCGTGTCCGCCTCCGGGCCGACGATCACCTGCAGGGCCGCCGACCCCATCTTGACCACGCCCATCGCGCCGGCCTTCTTCAGCGCCGCCTCGTCGACGAGGCTCATGTCGTCGACCTCGCAACGCAGCCGTGTGATGCAGCCCTCGATCTCGGTGAGATTGCCCGCGCCGCCGAGTGCCGCGAGGATCTTTTCGGGCCTGTCATCCGCCATCGCGGTCTCCTTGCTCACTGTTTGTTCCCAACCTGACGCGAAGCGCGTGTCCACCTGTACTACGCCGTTCGTCGGCATGCACCCCGCCTCGGGCCACGAACGGATAACGGTGGTTGACACCCGTCCGCACGGCGGAGCATCCTGCCCCATCAGATCATTGGTCTAGACCGGAACGTACCAATGTTCCGGGCCGGACGCGAGCACCGGTTCCCCGGTGAAGCGAGAACGAGGAGGGTGACGCCGATGAGCGCGGCCGCGCACGTCCCGCCACCCGACCGGGTCGTCAACGGGCCCACGCCCAAGCACGCCCAGCTGCGGGAAATCCTCCGCCGCACGGTGGAGCGCGAGCTCCCGCCGGGCGCGCCGATCCCGTCGGAACGCGAGCTGGCGCAGCGCTACGGCGTGTCGCGGCTCACGGTCCGGTCGGCGATCGGGAAGCTGGTCGAGGAGGGCCTGCTCGCCCGGGTCCGCGGCAAGGGCACGTTCACCGCGGCCCGGCGGATGGAGCTGCAGCTCTACCTGATGTCGTTCACCGACGACATGCGGAGGCGGGGGCTGACCCCGACGACCGCGGTGGTCTCGGCAGCCACCGAGGTCCCACCCGCCGCCTCGGCACACGCGCTCGGCCTGACCGAAGGCGCGTCCGCCCACCACCTGGTGCGGCTGCGCCACGCCGACGGCGTACCACTGGCCGTCGAGCGCGGCTGGTACCACGCGGGCCGGGCTCCCGGCCTGCTCGAGCTCGATCTGACCCAGTCGATCTACGCGCAGCTGGCCGAGACGTACGACGTGCGTCCCGACCGGGCGTGGCAGACGGTCTGGGCCGAAGGCGCGGACCGCGAGACGGCCCGGCTGCTCGGCATGCGTGCCGGCAGCCCGCTGCTCGTGTTCCGGCGGGTCTCCAGCGCCAACGGCGACCCCATCGAAGACATCACGTCCTGGTACCGGGGAGATCACTACCAGGTGACCATGCAGTTGGACCGGAACACCCCGGAACCCGGTCAACCACCCCACTATGGAGGTTCCTGATGAGCACCACCACCGCGGAGGGGGCGAAGAAGGGCGGCGGAGGCCTCGCCGGCCTTCAGCGCTTCGGCCGCAGCCTCATGCTGCCGATCGCCACACTCCCGGCGGCCGGTCTGCTGAACCGGTTCGGCCAGGACGACCTGCTCGGCAAGGAAGGCCTGGGCTGGGACAAGGTCGCCGCCGTCATCGGCGGGGCGGGCAACGCGCTCTTCGACTTCCTGCCCCTGCTGTTCGCGATCGGCATCGCCGTCGGCTTCGCCCGCAAGGGCGACGGCTCGACCGCCGTCGCGGCGGCGGTCGGCTGGGTCGTCTTCAACCGGGTGATCCAGGCGATCGCGCCGATCAGCAGCCAGACCGGCTACAAGCCCAGCTGGGACGGCTCGCCGCTGCACTGGCCCTACAGCGTCCTGACGGGCATCGTGTCCGGCATCGTGGCGGCGCTGCTGTGGCAGAAGTACTACCGCATCAAGCTGCCCGCGTGGCTGGCGTTCTTCGGCGGGCGGCGGTTCGTCCCGATCATCACCGCCTTCGCCATGATCATCCTCGGCGTGCTCTTCGGCCTCGTCTTCAAGTACGTCGACCAGGGCATCCAGAACCTGGGTTCGGCGATCGTCGGCCAGCCGGTCGTCGGTGGCGGCATCTACGGCTTCTTCAACCGCCTGCTCATCCCGGTCGGTCTGCACCAGCTGCTGAACGTGCCGGTGTGGTTCATCTTCAACGGCGGTGACCTGACCAACTTCTTCCACCACGTGCAGGGCTCGGGCACGTTCATGACCGGGTTCTTCCCGATCTTCATGTTCGCCCTGCCCGCAGCGGCGCTCGCGATCTGGCAGACCGCGCGCCCGGCGCAGAAGAAGGTCGTCGGCGGTGTGATGATCGCGGCCGCGCTGACCTCGTTCATCACCGGTGTCACCGAGCCGATCGAGTTCTCGTTCATGTTCGTGGCGTGGCCGCTGTACATCTTCCACGCGATCATGACCGGCCTCTCCCTGGCGCTGGTGAACGCCCTGGACATCCACCTGGGCTTCTCGTTCTCCGGTGGGGCGATCGACTTCCTGCTCAACTCGAGCCTGGACACCGCGCACAAGGCGTGGCTGGTCATCCCGATCGGTCTCGGCTTCGCGGTGATCTACTACTTCGTGTTCCGCTTCGTCATCACGAAGTGGAACCTCCGGACACCCGGCCGCGAGGACGACTCGATCGAAGCGGACCTCGACCGGACCGCCGCGAAGTAACATCCGTACCGACGAAACACCCCACAGGGAGACGAACATGCCGGAGAAACGCGTCGCCGTGGCCAGCAAGGTGGGTCTGCACGCCAGGCCGGCCGCGCTGGTGGCGAAGGCGGCCGCGGCGCAGCCCGTCGCGGTGCAGATCGCCAAGGCCGGCGGGAACCCGGTGGCCGCCGGCAGCGTGCTCAACCTGATGACCCTCGGCGCCGGGTACGGCGACGAGGTCGTCATCAGCGCCGAGGGCGAGGGCGCCGAGGAGGCCGTGGAAGCGGTCGCCCAGCTGGTCGCCACCGACCTCGACGCCTGACGCCGTACCCTCGCGCGAGGCCTCCGCACCGGTCCCCGACACCGGTGCGGAGGCCTTCGTTTCGTAGGCTGGGCGCATGGAGAGCGTGCGCCTGATCGACGAGTGGCCGGTGGACAACGCCGCCACGGCCGTCGTGTCCGCCGCCGGGAGCGTCGTGGGCAGCCACGGCGACACCGCGCGGAAGTTCCGGCTGGCCTCGGTCAGCAAGCCGCTCACCGCCTACGCCGCCCTCATCGCCGTCGAGGAAGGCGTCGTCGAG
>Ga0070668_100001439_pt1 | contig 17177 bp, 13 predicted proteins | sample KBSS43metaG_FD_64661 | JGI IMG/M metagenome (GOLD analysis project Ga0070668, IMG submission 64661) | Switchgrass rhizosphere microbial communities from Kellogg Biological Station, Michigan, USA - KBS S4-3 metaG | ecosystem: Host-associated > Plants > Roots > Rhizosphere > Soil ... | reverse complement strand
GCGGGAGGCTGGGCGCCGCGAATGGTGAACATACTTCCCTCGCGGGGCAGTAGGTGCTTCGGTTGCGACGCGCCGCCGCTGATACGGCACCCGTTCGCGGCGCCCGCGTAGTCACGCCGGCGGCCCTGCGCCGGCTGCTGCGGAATCGCGCTTACACACCGTGGCATCTGATCCGGTACTGGCGTTTTCTCCGGCTTCGATTGGCGAATCCGCACGTGATCACCCGGGGGATGGTCTATCTGGACGCCGGAGTAGAGATCTACGCGCGGCGCGACTACGGCCGGCTGATTCTCGGACGGTCAGTGCACATCGGCCGAGGCACGGCTATACGGTGTCACGAAGGCACCCTCCGGATCGGTGATCACACGGTGTTCGGCCGGCGGGACACGGTCAACTGCTACCTCGACGTCGAGATCGGCGAAGCGGCACTGTTCGCCGACAACGTCTACATCTCTGACTTCGACCATCGTCATGAGCGGGTCGACCGGCCTATCAAAGACCAGGGAATTGCCAAAGCGCGAGTGCGCGTCGGCGACGATGTCTGGCTCGGCGTCGGCACGGTCGTGACCCGCGGCGTCGTCATTGGCGCGGGCACCGTCGTAGGCGCGAACTCCGTCGTCACCCGTGATGTGCCGGCGTATTCGGTGGCGGTTGGTGCGCCGGCTCGTGTCGTCCGGCGGCGACGGCTCTAAGGTTTGCCATGTGGACCTGGACCGCAGTTCGCCCGCGGCCCGCGAGTGGGCTAACGATGCCATCCGGCGGGTCGAGGCCGACGCGAACCGGTCTGCAGACACCCACCTCATTCCGTTCCCGTTGACCGTCCCGTTCGTAAGCGGCGACATCGACCTTTACCTGAAGGACGAGTCGACGCACCCCACCGGATCGTTGAAGCATCGGTTGGCGAGATCGCTGTTCCTGTACGCCCTGTGCAATGGGCAGATTCAGGCCGGGACGACCGTTACCGAGGCCTCGTCCGGTTCGACAGCGATCAGCGAGGCCTACTTCGCCCGCATGTTGGGTTTGCCGTTCATCGCTGTGATGCCGCGCTCAGTGAGCACCGAGAAGATCGCGCTCATCGAGCGGGAAGGCGGCCGCTGCCACCTCGTCGACGACCCGACGACGGTGTATTCCGTGGCGGCCGAGCTGGCCCAATCGACCGGTGGCGTCTACCTCGACCAGTTCACGTTCGCCGAACGAGCCACGGACTGGCGCGGCAACAACAACATCGCCGAATCGATCTTCGAGCAGATGGCGTTCGAGCGCTATCCAGTGCCGCGCTGGATCGTCGTCGGCGCCGGCACCGGGGGCACGAGCGCCACCGTTGGGCGCTACGTCCGCTACTGCCGTTTCGACACCGCCGTCGCTGTCGTCGACCCGGAGAATTCGGCCTTCTATCACGGCTGGTGCGACAACGACCTGCAACACGTCACGGGGCTGGGTTCTCGCATCGAAGGCATCGGCCGGCCTCGAGTCGAGCCGAGCTTTTTGCCGGGGGTGGTCGATCGCATGATCTCGGTCCCGGATGCGGCATCCATCGCCGTCATCCGCGAGATAGAGCCGTTGCTCGGTCGGCGAGTGGGTGCGTCGACCGGCACGAATCTCTACGGGGCGCTGCGTATCGCGTGCGAGATGCGCGCCGCCGGCACTAAAGGCAGCATCGTGACCCTCTTGTGCGACGGTGGCGAGCGGTACGCCGACACCTGCTATTCCGACGACTGGCTCGTGGCGCAGGGAATCGATGTGACCCCATACCGGCTCGCGTTCGCGGAGACACTGCGTACCGGGACGTGGACGGCGGGCTGACGAATTGCCACGGACCGTCGCCGTATTCGCGATCGTAAGCGGCGGGCTGCTGCTGTCGTCGATCGCCTTTCTCGGGCTTTGGCGGATCGCCGACGACTCCCAGAATCACGCCTATAACCCCGGTGCAGTGCCGCCGACGATGGTCGCGCTGACCGCCGGGAAGCAGTATCAGATCTCGACCGCCGACGGTCCGGAAGCACTCGCGGCGCAGCACACCAACACGCTGAAGGATGCATGTACCTGGTCGGAAGGTGGCTCGGCTCCGCAGACCCTGGCCGTCACGCCAATTGCTTCCGATTCGCGCTCCACGCATGTTGTCGCGACGTTCGTCGCTCCGGCCAGCGGCGACCTGCACATTGCTTGCCCAGTCTGGGGGTCCGTGTGGGTGGACGACGCCGATGATGCACCGACGGATCTGGCCGGGCTTTTCCTTCTGCTCGGGGTGATCACGTTGACCAGCGGGGTCATTCTCGCCCTTACCGCCCTCTACCGTCGGAGCGTGGAACCGGCCGGCCGGCACGCTTCTCCGTTGTGATCTTGCACGTATTGCCGTCGAGATCTTGGACATACTGCCCGGGCCGAGAGCGACAACAAGTCCTTCCGTCATCGCGATGACGGAAGGAAGTCTTGAGCGATCGCGCCGCCAAGAAATCAGCGAGCGGCTGCGGCGACAACTACCTCAGGCGTGAGCTCGTAGAGGTCGGTGAGCTGTACCGAGGCCAGTGCGAGCGCGTCGGGCGACGGCGGAAAGGCGGCGTTCGGAATGGCGATCACCGCGAGACCAGCCGCGTCGGCGGATCGCAGCCCGTTGGATGAGTCCTCGACCGCCACCGCACGGTCCGGCCGGACGCCGAGCCGCGCGGCGACGGTCAGGTAGACATCCGGCGCTGGCTTTCCGGCCGGCACCTCTTCGGTCGATACCGCGACTTGGAACGCCGGCGCGAGGCCGGATACGTCGAGAACCGTTGAGATGAGAGCTCTCGGCGAGGACGAGGCCAGGCCGAGCGGCCAGCGGTCGGCCAGGCGGGTCACGGCCTCGACGGCGCCGTCGATGAGTGGTAAGTGCACCCGGTAACGGGCGGATATTCGATCGATCACCGTCCGGGCGATGTCCTCCGGAGACTCCGGAATGCCGACCACATCGTGTAGGTACCGCGACCACTCCGGCGTGCTCATGCCCTGCATCGCCCGGGTAGCGTCGTCTGGCCATGGGCGCCAAGCTTCGGCCGCGACTTCGCGACGGAGTTCGTCCCAGATCGTCTCCGAGTCGACGAGGATTCCGTCGAGATCGAAAATGACGGCACTGACCGACGTGGACTCGGCGTCGTCTGCCACCACACGCTCCTCCGGGAGTGAGCTCCAGCGCTAGGGCGTGTCCCGCAATCCCACGCTCTGCTGCGCGGTGCTCGGATCGGCGCCTGGCTGCGTTGTCGTCCTCGGCAGTGGCTCCGCCACAGCTCTCGTCCTCCGCCTTGCCAGCCGCCGCCCGACCTCCGCTCGCGACGAACAGGGATCACGGGACACGCCCTAGTCTGCCGGACGTTGCGATCGTCACATCCCCGGGCGGATTGACTTCAACCGCGCTTGACGTTGCATCCTGACGTGGTGGTGTTGACGGACGTCCGAGAGCAAGGTCCGCCTTCCACCTCCGTTTTCGCACCGGCCTACCGCGTGACGAGCGCCGGCATCCTCATCCTGGTCACCCTCATCGCCTTCGAGGCAATGGCGGTAGCCGCGGCGTTGCCGACAGCCGCCCGAGAGTTGCACGGCGTTGGGGCGATCGGGTGGGCGTTCACCGCATTTCTCGTCGCCAACGTCGTCGGCCTGGTCGTGTCCGGCCAGATCTGCGACACCCGCGGCCCGCGACTGGCTACCGCGGCCGGGCTCGTCGCGTTCATCGGCGGGCTCGCGATATCCGGGACCGCGACGACCATGGCTCAGCTCGTGGCCGGGCGTGCGGTTCAGGGCTTGGGCGGCGGTCTGCTCATCACGGCGATCTACGTGGTGCTGGGGGAAGCGTTCCCGGAGGTCGTGCGACCGAAGATCTTCGCCGCTATGTCAGGGGCGTGGGTCCTTCCGGCGCTACTCGGCCCGATCGTGGCCGGGACCCTTTCCGAACACGCCAGCTGGCGCTGGGTCTTCATCGGTTTGTTGCCGTTCGTGGTGCTGGGCGCCGCGCTGATGGTGCCCGTGCTGAGCACGGAGTCGGGTCGGGGTCGTGGTACGACGTCGCGGGGCGCCTTGGCTGATCCCAGCCGTATCGTGCGCGCCCTGGCGACCGCAGCCGGGATCGCAGCGCTCGAGGCAGCAGGCCAGCACCCGTCATTCATCACCGTCGGCGCGGCCGTGGTCGGCGTCGGCGCACTGATCTGGGGTCTGTCCGGGCTACTGCCGGCCGGGACCTGGCGGGTCCGGCGCGGGGTCTCGGCGCCGATCGTCCTTCGTGGCTTGCTTGCCGGTGCGTTCTTCGGCACCGAGTCGCTGGTGCCGCTCACACTTGCGGTGCAGCACGGGTTCGGCGCGCTATCCGCTGGTCTGCCGCTGGTGATCACCGGGCTGACGTGGACCCTCGGCTCGTGGTGGCAGGGCCGAGAAAGCGTCCGGGTCGAGCAACGGGTCAACCTGATCCGCGCCGGCTTCCTGTTCGTTGCCGCAGGTGCCGTCGGCGTTGCCATTGCGGCCCAACCGGGCGCTCCGGGCTGGCTGGTGTACCTTCTTTGGGCGCCGGCCGGGATCGGCGCCGGGCTGACCATGTCGAGTGTCGGCGTCCTCCTGCTGCTGTTCACCAACGACGCCGATCGCGGTGCCGACTCGGCCGCGTTGCAGCTCTCGGACACCGTGACGACCGCCATCACCACCGGCATCGGCGGTGTGCTCATCGCCGCGGCCGCGGGTGGTCTGTTCGGCTACACCACCGCGTTCACGGTGCTATTCGTCTTGATGGCCGCCGTCGCGGTATTCGGACTGGTGCTAGCCCGTCAGGCCCGCCCGCCAACGTGACGATCCGCGGCAAGCAACCGGTCCGTGATCATTTCGCCGATCGGAATCGCCGACGTCGCGGCTGGTGACGGTGCGTTGCAGACATGCAAGGTGCGGGCGGTCTCCGCGAACAGAAAGTCGTGAACCAGACTGCCGTCCCGCAGTACCGCCTGAGCCCGGATACCGGCCGGTTCCGGTTGCAAGTCGTGCAGGCCGAGACTTGGCGCGTACTTCCGGCATTCGCGCAGGTACCCGCGCTTGGAGAGCGAGTTGGTCATCTCACGCACGCCGGTGCGGATGTTGGCCCGGGCGACCCGCCACATCCCGGGGAAGCGCACGTAGTCCGCGACGTCGCGCCGATCGAAGGAGAACTTTCGATACCCCTCGCGGGAGAGGCCCAGCACGGCGTTCGGACCGACCGTCACCCCGCCATCGATCGTGCGGGTCAGATGCACCCCGAGGAACGGCAGCTCAGGATCCGGGATCGGGTAGATGAGGTGCCGGACGAGGTTCGACCGCCGTTCCGGCAGCCGGTAGTACTCGCCGCGAAACGGCACGATGCGGAAATCGACGTCGACGCCGGCCAGGCGGGCCAGCCGATCAGCTTGCAGGCCGGCGCAGACGACGACCCGGCTCGCCCGCACCTGCTCACCGTCGGACTCCGGAGCCACGACATCTGGCGATCGCTGGGTGAGGGTGAGGGTCACCTCATCGCCGCTCTCGGCGATACCGGTAACCATCGCGCCGAGCGTGAGCTCGCCGCCCCGCTGGCGAACAACCTCGCCCATCACCTTGGCAATCGCTCCGTAGTCGACGATTCCGGTCGCAGGGACGAACAAGGCGCCCACGCCTCGCACGTTCGGCTCGCGTTGCTGCAGCTCGCCGGCATCGAGGCGCTCGACCTCGACATCATTGGCGTGGGAACGCGCGTACAGCGCGTCCATGCGGGTCAACTCGGCGGCGTCGGTCGCCACGAGCAGCTTGCCGCACACGTCTACCCGTATTCCGTGGTCGGCGGCGAAGTCTTTGGTGGCCTGCGCCCCCTCCCGGCACAGCCGGGCCTTGAGGCTGCCTGGTGGGTAGTAAATGCCGGAGTGGATGACCCCGCTGTTGTGGCCGGTCTGATGCGTCCCGAGCGACCGCTCCTTGTCGACGAGGCGCAGGCTGGCGCCGGGCTGCCGGTCGAGAATCGCCATCGCCGTGGCGAGGCCGACAATGCCCCCGCCGACGACGCAGTAGTCGTAACGCATCCGTCCCCCCGAGGCGCCCTGACCGCGACCGTCCGGGCCGGGTCGCCGCTCATCGTAAGCTGAAAGCGATGCCATACCTCGACCACGCGGCGACGACGCCCATGCTTCCCGCGGCCATCGACGCCATGAGCGAAGCGATGGTGGATGTCGGCAATGCTTCCTCCCTGCACGGCTCGGGCCGGCGAGCGCGCCGTCGCGTGGAGGAGGCGCGCGAACTGCTCGGTGCCGGGTTCGGCGCCCGTCCGTCGGAGATCGTCTTCACCAGCGGCGGAACGGAATCGGACAACCTCGCCGTCAAGGGGCTGTTCTGGGCGCGGCGCAACGCGGACCCGCGTCGTCGCCGGATCCTCGCCAGCACGGTTGAACACCACGCCGTCCTCGACACGGTCGAGTGGCTTGACGGGACCGGGCAGGCCGATGTCACCTGGCTTTCGGTGGATGCTCGCGGTTTGGTCGACCCGGACGCGGTTCGGGCCGAGCTTTCCAGGCACGCGGATTCCGTTGCGCTGATCAGCGTGATGTGGGCGAACAACGAGGTCGGCACGGTGCAACCCGTGGCCGAACTCGCCGACATCGCCCACGAGTACGGGGTGCCGCTGCACACCGACGCCGTGCAAGCAATCGGCGCGGTTCCGGTGAACTTTGCCGACTCCGGTGCCGACGCGATGACGGTGACCGCGCACAAGCTCGGCGGTCCTTACGGCGTAGGCGCGCTGTTGTTGCGTAGGGATGCCGAGTGCGTGCCGCTCCTGCATGGCGGCGGGCAGGAGCGCGATCTGCGCTCGGGAACCTTGGACCCGCCCGGCACGACGGGGTTTGCCGTCGCGGCCTCGGCCGCGGTCTCCGGTCAGCCGCAGAGTGCCCGACGCCTCGACGGCCTGCGGACCCGCTTGATCAACGGAATTCGGACGGCCGTCCCGGACGTCATCGTCAATGGACATCCAACCGAACGGTTGCCCGGAATCGCTCATCTGAGCTTTCCCGGCTGCGAAGGCGATTCGTTGCTCATGCTGCTGGACGCTCGCGGGATCGAGTGTTCGACCGGATCGGCGTGCTCGGCCGGGGTCGCTCGCCCGTCGCACGTCCTGATCGCGATGGGCGCCAATCCGATCAGCGCGCGCGGCTCCTTGCGATTCTCGCTCGGTCACACCTCGACCGAGGCTGATGTGGACGCGGTGATCGAGACGATCGGGCCGGTCGTCGAGCGTGCCCGGCGAGCCGGTCTGACTTCTGTACTGCCCCTAGCCGGGATGACCGCCGAATGAGGGTGCTCGCGGCGATGAGCGGTGGGGTGGACTCCGCCGTCGCGGCCGCTCGCGCGGTCGATGCTGGACACGACGTCACCGGTGTGCACCTGGCGCTGTCGGCGCAACCGGCGAGCTTGCGGCACGGCGCGCGCGGGTGCTGCTCGGTCGAAGACGCCAATGACGCTCGGCGCAGCGCCGATATTCTGGATATCCCGTTCTATGTCTGGGATCTCGCCGAGCGATTTCGCGTTGACGTTATCGACGACTTCCTCGCTGAATATGCCGCCGGTCGAACCCCGAACCCGTGCCTGCGCTGTAACGAGAAGATCAAGTTTTCCGCCGTGCTCGATCGCGCCCTCGCGCTCGGGTTCGACGCCGTCGTCACCGGTCACTACGCGCGCCTGGTGGACGGTTGTCTGATGCGTTCGGTCGACGTCGGTAAGGACCAGTCGTACGTCCTGGCTGTGCTGACGGCGACGCAGCTCGCCCACGCCATGTTCCCGATCGGCGACTCGACCAAGGCCCAGGTACGCGACGAAGCGGCGCGGCGGGGACTCGCCGTTGCTCGCAAGCCGGACTCGCACGACATCTGCTTCATCCCCGACGGCGACACCCGCGGCTTTCTGTCGCGTGAGCTCGGCGAGCGATCTGGACCGATCGTCGACGCCACCACGCGCACAGTGGTAGGCCAGCACAATGGATCTTTCGGCTTCACCGTTGGGCAGCGCCGAGGGCTGCATCTTGATCGGGCCGCAGCTGATGGTGCTGCCCGCTACGTGCTGTCCCTCGAGCCGGCGACCAACACAGTCCTGGTCGGTCCCCGGGATCGGCTCGAGGTGACAAGGATCGTCGCCGAGCATCCGGTGTGGACATCGGGGGTCAGCCCGAAGCCGCCATTGGTCTGCCAGGTACAGCTACGGGCACACGGCATGGTGTCTGACGCCACGGTGACCGTATCCGGTGACCGGCTCGTCGCGGACCTGAATCGGCCCCAGCGGGGCGTGGCGGCCGGACAGGCGCTAGTCGTCTACGACGGCGAGACAGTCGTCGGCTCGGCCACGATCGTGTCCGTGGCTCGGGTCGCCGCGCCGGCTGTGGCGGGCTGATGGCTGCGAATTCCGAGGTGCCCGCGCAGTCACGCGATTTTGTGGGGCGGAGCTGGCCACCAGGAACCGCAACCGGCATTGGCTCGTGGCCCGGTACGGACGTTGACGAGGCGGTGCGCACCGTCCTCGGCGAGCTCGCTGACCTGCCGTACCTCCCGGAGTTGCCCGCGCGAGGTATTGGCGCGGAGCTGATCGGTCGGACGGCCGGGCTGCTTGTCGACATGCCGGTCGAGGTTCAGCCGTCCGGGTGGCGAGTGACGGCACGACCCGGCCGCGATGTGCGCCGCGCGCGTGACCTGCTCACGCGCGATCTCGACAGCCTGCAACGTCACGCCGAGACACATACAGGTGCCTTGAAGGTCCAGTTCGCCGGACCGTGGACGCTGGCCGCCGGAGTCGAGCTGCCCTCCGGGCATCGCATCGTGTCTGACCACGGGGCCACCCGGGATCTGGCCGCGTCGCTGACCGAGGGGCTACGGGCAGCGCTGTCCGATCTGGCCGCGCGCATTCCGCAGGCCACCGTCGTGCTCCAGCTGGACGAACCCTCGCTACCGACCGTCCTGGCCGGGAAGGTTCCGACTCCTTCCGGGTATGGCACCGTCCCGGCGGTCGAGGCGAGCGTCGTCGAGTCGACGCTGCGCGACGTGCTCGACGTCGGTGCGACCGGCAGTCGAGTCGTGCACTGCTGCGCGGGGGACGTCCCGGTCCCGCTTCTTCGCGCTGCCGGCGCGGATGCGGTGTCGGTGGATCTGGCGCTGATCACGTCGGCTGATTACGACGCCTTGGGGGAGGCGGTAGACGCGAGGACGTCCCTTTGGCTCGGCGTGCTACCGGCGGTCGACGCCGAGGTTACGTTGGCGGCAGCGCGCGGCCGGGTCGAGCGGCTGTGGTCGGCGCTGGGGTTCGACCCCGGTCGGCTGGCCGCAGCGGTCGTACCCACGCCGGCGTGTGGCCTTGCGGGCGCTTCGCCGGCCTACGCGCGGCGAGCGATGGCGCTCGTGCGCGACGTGGGGCGGGCACTGCTCGATCTCACGGATTGAGCGGCCGCGCGTCGGCGTCTCGTGCGGATCTCGCCGTCGGATCAGGTGACCTGGATGATCAATCGCTCGGGCGCGGCGATGATGTCGACCTCGCCGTCCGCCGTCAGGTGAACATCCAACGGTTCGCCGGCAACCCGCAGTCCGCGAACCGTCAGTTCGCCGACCGGTGACGGCCGCATCGGCTGGATCCGAAGGACTCCGGCCGGGGCATCGGCCACCAGGCCGAGGATCGCCCTGACGATGACCATGCTGGCCGCAGCCGACCAAGCTTGGGGCCGGCACGAGGTCGGATAGCGGACTGGGTGGCCCTCGGTCGCGGCGGCCTGCCCGCCGTAGAGCTCCGGCAGTTGGCCGGCGAATGCCGGTGCGGCGGCGAGCAGTCCGTTGATCAGGCTTCGGGCCGCGGTCGCCGCGGCGGCGCCGGGCGAAGCCGCCAAGCCGGCGATCGCGATGGCGGTGTCGTGCGGCCAGACCGACCCGCAGTGATAGCTCAGCGGGTTGTAGCCGATCTCGCCGGCCGACATGGTGCGCAATCCGAAACCGCTGTCCAGATCCGAGCGGGCCAGCCGGCGCACCACCGCGTCTGTCTCGTCCGGGTCGAGCAAGCCGGTACCGAGCAGGTGGCCCAGATTCGACGTGACGGTGTCGGCCGGCCGGCCGTTCCGGTCCAGCGCGATCGCCGGGAAGCGGCCCTTGACGTCCTCAACCCAGAAGGCGGCCCGGAAGCGCGACCGCAGCACTGCCGCCCAGTCGCGCCAGAACTCCCCACCCGGTCGGCCGAACCCGTCCAGCAACGCGGCCGCGTGGCCGGCGGCCGCATGCGCGTAGGCCTGGACCTCGCACAGCGCGATCGGCGCACTGGCCAGCGTCCCGTCCGAGAATTGGACGGCGTCTTCCGAGTCCTTCCAGCCCTGGTTCGCCAGTCCGTGACCGGTGATATCGGCGTACCGGATGAAGCCGTCCGGCCCGAGGGCGTAGTCGCGCAGCCAACCCAGCGCGGCGGAAAGCGCCGGCATCAGGGCCTCGACCTCGTCGGCCGGTAGGCCCCACCGCCATGCGTCGTGCAAAAGTGTGATCCACAGCGAGGTGGCGTCGATGGAGCCGTAGTACACCGGGGGCAGCACGATCCGGTGGCCGGCGTGGCCCGAGGCGAGGTCGACCGGCGCCCGCCGCAACTCATGGAGGATCTTGCCCGGCTGCTCCTCAGCCGCGGCATCGGTGCGGACGCCCTGTCGGCGGGCTAGCGCCCGCAAGGTGCCGCCCGCGAGCCGCGTTCCCAGCGGAAGGGTCATCCGCGCGGCCCAGATCGAATCCCGGCCGAACAATGTGAGGTACCAGGGCGCACCTGCGGCCAGCATCTGGTCGCGAGTCTCCGCGGCGTCGGCGACGAGCAAACCGCTCAGATCGCTCACGCTCTGGGTGATCAGTTCGCTGAGCCGGTGGTCGCCAGCGCGCACGGTGGGGATAGCGAACGCGCGGTCGTCGCCGACCGGAAGGACCACCGCAGGAACGGGATCATCGACGACCGTCACCACGATCACTAACTCCCAGATCTGCTGGCGGCCGAGCACGACTGTCCAGGACAGCGCGCCGGCGGAGGTGATGCCGTCAGCCGGGGGGGAGTACTCGGCGAGGACGGTCGCCCCGTCCGCCCCGCGCCACCGGGTAGCCGCGGGCTGGACGTCCGGGGCCAGCCCGGCCGTCGGACGCCCGCTGGCCACGTCGTAGATCGGTGCGAGATCGCAGGCTAACGCGACTCCAACGGTGCAGCTGACCGGCTCGGTGGCGTACGACACCACCGTGATCACTTCACGCACGGCCGTGCCGGTCACCGATCGATCCCGTTCGACCAGCACGGTCGGGTCGGCGCCCGCGTTGCCCAGGCCCCGCCCGGCGCTCACGAACCGGGCATGCGCGGCGCCGGCGAAGTGCCCATCCAGTGGCACCGGCTCGGCCCCGTCGACGGTCACCACCAGCCCGGAGAGAATCCGCCGATCACCGGCGTACCAGCCCGCTGCCCCGTCGCGAACCTGGCCGTCGATTGTGGACAGCGCGAAAACCGGCGCCTGCAGGGCAATCACCATGCCGTGCAGATAAGGCTTCTGCCCGGCGCCGGGGTCGGTCCGTGCGGTCATCGGCCGGACATTATCGTCAGACCGGCTGAGTACCGTGGCCCCCGTGAGGACGCGTGCATCGCCGCAGCACCGGATCCGCGGGATCCGTCTATGAGCGCACCGTCGGAGGCGCCGGTCGACGCCCGCGAGGAGCATGCCCGTCTCTCCCAGGAGCTGGACGAGCACTCGTACCGCTACTACATCCTCGACGCACCCACGGTGAGCGACGCCGAGTACGACGTGCTGCTGCGCCGTCTGGAACACCTCGAGGACAGCTACCCCGAGTTGCGAACGCCCGCCTCACCCACTCAGCGGGTCGCCGGCACCTACTCCACGTTGTTCACCGCCGTGGAGCATCTGGACCGCATGCTGTCGCTCGACAACGCGTTCACCGTCGAGGAGCTCACGGCGTGGGCCCACCGAGTCGAACGCGAGGTGGGTGAAGTCCCCGCGTACTTGTGTGAGCTGAAAGTCGACGGGCTGGCCGTTGATCTGGTCTACCGCGCCGGCCGACTGGTGCGCGGCGCGACGCGAGGGGATGGGCGTACCGGCGAGGACGTCACGCCCAACATCCGCACCATCGAGGGTGTGCCGCACCGGCTCCAGGGCGAGGATGTACCGCGGGTGCTGGAGGTCCGGGGCGAGGTGTACTTCCCGGTCGCCGGCTTCGAGGGGCTGAACGAGGCTCTCGTGGCGTCCGGCAAGGTGCCCTTCGCGAATCCGCGTAACACTGCCGCCGGGTCTCTTCGCCAGAAGGACCCCCGGGTCACCGCCTCCCGGCCGCTCCGCATGGTCGTACACGGTGTCGGGCGGGTCGAAGGCGGTCCGGAGGTGCTCAGTCAGTCCGGCTGGTACGCCCGGCTGCGTGACTGGGGGTTGCCAACCTCGGCTCGGGCCGAGGTGAAGCCGGATCTCGCTGCGGTACAGGCGTTCATCGACTACTACGCGGAGCACCGGCATTCGGTCGAGCACGAGATCGACGGTGTGGTGGTCAAGGTCGACGACCTCGGCGTGCAGCGGCGACTCGGTGCGACCAGTCGCGCGCCCCGCTGGGCCATCGCCTTCAAGTACCCGCCCGAAGAGGTCAATACGAAGCTGCTCGACATCCGCGTGAATGTCGGGCGTACCGGTCGGATCACGCCGTACGCGGTCATGCAGCCGGTCAAGGTATCGGGATCCACCGTCGAGATGGCGACGTTGCACAACCAGAGCGAGGTCGAGCGCAAGGGTGTGCTGATCGGCGACACGGTGGTGTTGCGAAAGGCCGGCGATGTCATCCCGGAGATCGTCGGTCCGGTGGTCGCCCTGCGGGACGGCAGCGAGCGTCCCTTCGTCATGCCGACGAAGTGTCCTGCGTGCGGAACCCCGGTCGGACCGGAGAAGGAGGGCGACGCGGACATCCGCTGTCCCAACGCCCGGTCGTGCCCGGCGCAACTTCGCGAGCGGATCTTTCATGTGGCCGGGCGGGGAGCGTTCGACATCGAAGCACTCGGTTACGAGGCCGCTGGCGCGCTCCTGGAAGCCGGTGTCATCACCGACGAAGGGGACCTGTTCAGCCTCGACGCCGATTCGCTGCGGCGGGTCGAGCTGTTTCGTCTGACTCGGGACAGCAAGGTCAAAGGTCGGGTCCGCCAGGCCGGCGATCTCAACGCGATCGGGGAGAAGCTGCTGGAGAATCTCCAGGCAGCCAAGCAGCGACCCTTGTGGCGAGTGCTTGTTGGCCTGTCCATTCGGCATGTCGGTCCGACTGCCGCTCAGGCTCTCGCCCGGGAATTCCAGTCGCTCGACCGCATCGCCGCGGCAACGCCAGAAGAGCTGGCCGCCGCAGACGGCGTTGGGCCGACGATCGCCGAGGCGCTGCAGGAGTGGTTCGCCGTCGCTTGGCACCGCGACATCGTGGAGAAGTGGCGCGCTGCGGGTGTGTCGCTTGCGGAGGCGGTCCCGGACAGCGCAGATCGTCAACTGGACGGGATCGTCGTCGTCATAACCGGCGGGCTGGCCGATTACTCCCGCGATTCCGCGACCGAGGCCGTGACGTCACGCGGCGGCAAGGTGTCCGGCTCGGTGTCGAAAAAGACCTCATTCGTCGTAGCCGGCGAATCGCCCGGATCGAAATATGACAAAGCCGCGCAATTGAAAGTGCCGATCCTTGACGAGGACGGCTTCAAGGTGCTCCTGGCCGACGGGCCCGATGCTGCGCGCGAGGTAATCGTCACGACCGCAGAGTCATAACAAGTACCGCCGAAAACCTTCAGTATTCTTCGGCGCCCGCTAACCTCCTGATCAACGGGAGGTGATCGTCATGACTCGTCGACGACCGCTCAATCTCGTCATGACCGCCGTATGCGGTGTTCTCCTCGCTGGAGCTGCGGCGTGCAGCAGCGGCGGAACATCCGCGTCGAGCACGACCTCTGCTGCCGCGGTTGAGTCCCAGCAGACGGAGGACTCGTTGCCGCCTCCGCCACCCGAGTCGACCGGGGCGGAGCAGCCGCAAGGCCAGCAGAACCAACCGTCGGTGACCCTCGCCGCCCTCCCGGTCGGCGGGGCCGAGGACTTCGATAGCAGCGGCCCAAAGTGCGTCTCTGTGAGCTGGACCGGCCAGCAGCCACTGCCGGACGGAGTGCGGTTCCGCATTGCCGAGATTCACATTGACCGTGACTTCCAAGTCGTGGCTGGCGGGTCCTGCAACGACCCGTGCATCGGACACGTATTTGTCCCTGGCACCGGCCAGTGTCAGGCTAATGTCGCCTGGACTAGGCCGCCCGGACCGGAGGGCTTGCAGGGCGCGCTCAGCTTGGTTGGGGAGTGCATTGCACCCGACGCGCAGACCTGCCAGCAAGCGAAAGACATCCTCGATAAGGGGCCGGTCCAGACTGTTTCGTTGTCTGCACCGCCAGGCGAATCGAGCTCGTCCTCGTCGGAGGAGAGTCAATCCAGCGCAGAAAGCTCGTCCGGCTCGTCCGGCTGACCGCCATTGGCCGACGAGAGCAAGAGCAGCCAGTTCGAGCGCTATCTCAGTCTCGGTGCGAGCGTCGTCGCGCCGATCACCATCATCAGCGCTTTGCTCTTCTATTTCGGGTACGTCTCGTCGCGGGCGCAGTACGCGTATTTCGGGATCGACGTAGACACCATCGGCTTGAGCACTCAGGACTACGTGATGCGCAGCCCACAGCCGCTGCTCGTTCCGCTTCTGGTGCTGGTCATGATCGCTGTGGCCCTGGTGGCACTGCACCTCTGGGTGACCGCCTGGCTGGGTCGAGCGCGCCCCGAACGGGCCCGAATCGTGACCCATCGCGCGCTCTATATCGGGCTGGTCATCCTCGCTGCCGGCATTACCTTGATCATTCTGTATCCCGTCCTCGCCGATTGGCCCTACTACAACCTGGTCACGCCGATCATCGTTGCCGTCGGAGCGGGCGTCGTCGCCTACAGCTGGCGCTTGGTCAGCCGACTGCCGCCCCAGCCGGACGCGTTGCCGTCACCGGCGGGCTCGCCCGCGCTCCGGCGAATGGGTCTGGTGTTGCTGTGCGTTCTTGTAGCGGCGACGCTGTTCTGGTCGACCGCCACCATCGCGCAGTGGTCAGGTCGCGGCTTGGCGCGGCAGGACGCGCGACACCTCGACGACCTGCCCCGGGTGATCCTCGATACGAAGGAGCGGTTGTACATCACCGACCCGTTCATCAAGGAAACAGCGCTGCCACCAAGCGAAGGACAGACGTTCCGCTACCGGTACCGGAATCTTCGGCTGCTCATCCAAGGCAAGGATCGGATGTTCTTCGTGCCCGACGCCTGGTCGGCGAGTGACTCGACCCTTGTCGTTCCACTGGACGACTCGGTTCGGGTGAGGTTCCAGTTCCAGAATGATCCGCCCTGATCGGCATCAACCGGTGCGGACGATGTCTGGCGCACCCAACCGGGCCGCGTCCGCGGTCGCGTCGTCGCGCTGGTTCTGAGATTCCCGTTCGGCTGCGACCCGGGCGCGGTAGTGCGTAACCTCGCGCTGCAACTGGGCTTCGTCCCAGCCGAGTGGGACAGCCATAAGGCGGCCCACGGTCTCGGCGCACTCCACGCCGCGATCCCACGACTCGATCGATATCCGGGTTCGGCGCGCCAGAACGTCCTCCAGATGCCGGGCGCCCTCATGGGTGACCGCATACAGCGCCTCGACCCGCAAATAGTCGTCCGCGCCGGGTAGTGGATCCCCCAGCGTGGGGTCGGCCCGGACGAGCGCGAGTAGCTCGTCGATCGTTGACCCATAGCGTTGCAGCAGATGTTCGATGCGAGCAACGTGCAGTCCCGAAACGGCCGCCAATCGACGTCGCTGGTTCCAGAGACCGAGGTAGCCCTCGGCCCCGACGAGCGGGACGCGGTCGGTGCAGGAGTCCGGGACCCGGGCGTCAAGACTGCGGACGGCCTCGTTGACCGCGTCAGCTGCCATCACCCGGTAGGTCGTGTACTTGCCACCGGCGACGACCACCAAGCCGGGTACCGGGTGGCCCACGACGTGTTCCCGCGAGAGCCTCGATGTCGACTCCGACTCCCCGGACAAGAGCGGCCGCAATCCTGCGTAGACGCCCTCGACGTCCTCCCGGGACAGCGGCGACGTCAGTGCCTGGTTCACCCGCTCCAGCAGGTAGTCGATGTCTGTCGCGCTCGCGGCCGGATGCGCTTTGTCCAGGCCCCAGTCGGTGTCGGTTGTACCAATGATCCAGTGCCGCCCCCACGGGATGATCAGTAGCACGCTGGTCTCGGTGCGTAGGATGATCCCGGTGCTGGATTGCAGCCGGTCCCGCGGCACGACGAGATGGATCCCCTTTGACGCCCGGACATGAAACTGGCCCCGAGTGTCGGCCAATGCCTGCGTGTCGTCAGTCCACACGCCGGTCGCGTTGATCACCTGCTTGGCGTGGGCGGTCACGGCCTCGCCGGTCTCCAGGTCCACCAGCCGGACGCCGGTCACCCGCTCGCCCTGACGCAGGAATGCGACGACCTTGGCCCGGTTGGCGGCGAGCGCGCCGAAGGACACCGCGGTGCGTACGACGGTCATGGTGTGCCGAGCGTCGTCGACTTGCGCGTCCCAGTACTGCACGGCGCCGGTCAGGGACTCCTTCCGCAGGCACGGCGCCTGGCGTAGTGCCCGTCGCCGACTGAGGTGGCGATGCATCGGAAGCGCGCGTGAGCTGCCGTACGTCGTGGCCATCGCGTCGTAGAGCGCGATTCCGGCGCCGACGTAGGGCCGTTCCCAGGCGTGATGAGTAAGCGGATACAAGAACGGGACGGGCCGAACGAGGTGTGGGGCCAGCGTCGACAGCAGCAACCCCCGTTCGTGCAGCGCCTCCCGAACCAAGCCGAAATCGAGCATCTCCAGGTATCGCAGCCCGCCGTGGATCAGCTTGCTCGAGCGGCTCGATGTGCCGCTGGCCCAGTCCCGAGCCTCCACGATGCCGGTCGATAGTCCGCGGGTCACTGCGTCGAGGGCCGCCCCGGCGCCGACCACCCCGCCGCCGACCACGAGAACATCGACTTCGGTCTCGGCGAGCGCATGGAGCGCCTCAGACCGCGCCGCCGCGGACAGCGGTGCGCTCAACATCGGACTGCGCTCGGGGTGCTCCGAGCGACGCGCCGGCCGCGGCGGCCC
>Ga0070668_100001436_pt1 | contig 17192 bp, 15 predicted proteins | sample KBSS43metaG_FD_64661 | JGI IMG/M metagenome (GOLD analysis project Ga0070668, IMG submission 64661) | Switchgrass rhizosphere microbial communities from Kellogg Biological Station, Michigan, USA - KBS S4-3 metaG | ecosystem: Host-associated > Plants > Roots > Rhizosphere > Soil ... | reverse complement strand
TGGTACGGCATCGTCGCGCCGGCCGGCACGCCGGCCGATATCGTGGCGAAATTGCGCGGTGCGCTGTCCGAGATGCTGCGCACGCCCGATTTCCGCCAGCGGCTCGAGCAGCTCGGCTACGACCCCGTCGACGACAAGACTTCGGACCTCGACGCGATGATCCGTGCCGACATCGACAAGTACTCGGCGCTGGCCAAGCGCGCCAAGATCCGCGCCGGGCCCTGACCGCACCGCGGCGCACGATCCTCGGGGCCCGATGCGCTAGCCGAGCAGCGCATCGGCGCGCGCCGTCGCGTCGCGCACTGCAGGGTCGGCCAATTCGTTCTCGAGGAACTTCCGGGTATTCGACAGCAGCTGCTCCATCGCCTTCGCCGCCTGATCGGGCTGACGGGCGCGGATCGCATCGAGCACGTACCGGTGCTCGAGCAGCGAAACGCCGTACGAATCGCTGGAAATGCGGAAGCTGACCAGCAGACCAACACCGATGATGCCGCCCATCTGCATCAGCAGATCGTTGTGCGTCGCGGACAGGATGGCACGATGGAAGCGCAGGTCGGCCTCGATCGCGGCATCGGTGGTCTGGTCGGCGACTTCCATCGCCGCGTAGGCGAGCGTCATTTCGTCGATGTCGGCAGCGTCAGCGCGCTCCGCGGCCAACACCGCGGCCCGCGGCTCGATCATCCGGCGGATCTCGAACAGTTCGCGGAAGAACTGCGCACGGGGCATGCTCGCATAGCGCCACGACAGCACGTCCAGATCGAGCAGGTTCCAGTGCCGGGACTCGAGAATCCGCGTCCCGATCCGTGCCCGCGGCTCGAGCAAACCCTTCGCCGCCAGCGACTTCACCGCTTCGCGCACCACCGAGCGGCTGGCGCCCAGTTCGCGTCCCAGATCGGCTTCGTTGGGGAGCGTCACGCCGGGCTTCAGGTCGCCGCGAACGATCCGGCTGCCCAATTGCTCGACGACATGCGCAAACAGGCTGTGCTTGCGGCGCCGGGGCGCGCCCAGAAACGGCGAATCGCGATCATTCATATCAACGGGTTACAGAGCGGACATCCATCGATAACTCGATGAATTGACAACGCTATAGAGATTCATCTTATGATACTACAAATAACAACGTGTTCGTCGACGTCCGGGTCCAATCAAGAGGAGAGACCATGCGCCATACCCTGTCTTACGCGCTCGCCGTCTTCGTGCTGTCGGTGTCGGTCGCCGTCCCTGCCCAGGAAATCCGCCTGCGCGTCGGTCATGACCAGCCGGTCGGCAGCATGTACGACGAGGGCCACAAGAATTTCAAGAAGCTGGTCGAGGAGCGCAGCAACGGTCGAATCAAGGTCGACGTCTTTCCCGCCGCGCAGCTCGGTGCCGAAGTGGCAATGATCGAGGGTGTGCGCCTCGGCACGATCGACATGGTGTCGTGCAGCGCCGCCAACGCGGCGACGATCATCCCCGAGCTCGGCATGATGAGCGTCGCGTACCTGTTCAAGGACCGCGCGCACGTCGATCGCGTCGTCAACGATCCGAAGTTCTCCGCCGAGCTCGACAAGATCATCGCGGGCAAAAACCTCGGCATCAAGCGGATCGGTTACTACACATCGGGCGTGCGCAACATCTACAGCCGCAAGGGCTCGGTCAACAGCCCCGACGACCTGAAGGGCGTCAAGATCCGCGTGCAGAACAACCCGGTCGAGGTCCAGGTCTGGAAGGCGTTCGGCGCGATTCCGACGCCGATGAACTTCGGCGAGGTGTACCAGGCGCTGCAGTCCGGCGTCATCGACGCCGCAGAGAACGGCCTCGCCGTCGTCGAATCGAACAAGCATTACGAAGCCGCCAAGTACATCAGCCAGACCGAGCATCAGTACGGCGTCAATCCGCTGTTCATAAATGAGAAGAAACTCGCGAGCCTGCCGCCCGATCTGCAGAAGCTGGTGCTGCAGGCGGCGCTCGACGCCTCGGTCTACGAACGCAAGAAGGACAACGAGTTCGTCGACGCCGCCGTCGACGGCCTCAAGGCCAAGGGCGCGATCCTCACCAAACCCGACAAGGCGCCGTTCATCGCCCTGATCGCGCCGATCCAGAATCAGGTCGCGCAGAACATCAAGGCGACGGAGATTCTCGAAGTCATCCGCAGCAACGCCAAGTAAGTCGCGCGCCGGCGACGCGTGGAGCGCTTTTTCGCATGGGTCGAGCGGTGGCTTCTGCCGCTGCTCGCCGCCATGCTGGCGTTCATCACGATCGGCGTCTTCATCCAGGTCTTGCTGCGATACTTCCTCGCCCAGTCGTTCCTCTGGGGCGAGGAACTGTCGCTGTTCGCGTTCATCTGGTGCGTGTTCCTCGGCACCGCCGTCTGCTCGTGGCGCCGGACGCATTTCGCCTTCGACGCCTTTTCTGAAATGCTGCACGGACGGGCAGCCGGCGTGCACCGGCTGATCATCGACGTATCGGTTCTGATCGTGACCGTCGTCATGGTGATCGAAGGCTGGCATTTTTCGGTGGTCAGCCTGCAGCGGATGTCGCCGGCACTCGGGATCACGCTGTTCGTCCCCACGGTCGTCATCCCCATCGCCGGCGCCTTGATGACGCTGGTGTGTCTGATCGACATCGGGCGCGATGTGCGCCGGATCGTGACCGGGGACAAGGGCTGATGCATCCGCTGACCGTGCTTCTCGTGTCGCTGACGGTGCTGCTGGTTGTCGGCGTGCCGATATCGTTCTCGCTGATCCTGTCGTCGCTGCTCGTCATCTGGATGGCCGACCTGCCGACGGTGGTCGCGGTCCAGCAGATGTTCACCGGTATCAACAACTTCACGCTTCTCGCGTTGCCGTTCTTCTTTCTGGCCGGCAATGTGATGACCGACGGCGGGATTTCCGAGCGCCTCGTCAAGCTGGCGATGGCGATGGTCGGTCACCTTCGCGGCGGGCTCGCCCACGTGAACGTTGTCGTCGGCATGTTCATTTCCGGCATCTCCGGCAGCAGCACGGCCGACGCCGCCGCGATCTCGTCGATCTTCTGCCCGGCGATGAAGAAGCGCGGCTACGACGAACGCTTCGCCGTCTGCCTGTCGGCGTGCACGTCGACGATGGGGGCGGTGATCCCGCCCTCGATCCTGATGGTCGTCTACGGCGCGACGGCCGGAGTCTCGATCGGCGCGCTGCTGATCGGAGGGATCCTGCCCGGGGTGCTGATGGGTCTCGCGCTGATGGTCCAGTCGCACATTTTCGCGGTCAAGTACAACTTTCCGCGCGAGCATCCGCACTTTCTCGGCGTCGGCGCCATCTGGGACGGGTTGAAGGCCGCCGCGTGGCCGCTCGGCGTCCCGATCATCGTCGTCGCCGGAATGATCGGCGGCGTGTTCACGCCGACCGAATCGGCGTCGGTCGCCGCCGTGTACTCGCTCTTCGTCACGCTGGTCGTTTTCAAGAGCCTCACGTGGCGCGCGCTGCCCAAGATGTTCGGGGAGACCGTCGTCCAGTTCTCGCAGGTGCTGTTCTGCCTCGGCGGCGCGACGATCTTCGGCTGGATCCTTGCCTACTACCAGGTGCCGGACATGGTGACGAATTTCATCACCAGCTTCTCGCGCGATCCGGTCGTGATCATGATCCTGATCGTCATCATCAACGTGCTGCTCGGCACGTTCATGGACGCGCTCCCGGCGATCCTGATCTTCGTGCCGATCATCCACCCGCTTGCGCTCGCCGTCGGAATCAATCCGATTCACCTTGGCGTCATCGTCGTGATGACGCAGTCGTTCGGCCTGCTGACGCCGCCGGTCGGCATGTGCGCGATGACCGCCTGCGCCGTCGCCGGCGTATCGATGGCGCGCATCCAGAAACTCCTGCATATCATGATGATCCCGCTGCTGATCGTCATCATCCTCTGCGCGTTCATGCCATGGACGGTGATGCTGCTGCCGAAGCTGCTGGTTCCGCAGTGGGTCAAGTGACAACGGCAGCCAACCCGATCTCAGTAATCGCTCGCCAGGCTGAGCCGAACGATCGCCACACGTGGAATCGCCCGCAATGACCTCGATCGCCGACCTCGACACACCCGCCGTCACCATCGATCTGCCGATCATGGAGGACAACATCCGCCGCGTGCAGGCGCATCTGGCCAAGCACGGCATCGCCAATCGACCGCACATCAAGACGCACAAGATTCCCGCGCTCGGGAAGCTGCAGATGCAGGCGGGCGCGACCGGGATCACCTGCCAGAAGCTGGGCGAGGTCGAAATCTTCACCGACGCCGGCGTCGCCGACGACGTCCTGCTCACGTTCAACATCATCGGCGGCGCCAAGACCGACCGGCTGATGGCGCTGGCCAAGCGCCTGCGGCGGCTCGCCGTCGTGCTCGACAACGAGGTCGTCGCGAAGGGCCTCTCCGAAGCGGCCGTCAGCCACGGTGTCGACATGCGCTTTCTCGTCGAATGCGATACCGGCATGGGCCGCAACGGCGTGCAGACGCCGCAGGCCGCGGTCGATCTCGCGCGCGCGGTCATGAAGATGCCGGGAATGCACTTCGAAGGCATCATGACGTTTCCGTTGCGGGCGCCCACGTCGCGTGCTTTTTTCGAGCAGGCGCTGTCGTTGTTCAAGAGCGCCGGCATTGCGGTGCCGGTGGTCTCGGGCGGCGGCACACCCGCTATTTTCAGCACGCAGGACTACCCGATGCTGACCGAGCACCGCGCCGGCACGTACATCTTCAATGACGTGATGACCGTCAAGTCGGGCACCGCCACCTGGGACAACTGCGCGATGCGCGTGCGCGCCACCGTCGTGAGCCGTCCGACCGGCGAGCGTGCGGTCATCGATTGCGGCACCAAGGTGCTCACGTCCGACCAGTACACGGCCACGGGCTTTGGTCATGTCCTCGAATATCCGGACGCGGTCATCCCGCACCTATCGGAAGAGCACGGCGTCATCGACTTGTCCCAGTGCCGCGAGCGACCGGCAATCGGCGAAATCGTGCACGTCGTCCCGAACCACTGCTGTGTCGTCAGCAACATGGTCGATGAGCTCCACGGCGTGCGGGCCGGCCACGTCGAGACATCGTGGCCGGTCGCCGCCCGCGGCGCGGTCCGCTGACATGTAAGATCATCAGGGGCAGTGGAACTCGCTTCGGAACGGAGGTCGCCATGCAACGACTGACTGAACGGGTGGTTCGACGCAGCTTGTCGCTGATTTCAGTGGTGGCGTTCGCGGTGCTTCCCGCTGGCGGCGCAATGGCCGGTGGAGTGGACGTGCTTCACGCCGATTCGCTCGCCGGCCCCCTGCGCGAGATCAAGAAGGCGTTCGAGGCGAAAAATCCCGGCGTCACGCTCAATCTCAAATCGGGTGTGTCGCGCGACCTGGCCGGGCGGATTGTGAAGGGCGAAGCCTGCGACGTCTTCGCGCCCTCCTCCCCCGCCGTCATCGACGAGGACCTCCTCGGCAAGACGATCGCCACCACCGGAAAGGACGCGGCGACCTGGTATGTCGTCTTTTCCGCCAACGAGATGGTCATCATCACCGCCAAGGGCAATCCGCTCGGGATCCGCCAAGTCAGCGACCTGGCGCGCCCGCAACTCAAATTCATCCGGGTAAACGGCGAGAAGGATCTCGCCACCGGCCGTACGATCGAGTTCGTCAAGCGGGCCACCGCGCAAGAAGGCAAACCGCAGCTCGCGCAGCCGATCCTGGATAGTGCGATCGTCGACCCGGCAAAGCCCACGAGCGTCCCGGACACGATCGCTGCGCTGCGTGAAGGACGGGCGAACGCGGCGATCACGTACTACTCTGCGGCCGTGGCGGCGCGCAACGACATCGACATCGTCCGCCTTCCCGACAGCGTGAACATGAGCGACGCGATCCGCAACGCAGCCACGGTTCCCGGAACGGCGAGCAACGTGCCGGAGGCGATGCTGTTCGTCCGCTTCCTGCTTTCGCCCGAGGCGCAGGCAATCCTGAAGGACACCGGCCAGCCGCCGGTCGTCCCGGCGCTGCGCAAGGGCGCCGTTCCGGCGGACATCCATTAGGACTGACGGCGCGCCGCACGCCTCGCACGGGACATGCCGGCGACAAGTGCTCAGCGGCACCCGCTCATTGCCGCATGGCGGCCGCGTCGACGCACGGTGCCGTGCGGAGCCCATGCAGCAAGGCGAGCGCGCCGGTCGAGCGAGCCTGTTCCCGTGATGAACTTCGCTTCGAGCGACGCGGGCGACATCGGCTCGTCGCGCCCGCGGGCAGTCGCGCAGGATGGTCGATTGCAAGGTCGAGATCGACTGCGTGGCGTACGGGCCCTGACACCGCGTCGCCGCCGCTGAAGTCAGCCCCCGTCTTGCCCGGTCCATCGACCTGCCGCGCAGGCGAAAGGCGATCGCGCGGGTGCCGCAGCAATGTGTGGTACCGCACAGTCCGCTTCAGGCAGTGCATGCTATGGATGTAGACCGTTGACCGGCGGCATGCGGCTGCCGTATGCGCCCCCGACACGGCAAAGGCGCTGAGTCGTGCGCGCCATTCCGTTTGCGCACCAAGGTGGTGCTGCCGCGATAAATTGCGTCATCGGATCGATTGTCGGCAAAGCGAGAGAACGCGGAGATGACGTACTGCATTGGCGTAATGCTCGACGAGGGGATCATTCTTGCGTCGGATTCGCGTACGCACGCCGGCGTGGACAACTTCGCGAAGTTCTGCAAGATGACGGTGTTCGAACGTCGCGGCGACCGCGTGATCGTCCTGCTGAGTTCCGGAAACCTCGCAGGCACGCAGGCGGTGATCGGCGTATTGAACCAGCGCTGCAATGCCGGTGAAACGACCTCCAGCCTGTGGAGCGCCCGGACGATGTTCGATGTCGCGATGCTGGTTGCCGATGCGATGCGCGATATCGAAAGGCGCGACGGCGAGTATCTGCAGGAAAACGAAGCGGGGTTCAATGCGTCGTTCATCGTCGGCGGGCAGATCGGCGGCGAGCCCCCACGGCTGTTCCGGATCTACGCCGAAGGCAATTTCATCGAAGCGGGAATCGACACGCCGTACCTCCAAACGGGCGAAACCAAGTACGGCAAGCCGATTATCGAGCGCGTGATCACTCGGCATACGCCGCTGGCCGACGCCACGAAGTGCGTGCTCGTGTCATTTGATTCAACGATGCGAAGCAACCTGTCGGTCGGCATGCCGATCGACATGATTTGCTACGAACGCGACAGCCTCGAAGTACAGAAACGCAGGAGGTTCGACCACGGTGATCCGTATTTCACATCATTGAGCCACGAATGGAGCGAAGGCACGCGGCACGTATTCCGCAGGCTGCCCGAGCTGCACTGGTGAGCGGGCTCCTGCCATCGACGCGTTCGTCATCACCTGCGAACATGGGGGCAACCGGATACCGACGGCCTATCGGCGGCTGTTTCGGGTTCGGCGCACGCTGCTCGACTCGCATCGCGGATACGATCCGGGCGCGCTGGTCATCGCGAGAGCGCTGGCCCGCGCACTCAAGGCGCCACTCGTGAGTTCCACGGTCAGCCGCCTGCTCGTCGACCTCAATCGATCGGTCGGCCATCGGCAACTGTTTTCGACGGCGACGCGGGGCGAATCCCCGCAACTTCGCTCGGCGATCGTCGAACGACACTACCGACCCTATCGCGCGAAGGTCGAGCGAATCGTCGCACACGCGCTGAGACGCGGGCGGCGCGTCATCCACATTTCATCGCACAGCTTTACGCCGGTGCTGGACGGAAACGTCCGACGGGCCGACGTGGGCTTGCTTTATGACCCCGCGCGCCGCGCCGAGGCAGCACTGTGCGCGCGCTGGAAGGCCTCCCTCGCCACGGCCGCACCGCAGCTTCGCGTCCGCCGCAACTACCCGTACAAGGGCAACGGTGATGGACTCGCGTCGCACCTGCGCCGGCAGTTTCCGCACGCGTATGTCGGCATCGAACTGGAAGTCAACCAGCGCATCGTCGCCGCCGGCGGACGACGCTGGATCGCGCTGCGACGCGTGCTCATCGATTCGTTGCGTAGCTCCCTGTAGGAATCAGCCATGATCGCCAGCCAGCAGGCAACACCGTTTTCACCCTCTGTCCCGGCCGCACCGCGCGACCCGCACGGCGGACTGCGGAGCTCCAGGATGCAGATTCGCGTCGGTTTCGAAATGATCTACGAGTGCCCGCAGCCGACGCCGATGATTCTGACGCTGAACGTTCATTTCACGCGGGTATCCGATCTTGTCGGGCACGACGACCTCAAGTTCGATCCGCCGGTACCGATGGCCGCCTATCGCGACAGCTTCGGCAACTGGTGCACGCGGATCGTCGCGCCGCAGGGTCGCACGCGCGTGTCGGCCGACGCCGTCGTCAACGATAGCGGCGAACCCGACGCCTTCGTTCCCGACGCGCGACAGATGCCCGTCCCCGACCTGCCCGAGGAGACGCTGCTGTTCCTGCTCGGCAGCCGGTATTGCGAGACCGACCGGCTGTCGGAAATCGCCTGGGGACTCTTCGGAAACGCGCCGACCGGCTGGGGCCGCGTGCAGGCGATCTGCGACTATGTCCATCGCCACATCACGTTCGGCTACGAGCACGCGCGGATGACGCGCACCGCCCTCGAAGCCTTTTACGACCGGACCGGGGTTTGCCGCGACTACACGCATCTTGCCGTGGCGTTCTGCCGGTGCATGAACATCCCGGCGCGCTACTGCACCGGCTATCTCGGTGACATCGGCGTGCCGCCGCCGCATGGGACGATGGACTTCGCCGCGTGGTTCGAAGTTTTCCTCGACGGGCACTGGCATACGTTCGACGCCCGCAACAACACGCCCCGCATTGGTCGCGTGTTGATAGCCCGCGGCCGCGACGCTTCCGACGTCGCAATCAGCAGCACTTTCGGTCCCAATACGCTGGCGGGTTTTCGGGTCTGGACCGACGAGGTACGAGCCAACTGAGCGTAGTGCGACCCACCGGGGCGCGTCGTTGAAGTAATACCCCCTTCTCAAGGTGCCCCCACGCCCGTCTGTCGCTTTTCGGGTTCCGTCCTACGTCGTTATCGGCGCGCCGACCACACTGGGTAGGCGTGCGATTGCCTAGCATCGTCCCATCGGCCACTGTCATGGGCAGGCAGCCTCGCGGCCCGTGGATGGAACATGGTGATGTCCAAGACATTTCCGGCATCGTTGTCGCGGTTCGGAACCTGGCTGATCGCCATCGCCGCGCTCGGTCTCGCGGGCTGCGCGTCGTTGCCGCCGGGCGCGGACTTTCCGAAGCCCGCGTCGACGGCGATCGCCGATCCGGGTAACACGCGTCTCGGACGGCAGTTCGCCGCCGCCATCCGCAGTCATCCCGAGCAGTCGGGCTTCCGGCTGTTGCCGGTCGGACTCGACAGTTTCCTGTTGCGCGTGCAATCGGCGGACGCTGCCGAACGCACACTCGACGTCCAGTACTTCGTCATCCAGAACGACGACACCGGGCAGTTGATGCAGGACGCCATCCTGCGCGCGGCCGACCGTGGCGTGCGTGTCAGGGTGCTGATCGACGACTTCAGCCAGTTCGGCACGAACGTGCCGGCCACGGCGCTGGCGGCGCATCCGAAAATCGAGCTCCGCTTGTTCAACCCGTTCGCGTACCGCGGAACCGTTCGGTTGATCCGCGATGCGGAAATGATCGTCGACGCGGGGCGGCTCAACTACCGGATGCACAACAAGGTGTTCATCGTCGACAACGCAATGGCAATCGTCGGCGGCCGCAACATCGGCGATGAATACTTCCAGGCGGCGACCGCGTACGAGTTCGGTGACTTCGACGTCGTCGCCGTGGGTCCCGCCGTCCAGCAGGTCTCGGCCAGCTTCGACGCGTTCTGGAACAGCCCGCTCTCGATTCCGGTCCAGGCACTGGAAGGCGGCCGCGCGCGAGCATCCGATCTCGAGCAGCTGCGTGCGACGCTGGCCGCACACCGCGAAACGGTGGCCAGCGCGCCCCAGGTGACGAAGCTCGCGCTCGGCGAGCCCTTCTCCTCGCTGCTGGCCGGCCGGACGCCATTCGTCTGGGCCCGCGGCGAGGTGATGTACGACAGCCCCGAGAAGGCGAAGACCGCCAGTGGCGAGCAGCCCGGGCGCCTTCTGCACAAGCAGCTGCGCACCGTCGCGTCCGACGTGCGCTCCGAGCTCGTCGTCGTGTCGCCGTACCTCGTCCCCGGCGAGAACGGCATGCGCTACTTCGGGAAGCTGCGCGAAAAGGATGTCAAGGTGCGGCTGCTGACCAATTCGCTCGCGTGCACCGACATGCCGATCGCGCATTCCGGGTATCGCCCGTACCGGATACCGATGCTCGAGATGGGCGTGGAGCTGTACGAAGTCAAGCCGCAGCTCGGCCAGCCCGAAGTCCGCGGAGGATCGCTGAAATCGCCGAGCTCGGGTCAGTACGCACTGCACGCCAAGGTTTTCGTGTTCGACCGCCGGCAGGTGTTCATCGGCTCGATGAATCTGGACCCGCGGTCGCTGCACCTCAATACCGAGATCGGCGTCCTCATCGACAGCCCCGAGCTCGCCCGCCAGGTCATTGCCCGCTTCGACGACATCGCGCAGCCGCCGAACAGCTACGTGATGATGCTGGACAAGGCCGATCCGATTCGCGGACCCGCGCTCGTCTGGCGAACCGAGGAGCGTGGCGCGAGCATCGACTATCGCGACGAACCCGACACCACGTTCTGGCTGAAAACCAAGGTCGACATGCTGTCGCTGCTCACGCTCGAGGATCTGTTGTGAGCACGATGCGCGTGGCGACGGGAAACGCACTGGCCACGACTATCGTCGCGGCCACCCTGGCGCTGCTGCCGTTGCCCGCGTCATCGGCGCCGGCAGACGACAGCGATATCGCCGTCCACGTCGTCAAGGACGGTCCCGAAATCAGCGTCGTCGTCGATTTTGCGGTCGACGCGCCGGCCAACGTGGCCTGGGATGTCCTCACCGACTACGACCACATGGCCGATTTCGTCTCCAACGTCGAAGCCAGCCGGATCCAGCAGCGCGACGGTGACCGCCTGCAGGTCTACCAGAAGGGCAAGGCGACGCGTGGTCCCTTGACGTTTGGGTTCGAGAACGTGCGCGCAGTGGAACTCGTGCCGCAAAAGGCCATCCACTCGCGGATGATCAGCGGCGACCTGAAGGCATCGGAGTTCAGCACGCGAATCGTCGCGGGTGGCGGCCAGGTTCGCATCGTCAACCAGGGCCGCTACACACCGAAGATCTGGGTGCCCCCGGTAATCGGGCCGGCGCTGATCGAGGCCGAGACCCGGAAGCAGTTCGGCGAGATCCGCGCCGAGATGCTGCGCCGGAGCAAGCTGCAGGCGTCGTCAGGCCAGACGCGGCCACTCGCCGGTGAATCGGCGGCGCCGTCGCCGCTCGCGCAGCCCGTCAACTGACGTCGTCCACGGTCATGCCATCGCCGCGTCCTCGACGATCATCGTCGCGCCTTTTTCGCCGATCATCCCCACCGTCGCGTTGATGTTGCCGCTGGTGATCGTCGGCATGATCGAGGCGTCGACGACGCGCAGTCCCGCGAGGCCGCGCACCCGCAGCCGCGCGTCCAGCACCGCGTCCGGATCGGGTCCCATCGCGCACGTGCCGACGGGATGGTAGAGGCCGAAGCCGTTCCTGCGGACGTAGTCGACGATCTGCGCGTCAGTCTGCACCGACGGGCCGGGAAGCAGCTCGACACCGCGATAGCGCGCCAGCGCGGAGGCAGCGAAAATTCGGCGCGCCAGGCGGATCGCGTAGACGATCGCGCGCTCGTCGCGCTCGGTCGAAAACAGATTGCAGAAGATTTCCGGCGCCACCGTCGGGTCGGGGTTCTTCAGTCGGACCCGGCCCCGACCCGCGGGGTGAAGGTCTTCGACGACCAGCCCGAACGCCGAATAGGGATCGATCATCCGCGCCTTGTTGCGCTCTCCCTGCACCATCGTCCACAGCGACAGCACGAGCTCGATGTCGGGCGCGTCGAGATCCTCGCTCGAACGGACGAAGCACCCTGCCGGCAGGCCGGGCGCCGCCATCGGCCCGCTGCGCGACAGCGCGTAGCGGATCGCCATCAACGCCGAGCGCCATCGGCTGCCGACGATGTCATTCAGCGTCACCGGCTCCGTGCACCGATACGCCATTCGCACGCCGAAATGGTCCTGGTAGTTCTCTCCGACGTCGGCGCAGTGCCGGACGACGGGGATGCCGAGCCGCTGCAGCACTTCGGCCGGCCCGATGCCGGAGAGCTGCAGCAGTTGCGGCGAGTTGAACGTGCCGGCGCAGAGGACCACCTCGCGATTCGCTCGTACGTTTCGTCGCACGCCGCCCACCGCGACGTCGACACCGCTGGCGCGCGTTCCGTCGAACATCACCCGGTGGACCAATGCCTCGGTCACGACATCGAGGTTCGCGCGCGCCCGCGCCGGACGCAGGTACGCGGTCGCCGGGCTCGATCGGCGCCCGCCCTTGATCGTGTATTGAAAATAGCCGGCGCCGTCCTGTGTCGCACCGTTGAAATCGGCGTTCATCGCGATGCCGAGCTCGGCCGCGCTGGCGATGAACGCATCGGCGAGCGGGTGCCGCGACGCCGGGCCCGAAACCGACAACGGCCCGCCGACACCGTGATAGCGGTCTTCCCCGCGCTGCTGGTCTTCCGCCTTGCGAAAAAACGGCAGCACGTCCTCGTAACGCCAGCCGGTCAGCCCGAGCGCGTCCCACTGGTCATAGTCGCTGCGATTGCCGCGGCAATAGATCATCCCGTTGATCGATCCGGTGCCGCCGAGCACCTTGCCCCGCGGTTGATACAGCACGCGTCCGCCGAGCGCCGGTTCGGGCTCGCTCTCGTACCGCCAGTTGAGCCGCGGATTGTTGAACACCTTGCCGGTGCCGAGTGGGATATGGATCCAAGGGTTGCTGTCGCGGCCGCCCGCTTCAAGCAACAGCACGCGGAATTTTCCCGACTCGCTCAACCGGTTGGCAACGACACAGCCGGCCGAGCCGGCCCCGACGACGACGAAATCGTAGTTCTCCGCGACCGTCATCGTTGTGTGGCGGGAACGGCCGCGGGCTGCGCGCCCACGACATCGGCGCGCACCGCATCGGATGCGCCCGCCAGGTGCATGACGGCGCGATAGGCGAACACCATTCCCGGGCCGATCGTCGACCCGGGACCGGGATAGACGCCGCCGGTGATCGACGCCATGTCGTTGCCGCACGCGTAGAGACCGCCGATCGGTCGCCGCTGTTCGTCGAGGACGTTCGCGTTCTCGTCGATTCGCAACCCGACGGTGCTTCCGATCGGGGCCGGATAGACGGCGACGGCGAAAAACGGACCCGGCCCGATGGGGCGCAGGCACGGATTGGGCACGTGCGCGGGATCGCCGTAGTGCCGGTTGTAGAACGTCGAGCCCTTGCCGAATTCGCGATCGACGCCCGCCGCAGCATCGGCGTTGTGCCGCGCGACCGTCGCTTCGAGCGCAGCCGCATCGACGTCGATCCGCGCCGCCAGCTCGGCCAGCGTGCAGCCTTCGATCAGATAGCCGGCGTCGATGTATGTCTTCAGTCGCTGCCACACCGGGCGAATCAGGCCGATGCCGTTCTCCTTGACGAAGCGCCGGTCGCAAATCAGGTACGCAGGCACGGCCGGCGCTTGGGATCCGCCGGCGAACATCGCAAGCACGAATTCGTGATACGACGTCGACTCGTTGACGAACCGCTTGCCCCGCGCGTTCACGGCGATCAAGCCGGGTTTCGCCCGATCGCGAATATGGGGAAAGACCGAGCGGCTCCCGTCCGGCCAGTTCATCACCGACGCCGGCATCCAGTACGCTGGCGTGAACACGTCGTTGTCGACGGCCGCGCCGATCGCCGTCGCCAGCGACAGGCCGTCGCCGGTATCGCCCGCGAACGCAAGCGAGTGCTCAACGGGCAGCCCCGGCATGTAGCGCGACCGCAGCGCCGCGTCGGCCGCGAAACCGCCGGTGGCGAGGACGACGCCGCGGCGAGTCCGAACGCGCACGTCCTTGCCATTCATCCGGACGACGGCGCCGGCGACGTGACCGTCTTCCCGCTCCAGCGCGACGACGCGGGCGTCGACGGCGATTTCGACGTGCTTGCGGCGCAGGCTGTAGAGCATTCGCGCCACCAGTGCGTTGCCCATCACGAGTCGCGTGCCGCGGGGATAGCGGATGCGATCGCGCAGGTATCGAAGCACGAGCCGGGCGGCGGCGACGAATGCCGACCCGGATGCGAACGGCTTGATCAGCGGCGGGATGTCGTCGCGCGAAACCATCATTCCGCCGAGGACCATGAAGTCCTTCATCGGCGGCCTGACGAGCGCAAAATCCGCACCGAGCAGACGTCCGTCGAAGGGAAGCGATGCGAGGGGCCGGCCACCCTCTGCCGCGCCCGGCAGCTGCTGCTGGTAATCGGGATGCGGCATCACCGACCGGAATCGGACGTCGGTGTGCCGCTCGAGGTAGTCGATCGCTTCCGGGCCGCTGCGAAGATACGCGGCACGATGCGCGCGCGAGCCCGGCCGATCGATCAGCGCGTCGAGATATGCTTCGGCATTGGTAATGGTGTCGGCGTGCCCGAGCGCGACGCTGTGGCGGCTGCAGGGAATCCAGATCTCGCCGCCGGACGTTGCCGTCGTGCCGCCGATTTGGGCGGTCTTCTCGCACAAGAACACGCGCAGCCCCTGCTGCGAGGCGACCAGCGCTGCGGTCAGTCCCGCCGCCCCGCTGCCGCATACCAGCATGTCGACGTCGCGGTCCCAGTCTGCATGCGCGGTCTGGGCGGTCGACGGGCGCGGTGCCACGTCTACATCATCCGCGGCAGGGTCCGAGTTGCTCAAAACGTATCTCCGTCTCGTCTGGGCGTCGACTGCGACATCGCCTCGTCTCGATCGCCGCGCTCGGCAACGACCCGACGGCATGACTGCGCGCACGGTCGCCGGTTTCCACCATTATCGTTCATGCGACGCATCGCCCCGCCACGCGGCCTGCACCCGTTGGCCGCAGTTGCGATTTCGCCAACTGCGCCGACGTCGGCGAATGCGCGGGCGCACTATTCCTTTGCCGGTGACGACACGCGTAAACTTGCCGGCGATGCCCGGCTACGCGCGATTGACGCGGTGCCGATGGCGAACGAGCCACCCAACGCTCGCCCCGCCCGGAGGAACCACGGTGCACGACCCTGCAACCCAGATCGGTGTTTGCTGCATGCTGATACGCGGCGCTGAGTCGAAGGGCATGTTGCACAGGCGAGCAATGCGCGTGCGGCTCGCGCGCGGTTCGTGACGCGCGCGGCACCGCACAGGCGCACTGTCGCAGCGGCCCGTTCGCTGGGGTGGTCGGTTCTGATCGCGTATTTGTGCAACGGGTTGGCCGGATGCGCGGCGCTGCCGGCGCTCGGTCTCAATCTCGCCGCGCAAGGTGCAATCGGGCTCGTCGGCATGGGGCTCGGCTCGATGGACGCCGCTCGGGAGCAGTCGGAAACGGATCGCTGCGTCAAGCATGCCGGCCGGGGCAGCGCGATCAACGAGTCGCTGGAAACCGTGGCCCCGGGCAACGAGGGAAAGGTGGTCACGTTCGCGCCCGCCTACTGGCGGACGGAGTTCGCGAAGGACGGCTACCCGCAGGTCGAGCGGGCGCGGACGCCGCTCGAAGGAAAGCTTACGATCTCGGACAAGTCGTTCTTCTTCGTGCCGCCGGCTGGAGCGACCAGCGTGCGCATTCCCTACGAATTGATGCAGGACGTGGAAGTTCCGGGCAGCGCCACCGGCGAGCCGCGCGCGATGATCGTCAAGTCCTGCGTCGGACGCTTCGACATCGTCACATTCCCGCCGCCGGCGGGCGGGCAAACGGCCGCCGCCGCCGCCACCGAGCTCAAGGCGCGGATGACGGCGGCGCATGCGGCCGAACGTTGAACGCCGCGGCACGCCGCGACAGGCGGCCGCACGGTCGTGACGTCGGCAACGGAAGCCGGCGGCCACGTGCTCATCCGGATACGGTAATGTAGCGGCTGGGTGGCGCGCGGCGCCGGTCCCTCACGTGTGCCGACCGCAGCCCGCGTCCCGCTGGAGGTCCTCATGATCGCCAAGACAACCCGTCCCGCATACGAATTTCACGCGCGCCATGGTGTTCCTGCGATCGACCCGTCGTCTTTCGACGGCGCGTCGGCGCTGGCGCTGACGGAGGAAGTCGACCTTCGTGCCGGCGCCGCGCTGGCCCGCATCGCCGCCTATTGCCGGGACGACGACACTCGCGGCCGCACGCTGCTCAGGGTTGCACTGCACGGCAAGGTGCTCGTTCACGCGCAGGCCGAGGAAACCGCCACGATGCGGCTGGCACGGTATCTCGAATCGCTTGGCCTGTTGTCGGCCACGGTGCGCGACGCGACATTGGTCCTCTACGACGCCGACGGAACGCTGGTCCCGCTTCCGGATCCGCCGCCGTTCGATCGCGCGGCGCGATTCCTGGAAGCGCTGCGCGCCGGCAATCCTTATTTTGCGATCGATGCCGCGCTGGCGTTGACGCCGCCGGACGTTCACTACCCCGACCTGTGGATCGACCGGGACGCCGTTGCAGCGCTGCGTTTCCCGAAATGAGCGCCACCCGGTAGCGCATACGGCCGGCAGCGTCGCCGGCGTGGCCGACGGGGGTCGCGCGGACCTGATCCGCAACGAGCGGAAACGGTCATGAACATTGCGCGCGAGCCCGGCATCGATTGCCACGTGCACGTGCTCGATCCGGCGCGATTTCCGTACGGAGACGACACGTGGTACCGGCCGTTGCCCGCCGAGACCGGCACGCCGGCGCAGCTTGGCCACCTGCTCGACGCATACGGCGTGCGCCACGCGCTGCTCGTCGGCCCGAATTCCGGATATGGTCTCGACAATCGCTGCCTGCTCGACACGGTGGCGCGGAGCCAAGGTCGCTACAAGGGCGTCGTCGTGCTCGACAACGATGCCGGCCGCGACGAGCTGCAGCGGCTGCAGGCCGCGGGTGTCGTCGGCGTCGCATTCAACGTCGCGCTGCTCGGCGTCGACTTCTATCGGGACATTGCGCCGCTGCTCGACCGGCTCCGCGAGCTCGGGATGTGGGCGCAGGTGCAGGTCGAAAACGACCAACTGGCCGAGATCGCGCCGATGCTCCGCGACAGCGGCGCGTCGCTGCTGTTCGACCACTGTGGCCGCCCGGACCCGCGCG
>Ga0070668_100001433_pt1 | contig 17215 bp, 14 predicted proteins | sample KBSS43metaG_FD_64661 | JGI IMG/M metagenome (GOLD analysis project Ga0070668, IMG submission 64661) | Switchgrass rhizosphere microbial communities from Kellogg Biological Station, Michigan, USA - KBS S4-3 metaG | ecosystem: Host-associated > Plants > Roots > Rhizosphere > Soil ... | reverse complement strand
TCGTCCAGGGGAATGGCGCACCGGCCACGCTGAAGTCAAACTTGAGTGGCGTCGCCGCCACCAAATCTTTGGTGAATGCGCGCGCAACGATCCGATACTTCCCGGGTTTGAGCCCCTCGATGGCAAACTGCGAATCGCGGGCCAGCTTCTCCCGGATTATTTTTCCGCTGTCGTCATAAAGCGCAAAGGCATATTGAAATTGTTCGGGAAAGGTTCGACTGCTGATAGCGGTTACGTCGACCAGCAAACTGTTCTGCGGGAACTCCAATTTTAGACCGGCATTCAATTCTGTTGCCTCGTGAATTCGTTGACTGATCACTCTGGCCGGCAGCACCGCCGGTGCGATGTGGCCCGGTTCATAACGCACGACGCCGCGGTTCGTGCCCGCCAGCACACTCTCGCCGTCTTCTATCACCGCAAAGACCCTCTGTGACGGCAGGCCTTGCTCCACGTCAAGCCGCGAGACGATCGCACCGAATTGTTCATCGAGAGTCACGCGGAGAAGACCGCTGCCGACAGTCGCGCACCAGATTTCGCCTGACCGTCCGCCCTCATTGCGGAGAAAGATGGTACGTGCACTGGTTCCCCCAGCGATCTCTTTCAGTTTTCCCGCCTGATAAAAATAAAGCCCGCGGCCCGTTGCCAGCCAAAGGCCTGCGCCGTCGGTAACTGTCGACCAAATCGTTTCGTTTTTCAGTGCGTCCAGCCCGCTCTCAGTGGTCGTTTGTTTTCCATCAAAGAAAAACAATCCCGCATTGGCGGTCCCGATTAACAGGCGGCCCTCGCCATCGGCGCTTAGGCTAACGACTTCGCGTTGATGCTCGTCGGCGTTTGCAGTGGGCCAGACAAGGGAACGCCTGGCGCCCTCCAGCTTTTCCACGCCATAGCCGTAAGTCGCCACGTAAGTCGCACCGGCCGCCGTGGTGATCGCACGCACGCTGTCACCCTGTGGCAATCTGTCGTCAGTCCCGATTCGTTGGAAACTGAAATCCCTGGCCGTCGCGGCCGATGGTGAACTAAAGAGGCCGGTGGCGGTAGCGACCAGAATTCGACCGGAATTATCTTCGCGGATGGTGTAAATGATTCTGCGGCCGAGTTCGGTGATAGCCCGCCAGTCCGTGCTGTTTGGTTCGTAAACGAACAGGCCGGAATTTGTGCCCGCAAGCACATGGCCCTGGGATGTGCGCCACAGGGCGCGGACATAATTCGTGGCGGGATCGTCGGAGATGTTTTCGGTCCTGGTCGCGTGCGGGTCGTAGCGGCAAACGCCTTTGTCGGTGGCGAACCACACAACTTCTTCGCCATCGATGAAAACTCCGAAGATGTGATCGGAACGTAACGCTCCGCCTGTTTCTTCGAAAGTAAAGTGCTGGATCAGTTTTCCGTCGCGCAGGTGAAATGCGCCTCGCCCATCCGTTGCTACCCAGATATCGCCCTGCGGTCCGCGCGCGATCGCCGTAACTGCGCCAGTGCCCGCTTTGGCTTTAACCGGTTTCACTGGGTCACTGATATCCGATAGCCCACTCTCGTCGTTGCGCGCTCGGGCCCCAGCCCATAAACGTCCCTGGCCATCGGTTTCCAGGGCATTGATGAAATAGGTTCGTGGCTTACCGGAGAGATCTTTTACCGCGCCATTTTCGATTAGGATAACTCCGCGGCTCTGCGTGCCCGCGTATAGTTTTTCGCCGACGAGGGCCAGGCTGGTGATCTTCAAAGGTCCTGGATGATCGACGTCGGCCGATTGCAAAGGCTGATCCGGAATCGTGCGCACCGCGAAAGTGCGATCCGGCTTTGGCTGGCAATCAAAGATCAGACCACTCTCGCTGGCTATGATCACGCGTCCCGGCTGCGGACGAATAATCGCCGTGATTACCTTGCCGGCGGTTTCCTTCACCAAGTCGAATTTGCCGTTGGCTAACTGCACGGCACCGTTTTCGGTACCGATCCAGAGCGAGCCATAATCGCCGGCTTGCAATGCCAGGACTCGACCTGGCGGCAGGCCTTCGCCGGAGATCGCGTTCGTGCGCCGCCCGTCATACCGCGCCAGACCGCCATCCGTGGCAAACCACGTAACACCAAACTCAGTAATCGCGATCGCGTGCGTCCGATCGGAAGGCAGCCCGTGAAATGAAGTAACTGCGCCCCATTGATGCAGGTTCGGCGGCGCTGTTGGCGATGGTGAAGGAGAAGGCGACGGCGTTGGCGAGGGGGAAGCGTTGGCCACCGGCGGCTGGTTCTGCGCGGATGAGGAGTAGCCGAGGATAGCAGTGAGTAGTAAGCAGAGGAAAAGAGTGAGCAGTGGGCAGTGGGCAGTGGGCAGACGGAACGGAGGATGAGTTCGCAACTCTTTCTTGTCTCCCGGGGAAGGCTTTGCGGCTCTGCCGCCGCACGGAGGCGCAGCCTCCCTTTCGAAGTTAAACCGGCGCCGGTGAGGCAAAGCCTCACCGCACTGTGCGGCGGCAGAGCCGCGCCGCCCTCGAGATTTGGAAATGGAAATTGCGAGAAAGGGGTTCAAGTAAAAGTGATGAACAATCCGATCGTAACTATCGTTTCTTCGCTTCCCGCTTTTGCTCTTCGATAAACTTCTTGCGATCGCGCTCGATCCAACCTTCAAGCTCGGCAGACGCTTTTTCCAGTTCGTCGTTATTCAACAGGCCGCGGCGCAGTGCTTCAAAGAAAGCCCGGGTGCGCACGTTGTAAGCGAGCTTGTCATACGCTTCGTGTGGCGTTCCCTCCGCCGTTGAGACGAACAATTTTTCATAGAGCGTGGCCAGGCGGCTCTCCACTCCGCGCAAACTCAAGGAACACTTACGCGCGATGGCCCAGTTCGATAAACCCAGCGCGAGATAGTAAAGGGCCTCGGCTTCAAATTCAGTCAGGAGCGGCCGTTTGAACGAGTCTTTGAACGCCGGATCGATCATGTCGGCGCCGTCTTCCAGCACGGCTGCAACGAAGCGCAGGAAGCGCGATTCAGGATTGTTCTTGTGAATGAAACCGTATGCAGGTGGAGGATCGACTGACTTTACGATCTTGCGAATCTCGTTGATGTAGATCTCGTGCGGAAACTGAGTCCAGAAGATGATTCGCGCCGCCGGGAAGTCGCGCCAGATTGCGCGCGCAGCTTTCACGCCAGAGAGCTTGGGCATCTGGATGTCAAGAATGGAAACGGCGGGCTTGTGTTGCAGCGCCAGGTTCACTGTCTCTTCACCATCGCCCGCTTCGAGCACGGGCAGGTGTGAAGGGAACTCGCGCTCGAGCACTTCGCGCAGGTACGCGCGCTGGGCCACGTTGTCTTCGGCGATCAGGATGGACATTGGTTTCTGGGTAGCAATCATAGCTCGAAATCTTCGCTTTCCGTAGTTCGACGGTTTAGCGCGCTCTCCGTCGCTGAGCTACTTTGGCTTTCACGGGAGATCGCAGCAATGTGGCATGCCACAGCAACCGGTGCGGTTACGCGCTGCCTCCGTCGCTGCCAGGTTGCCAAAGAGAATTTCTCGAAGTCACCGCCTCGCCCGTTCCGGTCTCGTTCTGGTTATGTGTTTCCCCGTCTTCTCCTTGACGCCATCGCAGGTTGCTTGCACTATGGCGCTGCAAAAACTCGCCGCAGTTAAATCCCGTTGTCATTGAAAGGTCTGCCCATGCGCTTACGCAAAGTCTGCTGCTCGATCACTGTTTCTCTGCTTTTCTTGTCGCTGACGTCATCACTGGCTGTCGGCCAAAATGCCATTGGCTCACAGACGTCATACACTCCCGCACCTCCTCGTGACCAAAGCCTTTGGCAAGCGGCCCTAAGAATTCACCGCCGCGCCATCGTCATCGATACGCATAACGACGTCACCACGCCGATGACGAACGATGATTACGATCTCAGCGGGGTGCCGCCCTTCCCGTATCGCACCAGCATCGAGCGCATGAAGCAGGGAGGTTTAACCGCAGAGTTCTTTTCCCTCTACATAAGGCCCTGGTACGTGGCGCATGGTGGCGCCGCCCGCCGCACTCTGGACATGATCGATTCCGTCTATCGCGCGGTGGAGCGGCATCCGCGCGATCTAATGATGGCGACGACCGCGGCCGACATTCGGCGGGCCAAGAGGCAAAGAAAAATCGCCGCGTTGATGGGCATCGAAGGAGGGCACGCGATTGAGAATTCGCTCGCGACCTTGCGTGAGTTCCACCGGCTCGGCGTTCGTTACATGACGCTGACCTGGAACAATACCAACGACTGGGCGGACGCCGGCCGCGGCGAGAAAAAACACCATGGGCTGTCGGAGTTCGGCAAGGACGTTGTCCGCGAAATGAACCGGCTGGGCATGCTGGTTGATGTGTCACACGTTTCCGACGAGACGATGAGCGACGCGCTCGACGTTTCGACGGCGCCGATCATCGCTTCGCATTCTTCCGCTCGTGCGCTCAGCAATGTGCCGCGCAACATTCCTGACGATCTGCTGCGGCGCATCGCAAAAAATGGCGGCGTGATCCAGGTAAACTTCTACAGCGTCTTTGTCGATGCGGCGACGGTGACGCCGCAAAATGAAGAACGCAACCGGCGCTTGAAAGCGCAGCAGGACGCGCTGGACGAGAAATACAAAAACGATCCGGAAAGGCTGGCTGAGGAAGGCGACAAACTTGATGCGGCCCATCCGCTTCCGCCACTGCCAATCTCAAAGTTAATCGATCACATCGATCACATCGTCAAAGTTGCCGGCATCGATCACGTGGGAATTGGCGCCGACTTTGACGGTGCGGTCGACATGCCCGAAGGCGCGAAGGATGTTTCGATGTTGCCCAACATTACTTACGAATTGCTGAAGCGCGGCTACAGCGAGAGGGCCGTCCGTAAGATACTGGGCGAGAACTTTCTGCGTGTCTTTGCTGAGGCTGAGCGCGTAGCGCGGCGGGCAGGGAAAAACATAAGCGGTGATGGAAGTATGCGTCGGATCAATCGGTAAAGTGGAACAGTCCTGTATGGAGAGCAAAGCGGCGACACCGCTTTGGATAATGCGTAAAGCCCGATGGAAACGGATCCAAAGCGCCGTCGCCGCTACGCTCTGCCGGCGCACTCCAAAAAAGATGCGCACGGCCGGTAGTCGAGTTACCGAGCGTGCACATCTTTAGTTGGCGACCAATCAGCTTTACTTCTGCTGACCGCCTTGGCCGCCTGGTTGTGCGTTGGTGCCGCCGCCCTGTTGGGCGTTGCCTTCCTGGCCGCCGCGTTGTTCATTTCCCTGCTGGCCGCCGCCACCTTGATAGTTCTGTTGTGATGTGCCCTGGCCACCCTGTCCGGTCTGGCCGGCCGGCTGGTTCTTTTCCTGTCCGGTTTCCTGACCACCCTGGGCCTGACCACCTGACTGGGCCCCGGCTGTGGCGCTGGAAGCTTTGGGATTTTCATTCTGTTCATTTCTATCTTCAGGCATCGTCTTAACCCTCCATTGCTTGTTCTGTTGAAAGTCGGGGACGAGATACCCACATAGCGTGAGTTCTAGCACCCAGGTGAAGGTTGTTAATAACAAGAAGCATGCCGCGATATTTATTTGGGAGTTCGCGATTCAAATTCGTCGCGGCGTCATATAGCGATACAACCGAAATTGAACTACAAGCAAAAAGCGTACAGCCGCAGTTATCTTTGCCCCCATAGTCGTCCTAAGGCACGGGCACCACTGCGTTCGAACAAAACTTGCTTCCGCGACTATAGATGTAGTAGTTATCCGCAGTTCGAATTACGAGGTCGGTTAAAGGGATATGAAGCCGGAAACAAATGGATTTACCGTCGCCAGCCACTTCGAGGGCAAGACGCCGAACGTTCGCCGGATTTACGATGAGTTGCTGAAGCGGCTGAAAAAGCTCGGACCGATTAGAGAAGACCCGAAGAAAACTTCGATTCATTTGCTGAACGCCACGGCGCTGGCGGGCATTGCCACGCGCAAAGATTCATTGGTGCTCACGATTAAGAGCGACCGCCCGCTAAACAACCAGCGTATTCACAAGTCGGAGCAAACGTCTGCGCGCCGTTTTCATCATGAAGTGAAACTCACCACGCCGGCTGAGGTGGATAACGAGTTGATGGGTTGGCTGACGGAAGCGTACCGCTTGAGCGCGTGATAGATTAAGCACCAGCAGATGCAACACGTATCGAAGTGAAATCATATCTTCTATTAATCGCGATAGGACTTGGGCTGGCCCTGGTGGCGGTCTTTTTGTTCGGACTGCCGTCGCACTCCGTTTCGCTGCAACTGTACGCCCTGCTACTCGCTTACACCGCTTCCTTGTACGTAGGCGCGGCCCTGTCGAGTGGACGGCCTGGCTGGCTTAGCTTAGAAGTCGGAGTGTCAGCGCTGGTGCTTTCATGCGCGGCGCTTGGCCTGTGGCAAACTTCGCTTTGGCTGGCGGTGGGATATGTGGTCCACGGGCTCTGGGATCTTTGCCATCATCCAAAACGAATCCGGACGCGCGTGGTCCATTGGTTTCCGCCAATTTGTGCGACGTTCGATTTCGCCGTAGCGGTTATTATCTGGCGCTGGTATTAGAAGGCGAAAGCGAACCCACAGATTACACAGATTACTCAGAAGCCAACTACTCAGAAGCCAACTACTCAGACGCCAACTACTCAGACGCCAACTACTCAGATGCGGCAGACGATTGATCTGAGGGTTGCGCACGCTATTTCATCTAGTATTTGCTCTCTGTGTAATCTGTGTAATCTGCGGACTGACTTCTTTCCGCCCGACCCAACTATGCCAACAACGGGTGCTCATTGACGTGATGGGTCGAGGGCGATAATTCAGGTGTGTATCCGAGTGTAGCGTGCAGCAGCTTGGTAATCTCTTCTGATCCCGCGGCCAGTTCACTAGCGATTTTCCCCTCCGAGCCAATCACCACTGCCGCCGGCGTGACATCTGAGGCGTACGCCTCGGCCACTTCCAGCGCTTCCTGTAAAAAGATCGAGTGCAAACCGTTTCGCGCGACATTTACGAAATTGTCCTTGATCGAACCCTTGCTGATAATCGCGATCGTAATCTCAGCGTGAAGGGCCTTCTGCCATCTTCCGATCTCTTGAAAGAACAACACGCACGGCCCGCACGTGGGACTGACAAAAACCAGCATCAGCGGTCTCCCGGGATTCAGCAGCGCAGCGAGCGAGGTCGTGCCTCCTTCATAGTCCGGCAATTCAAAACCGGGAGCGACGGTTCCTACCGGCAGTCCTTTTGACCGTTGTGGCGGGTTCACGGCCTCGCGCGCATTTCGTCTTTGTGCATAGAACAGTCCCGCCACCGATCCGGCCGCCAAGCCAGCCAGAACCAGCCACTGCCAGACAACTAGACTTTTCAATGCGCTAAACAGTCCGGGATCTGTAATCGCTGGATGCAGCCAAAGCACGAGCGCTGCGCCCAACGCGAACACAATGTTGCGCGCCAGTGTCGGCCAGCCGAGCGGCCGCGAATAGAGCTGGCCGAAACAATGACAGTCGTGTGTGCGGCCCTGCTGTAGGTTGTAACCAATGGCGATCACAAACAGAGTCAAAAGAAGCACCGCGGCCAACGCGCTGTACCAAACGGATCTGGAAAACAGCAGCCCCAGAGCAATGGCGAGTTCGAAGGCCGGCAGCAACACAGCCATCGCGGGCGCGAATCCCGGTGGGACACCGAAGTTCTTTACCGCCTCGCGCGCGCCTTTCTGATCCAGAAACTTAGTGACCGCGGCCACGCCGAAGATCGCGCTAAGGGCCAGGCGTAGGATTAGTAGTACTAGTAACATCTCTTAATTAGACTTGTCAGAACCGACTGCGGTAGCGGGCGGTCCCGTGATAGCTGATCTGGGAAGTTAACCGCCCGCTATCGCAGGCGGCTCCGATATTTCTACTTCATGCCCGCGATAATCGCGTCGGCAAACTCCGATGTATTCGCGGTGCCGCCGATGTCTCGCGTCCGAACTTTCCCTTCGGCAAAAACTTTCATTAGCGAATTCTCAATCTTTTCGGCTGCTTCCCGCTCATTCAGATAACGGAGCATGAGTATGCCGGATTGCAGCAGGGCCGTAGGGTTTGCGATTCCCTGACCGGCGATGTCCGGCGCAGAGCCGTGGACCGCCTCGAACAGCGCACCCTTCTCACCGATGTTGGCAGCCGGGACCAAACCCAGCCCGCCGATCAGCCCGGCACAAAGGTCCGACACGATGTCTCCGTAAAGGTTTTCCAGCAACATGACGTCAAACTGTTCGGGCCGCATTACCAGTTGCATGCAGGCGTTATCCACGATCTTGTCGTCGGCCTCGATCTCAGGATAACTCTTCGCCACGCGATAGAAGCACTCCAGGAACAAACCATCTGAGAGCTTCATGATGTTTGCTTTGTGCACTGCCGTGATCTTCTTGCGGTTCTCGCGACGCGCAAACTCAAAAGCAAATTTCGCGATGCGGGTAGAAGCCTTCTCTGTAATTACCTTGATGCTTTCCACCACGCCCGGAACGACGACGTGTTCGATGCCGGAATAAAGATCTTCCGTATTCTCTCGCACCACCACCAGGTCGAGCTCGGGATAGCGACAGGGCACATTCGGCAGCGCGCGCACCGGCCGCAGGTTGGCGTACAAATCCAGCGCTTTGCGCATGCCCACGTTGACGGAAGTGAAGCCCTTACCGACCGGCGTTGTGATCGGGCCTTTCAGCGCGACATTGTTTCGCTCGATTGACTCCAACAGTTCTTTCGGCAACGTGTCGCCGAATTTTTCCAGCGCTTGCGCGCCGGCGTAATGCGTCTCCCAGGTGATTTCGGCGCCCGACGCTTCGATAATTCGCACAACACTGGAAGCCACTTCGGGGCCGATCCCGTCGCCCGGAATCAGTGTGATAGTATGTTTCATAAGCAGTGATTACTCGTTCGTCGCCTAATGTGCCGGCCGCACTCTCCCCCAAAAATCAGACGCTCAGCATAAGTCTTGAAGGGGACGACTGACAACTGACGAGGGCTTCTGGTAGTAGTACAGTTTGCGAATTCGCACCGTCATAGCTGGACAAAAAGTCAGAACCGGAAGCGGTAGCGACCGGGCCCAAGATTGAAAACACGAAGTTTCTAAGGTTAGCGGATCCCGGTCGCTACCGCTTCCGGTTCTGTATTTGTGCAGCTATCACGGCGCGGATTCGCAAACCGACCCACGGCTTCTGATTCGGTATGCAGACCGACGCATTACCTTTGGCAAGCAAGATTGCGGACGTGGTCATCATTGGCGGCGGCGTAATTGGTCTGGCGATCGGCCGCGCCCTGGCGCAACGCGGTGTCTCGCAAATCATGCTGCTTGAGCGCGGCCGCCTCGGCGCCGAGGCATCGTCCGCGGCAGCGGGCATCATTGGTCCCCAGGCGGAAGCGAACCAGGCCGATGAATTCTTTCAACTCGCATGTCGAAGCCGTGACATGTATCCCGCCTTCGCGGCGGCGTTAAAGGAAGAGAGCGGCACGGACGTTGAGCTTGATCACACGGGAACTCTCTACCTGGCGTTCACGGAAAAGGACGAAGCGGAAGCTGCACTCCGTTATCAATGGCAAACTGCGGCCGGCTTTGAAGTAGAGCAATTAACTGCGTCGCAGGCGCGAATGTTCGAGCCCAATATTTCAGCCGACGTCCGCAGCGCCCTCAGATTCCCTCGCGACATGCAGGTCGAGAACCGGCGTTTGGTGACCGCGCTGGCAACAGTGAACGAACATCTGGGTGTGAAGCTGATTGGTGGTTGTGATGTTCAGAGAATTGCCGGCCGTCGTGGGCGAGTTTCTGCAGTCCAGACCTCACTCGGCGAAATTTCTACGCCGACCGCGATAATTGCAGCAGGCGCGTGGGCCTCCTCGATTTCTCTGCCGGACAAACCAGCGCCGCCAGTTCGCATCGAACCCGTGCGCGGCCAGATGCTTTGTTTCGAAACCAATCCGTGTCTGGCGCGCCACGTTCTTTACAGCCCGAGAGGTTATTTGGTGCCGCGCGCCGATGGCCGGCTGCTGGCTGGCTCGACTACCGAACATGCAGGCTTTGATAAACGGGTAACGACTGAAGGCGTGCATACGTTGACCGGGCATGCTTTGGAAATTATGCCTAAATTAGGAAGCCGGCCGTTAATTGATTCCTGGGCCGGCCTGCGACCGCGGGCCGAAGATGGCCTGCCGGTGCTGGGCAGAAGCAGCACGCTCGAGGGTTTGATTTACGCGACGGGCCATTATCGCAATGGGATCCTGCTAACGCCGGTGACCGCCGAGTTGATTGCCGACGTCGTGACAAGCGAAGCGAAGAATGAATGGGCTGGATCGATCATGCCGGCATTCTCGCCGGACCGGTTCAGTTTCGCGGTGTGCTAGAAAATATTTGGACCAACATTTTGCCGTCGTACAAAACGCGGCTTCGACGCAAAAGTTTTGCAGCGCAGGAACAAACAATAACAATCTCATGAAACGATTTCTCTTTTTCTTATTTGCAGGCCTGCTCGCGTTTGGGTGTCAAACTCAGCCGGCGGTCGCCCAATCGGGCCGCGTCGTCCCTGCCCCCGAAAGCGTACCGGCTAAGAAAGAATCGACCGCGCCGGAAACCAGCACCAGCATTGATACGCGCGCGGCAGGCGTTCTTTATTACGAAGCGAATGATTACGTGCGCAATAAGTTTACCCAGTTCAATGAGAAGAAGCTGCCGTACGATCCGAAGATAGAGGCCCAGATACGGCAGGAACAAAAAGATCTGGCCACACGCCACATTGCGACCCTGACAAAGCGCGGCGTGGAGGGCGCCGATCTGTTCTTTCTGGCGATGCTGAATGAGGTGGCGGGACATCAGGAAGTGATGCTGGAGACCTTACGCGCGTTTCTGTCCACCGACGCAAATGCCGATGGGGCAAATCCCCAGACCGCCCGGCGGATGCTGGTCCTTGCCGCCCTCAAGAATACTGAGCAGTTGGGAGATGCGGAAGCCCTGCTGGCAGATTACCTGGCGCATAAACCTCAGCCTGCCGAAGAACGTTACCGGCTCGAAAACCTGTTCGCCACTGCCTTCTCCCAACAGGGAGAGTATGCGAGCGCTGAGGCCCACGCGCACGAAATGCTAAACGCGGCCAGGACAGCCAGCGAGCAGGCAAAGAACGGCCTGCAGCGTGATGATTTTTTATATTCCGCTACCAACGCGCTGGTCGAAATTGATCTGAAGTCGCACAAAGAAGCGGAAGCGATTTCCCTGTTGCAGGATTTGCGTCGCGAAGCTCTGAATTTTCCTTCCGGCAATTTGTACCGCCTGGCGACACGGCGACTTTCCGGCATTGTGCCTCCGGCCGAATTGCCGAAATTGTTCGAACAGCCTCCAGCGACAGATAAACAGCCACCGGCAATCGTTGTTAGCGAATGGATCGATCAGAAACCGGCGCAGCTAACCGATCTGCATGGCAGCGTGGTGCTGCTTGATTTTTGGGCACCCTGGTGTGGTCCATGCCGGGCGACATTTCCGAAGCTGCAGCAATGGCATGAGTCTTACAAAGAAAAGGGTCTGGTCATCCTGGGTCTGACAAATTTCTTTGGCCGGGTCGAGGGACGCGACCTCGCGCCAAAGGCCGAACTGCAATACTTAAAAGAGTTCAAACAGAAGAACCGTTTGCCGTATGGCTTCGCGGTATCTGACAACAACAAGAATGACGTTAACTACGGCGTGCTTGCGATTCCCACGTCATTTCTAATCGATCGCCGCGGCGTAGTCCGCTTTATCAGCATCGGCGCAAATGCAGATGAAGTGGCGGCGTTGGGCAGAATGATTAAGAAGTTGGTGGAGGAACCTCTGCCGGAGGGGACGAAAGCAGCAGACTCACGAAGTCAGAACTGGCAGCGGTAGCGACCGAAACCAACACCATTACAAGTATTAGGCGAATTTGACGGATCAGCTATAGACTTCTGTTTCTGATATGCAAGGTTCAAATATCACCATTGGCATAGCGTTTCTGGCCGGCTTGATTTCGTTTTTGTCGCCCTGCGTTCTGCCACTCGTGCCTGGCTACATCTCGCTCATGTCCGGGGTCAGCATCGATCGTTTGAAGGACGGTAGGTCGAAGTCATCAGCCCTGAGCGCGGTGATTCTTAACTCGCTCGCTTTCAACGCCGGCCTTTCCATAGTTTTTCTGGCGCTCGGCGCGACCGCCGGTTGGGCCGGATCAGCCGTGCTGAGTAATCCCTGGGTGCGAATCGCCGGTGGTCTGGTAATCATCGCCTTTGGCTTGCACCTGATCGGGTTGCTGAAGATTACGGCGCTCTATCGCGACACGCGGAAGTTTTCCGATGAAAAGCCGCGAGGCATGCTGGGCTCGCTGACTTTGGGGCTTGCCTTCGCTGCCGGCTGGACACCCTGCATTGGTCCAATCCTCGGCGGCATCATCGGCCTCGCTGCAACCAGCGGTGGCTGGAAAGGCGGTCTCGTTCTTTCCGCTTTTTATTCGGCGGGATTGGCGCTGCCGTTCCTGGTGACCGGATTGGCCATCAATCAGTTCATCGGCTTCTATGCAAAATTTCGCCAGCACCTGCACAAGGTCGAGGTGTTCTCCGGCATCGTGCTGATTATGATCGGATTGCTGGTCGCCAGTGGCTATTCGACGCTGCTGGCCAGCTCGAAACCCGCGGCGTTATTACCAAATTTCGAAGGCTTGATTAAGGCCCCGCCTGCTTCGTCCAGCGGCGGTAACTCAGCCAATCGCGTTGCCAATAGTTTCCAGCCGGCGCCAGATGTCGAATTTCAAACCCTCGACGGTAAGACGGTTCGTCTGGCCGATCTGCGCGGCCGTGTCGTGCTTTTGAATTTCTGGGCCACCTGGTGCAGACCTTGCCATGCGGAAATTCCGGAGTTCAACGCCATGCAGCGCGATCTGAAATCGGAGGGACTGGAAGTTGTTGGCGTCTCGACTTCGCCGACTGATTCAGTCGATGTCATTAAGGAATTTCAAAAGGACGTCAGCCAGGAATACACGGTTTTGCGCGGCGCCGAAGTATTGGGTCAGACATTTGGCAACGGTCCCGGCTTACCCGTCACTCACATAATCGATCGCGAGGGCCGCCTGCGTGAGAAGTTCATCGGACCACGTGATCGCGCGGCATTTGAAAGTATCATCAAGCCATTGCTGAACGAGTCCCCGGCAACCGCTCAGCGCTGACAGGAATTTAGCGGAGGAGTTCTAAATCATGAAGAAGCTGCTTGGCCTCATAGTTTTGGCTCTGGCGATCGCGCCGGCGATGCGAGCGCAGGGGAATCACGAATACGCGCCCCTGCAGGAAAAGACCGTCAATTACAAGAACTGGACCTTCAACACGCTGGCTGACAACAAGCCCGTCGACCTGCGCTCGCTGGTGCACGGCAAGAAGTTGGTGCTGGTTGTTTACTTCGCTTCCTGGTGTCCGAACTGGAGAAACGAGGCGCCGGTCGCGGCCAAGCTCTACGAAAAATATAAAGCGCAGGGATTGCAGGTCATCGGCGTTGGAGAGTACGCGTCGCGCGCCGACACGCAAGCCTATTTCGGCGAGGCTGGCGCGCCGTACCCGGTCGTGATCGAATCAGAAGGACGGGAAGCGAAGATGACCACCAGCCATTACGGCTATCGCCAGTTAACCGGCGACACGCGCAACTGGGGTTCCCCCTGGAACATTTTTCTGGAGCCCGCAAAACTGAAAAAGGCCGGCGATGTGGTTACTGAAACAGCGTGGGTTGTGAACGGCGAATTGATCGAAGCCGATGTGGACAAATTTATCGCCGAGCGGCTGGGAGTTAAGACTGCGGCGGCGGCGATCGTGCCTTGTAAGAACTAAAAACTCCGGTTTCGCAGAAGCGAACCGAGCCACAAATCCTAAGGGCGGGGGCAAGCCCGCCTTCCTGACTGCAAGTAGCCAGGGTAGAGTCAGATCCGGATCAGACTTCAACCAGGATTACTTGCAGTCAGGAAGGCGGGCTCGCCCCCGCTCTTCGCCGTGAGCAACCTAAACGCTGAGGGTCCGGTAGGAAGTTTCTCGATCTCCCTGCTAAGATTGCGGGCTTTCATTTCCGAATTTGGAGTCTGTTGACTGGAACTTCATGAAACTTCGCGTTCTTTATCACGGACATTGTTTTGACGGCGTTGCCTCGGCGGCGACCTTTACCCGCTTTCATAAGGAGTGCATCGCGCCCGAAGCCGAAGTGCAATATGCCGGCCTGCTGCATCGTCCCGAGAACCTGTTCGATGAAGGCCTGTTGGATGGCGATGAGAATGCGATCGTTGATTTTAAGTACTCGCCTTCGCCAAGGTTGACATGGTGGTTTGATCATCATCAGTCCGCGTTTTTGACTCCGTCGGATGAAGCCCACTTTCGCGCTGATACTTCGGGAAAGAAATTCCTGGATACGACCCGCAAGTCCTGTACAGAGTTCATTGCCGCGGTCGCGAGCTCGCAATTCGGCTTCGATGATCAGCCCATCAAATCGCTGGTCCACTGGGCGCACGTGATCGACGGCGCGTTGTACGACTCCGCCGCTCAATGCGTGGAATTAAAAGAGCCGGCGCTGCAATTGATGCAGGTCATCGAAAGCGATCCGGACGAGAATTTCATCGAGCAAACGATTCGCGCTCTGACGGAAAAGTCACTGGACGAAGTGGCGACGAGCGACGAAGTTCAGCGCCGTTTCCAGCCAATTCTCGAACAACATCGTCAGACGCTGGCAGCTGTTCAGGCGAAGGCCAGCCAGTCAAACGGCGTGGTCCAATTCGATCTGGTTGATGAAGGTTACGAAGGATTTAATAAATTCATTCCGTACTATCTCTTTCCCGAAGCCACGTACACGGTCGCCCTCACCCGCGGCGCGCATCGCACGAAGATCTCGGTGGGCTCAAACCCCTGGAGTCCAAAGCCCCGCACGCACAACATCGCCACTATTTGCGAGCGCTACGGCGGCGGCGGCCACGCGGTGGTTGGCGCAGTCTCGCTCGGCCCCGATGAGGTTGCCAAAGGGCGCGCGGCGATGCGGGAAATCGTGGCTGAGCTTTCCCGGAATTCCTAGAGTCGAATTCTCGGAACTTCCTTCGTCCGGCGGGTTCTAATCTTTAGCCGGCAATCACATCGTCATGGCACACGTTCACCTTCTACTGTCATGTATTTTGTCTCTGTACCTGGCTGCTTGTTCTGCCAGCCGTGGAGACAGCGGCCCGAAGCCAAACTCGCCTGGCCCAAATAGCAGCTCTACCCCAGCCGCAGCCGCCCAAAACTCAATCCCGGTTGTACACGTCTTCGTCGCCCTGTGTGACAACGTGCATCAGGGAATCGTTCCCGTTTCTGCCGCACTCGGCAACGGCGACGATCCGAATACCAACCTTTATTGGGGGGCGGCATTCGGTGTGAAAACGTTTTTTCGAAAGCAAAAGGATTGGGAGTTAGTGGCCACCGTGCAGAATCCTCAGCCGTCGATTCTGGAGCGGGTGGTCTTCAAACATCGAACGCACGATGTAGTGTTAGTCGCTGATGCATACCGCGGCAGAGAAATCAGAGGCGCTACATTAGGTTTCCTTGAAGCCGCCGCTGGCAGTCCCGGCGAGGAAATATCGCTCACCAGCAAGGGGAAACCGCTTAAGGTGAACCTTGCCGGCAGCGCCGACGTCGTCGCTTACGTCGGACACGATGGTTTGATGGATTTTTCCTTGAGCTCGACCCCACGAGCGCGAGACGAGCGCCGGCGCAAAGCCATTATCCTGGCCTGTGCCAGCCAGCAATATTTTTCCGTTGCTTTAAAACGCACCGGCGCCTCACCGCTGCTGTGGACCACTAACCTGATGGCGCCCGAAGCCTACATTCTCGCCGCCGCACTAGATGGCTGGATGAAAAATGAAGGCGACGAACAAATCCGGCTGCGAGCCGCCAGAGCCTATAACAGTTATCAAAACTGTGGCCTGAGGAGCGCAAACAATCTCTTCGCCACGGGCTGGTAATCTCCATTAAAGTCTTACCCCTTCCGGCCCAACTACATGGTTAGCGCAAACGAAACACAGTGGCGGTCACAGTCGGAGCGCCGATCGCGTATGATCCGGATCATGCTGCTGGTCCTGGCGAGTTTCGCGGTCTTGCTGGTGGGTTTGTGGTTCTGGGTCACTCAACCTTTATTCGGACGTCCCCAGGTACGGGCAAAGGTAGCCGTGGATTCAGCTCGACTCGAAGCCCACGTCCGAACCATTTGCGCGGAGGCCGGTCCACGGGATGAAAGCCAACCACAGAATTTAGATCGCGTGGCCGGCTATATCCGCGAAGAGTTTCAGCAAGCGAACGGCGTTGTTACGGAGCAACCGTTCCAGGTTAACGGCAAAACCTATCGCAATGTGATCGCGCAGTTTGGTCCAGACTCGCGTGAGCGAATTGTGGTAGGCGCGCACTACGATACCGCTGGGCCATATCCGGGTGCGGATGATAACGCAAGTGGCGTGGCAGGTCTGATCGAGTTGGCGCGATTGTTGGGGCAGGCATCGCTATCGCTGCGCGTTGAGCTGGTTGCCTTCACGCTGGAAGAGCCTCCTTACTTTCGCACGCCACAAATGGGCAGTGCCATTCACGCAGCGTCTTTGGTAAATCAGGGGGTAAAGGTGCGCGCGATGCTGGCATTAGAGATGATTGGCTACTTCGATGATGCGTCCGGTAGTCAAAAGTTTCCCGCTTCATTGCTGGCGGCGTTCTATCCTTCTCAGGGCAACTTTATTGGGGTGGTGGGAGCCTTTGGCAACGGCTTGCTGCTTCGTCGCCTGAAGTCGGCGATGCGGGAAGCATCACCGCTACCGGTCTTCACGATAGCGGCGCCGGACTTTATTCCGGGCGTAGATTTCTCCGATCATCTCAACTACCGGCAAGCGGGCTATGTCGCTCTAATGATTACAGACACCGCTTTTTATCGTAACCCGCACTACCATGCTCCATCCGATCGGCCTGAAACCCTCGATTACCAGCGGATGGCCATGGTGGTCCAGGGTGTATATGCTGCAGTCCTCGCGTTATCGTTGACTGATTGAAGCCCGCACCGCGGGCGGCACATCAGTAGCCCACAGCGTAAGCTGTGGGAATAGATCGTCAATCGGAACGCAGCTCGCGAAGCGAGCGACATAATCCTGGAATGGCGATGCTGAAACTTTAAGTCGCCCTTCCGGTCTGCCAACACTGTTACCCCACCACCCACTGCTGGGCCGCGCGGCCCATGCCGAACTTTTTCTGCAAAGCCATTGC
>Ga0070668_100001432_pt1 | contig 17218 bp, 14 predicted proteins | sample KBSS43metaG_FD_64661 | JGI IMG/M metagenome (GOLD analysis project Ga0070668, IMG submission 64661) | Switchgrass rhizosphere microbial communities from Kellogg Biological Station, Michigan, USA - KBS S4-3 metaG | ecosystem: Host-associated > Plants > Roots > Rhizosphere > Soil ... | reverse complement strand
CGTCCGCACGATGTTCTGCGCCGCGTCGCGGAAAGCCGCGTCGTCGGTAATGCCCAGCACGACGCCGCCCAGCTCCGTCTTGTGCAGCACCTCCGCCGAGAGCAGCTTCACCGCGACCGGATAGCTGGTCGGCGCGGCCTGCGCGTCGGGCGCGACCACCGCATGGGGCGCAACCGGAACGCCGAGCTTCGACAGTTCGGCGTAGCCCTCCGCCTCGTCCAGTTGTCGCTCGGTACCCGTGAGCGCAGGCTCCGGCAGGGCGTGGGCGACGCGCCGGGCGAACGCGGCGGCGATCGCGTCGCCACAAGCTTCGGGCGTCCGGAAGCAGACGATGCCCGCTTGCGTCAGCCGGCGTAGCGCCTCGGGCGCGTCGGGCGCGACGAAGGCGGCAAAGGGCTTGGTTGCGGCGCCGCCGACCTCGGTGATGGCCGGTACCAACAATTCGGGCTGGAAGCGCGCCGAGGAGCCGGCGACGGCGACGACCATGTCATATTCCGGCGCGGCGAGCAGCGTCTCGATCGCCGCCTTCATCACCACCGGGCGGGTGCCGGCCAGCGTCAGGTCGACGATCCGGCCATGGCCGGCGTCGATGTCGCGCGCGGCGAGCGCGGCGGCCGTCTCCTCGCTGGGAGCGACAACATCGACGCCGCGCACGCCCAGCTGGTCGACGACCATCGCTGCCCCGCCGCCGGTGGTGGTGACGACGGCGACGCGCGGCGCGCGGCCCAGCCGCACCGTCACCTTGGGCAGCAGCGCCGCGCCCTCGATCAGCCCTTCGATGGTTTCGACGCGGGCGATGCCAATGTCCTTCAGGAAGGCGTCGGCGATCCCGTCCTCGCCCGCGATCGCGCCGGTGTGCGACTGCGCCAGTTCCGCCGCCTGCTCGGACCGGCCGAGCTTGTAGGCAATGACGGGCTTGCCCCGCTCCGCCGCCGCGCGCGCGAAGCGGTGGATGGCGCCGCCATGGCGGATCGTCTCCAGGAACAGCGCGAAGCCCGTCACCCGCTGATCGTCGACCACGGCCTCGCAGATTTCGCCCAGCGACAGATCGAGTTCCGCGCCGGTCGACACGAAGCCGGCAAAGCCGATGCCGCGTGCGATCCCGCGCGAGAGGATTGCGCCGATCATGCTGCCCGAATGGGAGGCGACGAACAGGCCGCCCTTGGGCAGTTCGGGTTCGGCGAAGGCCGCGTTGGCGGTCAGCGTCAGACCGGTCTGGACGTTGACGATGCCGATGCTGTTGGGACCTAGCAACCGCGTGCCCGAACCGGCGAGTATCTGCTTGAGCGCCGCCTCGCGGGCGCGGCCTTCCTCGCCCTCCTCGCCAAAGCCGCCGGCGAGCACGGTGACGAGGGGTATGCCGAGATTGACGCACTGCTGCACCGCCGCAGGGACGCCCTGCGTGCCAGCTAGGATGAACGCATGGTCGGGTACCTGCGGCAGCGCGTCGAGTGTGGGCCATGCTGTTTCGCCCAGCACGGTGTCACGAAGCGGGTTCACCGGATAGACGGTGCCGGCGAAGCCGTTGTGGCGCAGGAATTTGAGCGGCCGCGCCGTCGTCTTCGACGGATCGTCCGAAGCGCCGACGATCGCGACGCTGCGCGGCCACAGCAAATGTTCGCCAAGGGCCATCACCGGTCAGCCCTTCGCCGGGCGCTGATCAAAGCGGCGGCCGAACACCTCCTCGGCGATGCGGTTCTTGAGCACCTCGGTGGATCCGCCCGCGATCATCCAGCCACGAGTGCGGCGGAAGCAATATTCGACAATGGCCTCGGACGAATAGCCGGTCGCCCCCATCGCCTGCACGGCAAGGTTCGCCGCCTCGAAACCCGCCTGGTTGCAAGCGAACTTGGCGGCGCTCGTCTCATAGGCGGAGGGCAGCCCCTTGTCCGCGTTGATCGCCGCGCGATAGAGCAGCAGCTGCGCCGCCTCCATCTTCACGGCGACTTCCGCGAACTGCCATTGCAGGCCCTGGAACTCGGCGATCGGACGGCCGAACTGCTTGCGCTCCAGGATATGCGCCTTGGCGACTTCGAAGGCATGGCGGCCGACCGCCAGGCTGCGCGAGGAATTGCCGATCCGCTCGACGTTGAAGCCGGAGATCTGCTTCTTGAAGCCGCCCTCGCCCAGCAGGACATTCTCCTTGGGAATGCGGCAATCCTCGAAATAGAGCTGGCACCACTGCTCGCCAGACATGAAATTGGAAGGCTTGCCCACGACAAGTCCCGGCGTGCCGCGCTCGATCAGCACCGATCCGATGCCGTTGAGGCCGGGACCGAAACGGACATAGACGAGGTAGAGGGTCGCATCGGCGCTGTGGGTAGAAAAGACCTTGGTGCCGTTGATGATATAGTCGGTCCCGTCCGCGACGGCGCTGGTCTGGAGCGCGGTGACTTCGGAGCCGGCGGCCGGCTCGCTCATGCCGAGGCCGATCAGCTTGTCGCCCGACAGGAAACCGGGCAGCCACTTCGCCTTCTGCTCCGCGCTCGCGTATTCCGCGAACGTGCGGATTGCGCCAAAATTGCCGGCCTGCACGACGTCCGCGCTCTTGGGGCACACCATCGCAAGTTCCTGGATCGCGATGACCGCATCCATCAGCGTGCCTCCGGCGCCGCCGTCCGCCTCCGGCATGATGATGCCGAGCAGGCCCTGCCCGGCGAGTTGGCGCGCGAGATCGAAGCTGTAGTTGGGATCATGCGCCCGTTCCAGCGCGCCCTCGGCCAGGTTCGCCCGCGCGAAGCCGCGCACCGCGTCGCCGAAGGCGATCTGTTCCGGCGTGAGTTCGAAATTCATGGAGGCGTCCCTTTCGTGCGGACGGATGGCGGCGGCGGACGTGGCGCAAGGCAGGACCCGAGGCAAGTTCCTATCCCGTGCTTGCTATTCCATATTTGCATATCTAGAGGGGGGCATGTCGCACCTTCCGTCCCTCCCGGCGCTGGAGCTGTTCGCCCGAGCCGCGCGGCTGGAGAGCGTGTCTCGCGCGGCGGAGAAGTCGGGCCTCACCCAGTCGGCGGCGAGCCGGCGCATCGCGGCGTTGGAGGCGGAGCTGGGCGTCGTGCTGCTCGATCGGCGGCGCCATGGGGTCGTGCTGACGCAGGAAGGGCGCAGCTTCCTGGCGCAGATCGAGCCGGCGATCGCCGCGATCGGCGGCGCGGTGTCGACGCTGCGCGCGGCGCAGGCGCAGGCCCCGCTGCGGCTGCGCGTCTATTCGACCTTCGCAGCGCTCTGGTTGCTGCCGCGCCTGCCCGATTTTCAGCGCCGCCATCCCAAGGTGCGGGTGATGATCGACGCGACCGTGACCGCCATCCCGCCGGATCGGGGAGAGGTCGACCTGGCGATCCAGTTCGGCCCGGCGGGCGGCCCGGGCACGCGATCCTGGCTGCTGATGGAGGACGAGATCGAGCCGGTCTGCACGCCCGACTTCGCGGCCCGTCATGGCGTCGGCCCCGATTGCCGGATGCTGAGCGGGATTCCGGTGCTGGAAAGCCATTATCGCAGCGCCGACTGGCGCGACTGGTCGGCGGCGGCCGATGTCGCCCTCTCCAATGTCGAGGCAATGTATTTCCCCAATTCTCTGCTCGCCTACCAAGCGGCAATCGCGGGGCTTGGGATCGCCGTGGGGCAGACCGTGCTGCTGGGCGCGGAACTCGGCGACGGCCGCCTGATCGCGCCGTTCCGCCGTCCGTTGCGCCGCCCGCTCGGCTATCATCTGCGCGCGCCCAAGGGACCCGAACGCGCACAGGCACGCGCCTTCCGCCGCTGGATCATGCAGTGCGCCGGGCGCGAGCCCGTGGACTGAGGCGCCGCTATGCGCATTGCGGGTCAGGAGAATGTCTCTGGTCGCCGAGGACGGCGGGAGGATACCACAGGGAGGAGGGCGGTTTGACCAGCGAGCAGGCCTATGTGGCGTCCGACCGGATTTGGCACGGAGGGGCGGGCACCCCGTCGCTGTCCCACTCCGGCCGCCGGCCAAGGCAGGATCCTGCCGAATGGCGCGAGGGCCCGGGCCTCAGGCGGCGACGGTCAGTTCGTGTCCCCGCAGCAGCCGCCCGGGGAGCGCGCCGCTATGCTGACCGTCGCGATAGGTGACGACCCCGCTCTTGATCGTCGCCACATAGCCGGTCGCCTGTTGCACCAGCCGCCTTCCGCCCGCGGGCAGGTCGTAGGGGACGGTCGGCCGCGCGAGCTGGATCGCGTCCGCGTCGATGATGTTTACATCGGCGACATAGCCAGGCTTCAGCAGTCCGCGATCGACCAGCCCCATCGCCTCCGCGGGTTGCCCTGTCATCGCGCGGACGATCCAGGGTAGCGGCAGCCGGGGCCCCCGTGTGCGGTCCCGCCCCCAATAGGCGAGCATGTGGGTCGGATAGCTGGCGTCGCACACTATGCCGCAATGCGCACCGCCGTCGCCCAGACCCAGCAGGCTGTCGGGATGCTCCATCATCGCGCGCGTGACCTCCAGGTCGCCCTCTTCATAATCCTGTGCGGCGACGAACAGCAGCGCATGGCCGTCATCCTCCAGCAGCAGGTCGTAGGCGAGTTCCGCCGGTGCGATGCCAAGCGCCTGCGCCCGTACGGCGATGCTGGTCGCTGGATCGGGCTCGTAGTCGGGAACGGCACCCACTTCGAACATGCGGTTGAACAGACGGCTGATCGCGAAGGCGGGCTGAGTGTCGTCGGTCGCTTCTTCCGCGATCAGCCGGGTCCGCAGTCCCGGATCACGCAGCGCAGCGACCTTTTCGTCGAATGGCAGATGCGCGATCGGGCGATAACCCGGGCAGCCGATGAAGGGATGCGCCGTCAGCTCGAACCCCAGCATCACCCCGGTGGGGCGGCCGATCACCTGCGCGCGCATCTCGGCGCCCTGGGCATTTGCCTCTCGCGTGAGGCGCAGTAGATCGCGCCAGCCGTCGGGGTAGGAACGCTTTTGATGCAGGGTGTAGGACAGGGGGCGACCCGATATCTCGGCCACCTTGCGCATCAGCGCGAACTCCTCCCCGATCGACGCTCCGTCGTGGAAGTCGTTGAGCAGCTGGAAGACGCCGCGGCCTTCCGCTTTCATCGCCTCGGCAATGCCGATCAGTTCATCGCCGGCGGCGCGCGCGGTCGAGATCGATTCGCCCTTGCTCGAGCGGTGCTGGAGCGCGCGTGAGGTGCCAAAGCCGATTGCGCCCACGCGGATCGCCTCGCGCGTCAGCCGCGCCATTTCGGCGATGTCCTCCGGCGTCGCTTGGCCATGCACGACCGCGCGACCGCCCATCACGAACAGGCGCAACGCCGCGTGCGGCACCTGAAGCGCGATGTCGACATCGTGGCGGTGCTCGGCAACGACATCCATATAGTCCGGGAAGCTGCGCCAGTTCCACTCCAACCCCTCGGTCATCACCACCTCGGGAATATCCTCCACGCCCGCCATCAGCGACACCAGCCGCTCGCGGTCTTCCGGCTTCACCGGCGCGAAGCCCACGCCGCAATTGCCGGTGACGATGGTGGTGACGCCATGCTCGGAGGAAGGGATGCAGCGTTCCTCCCAGGTGACATGGCCGTCATAATGAGTGTGGATGTCGATGAAGCCAGGGGTGACCATCCGGCCGGCGGCGTCAATTTCCTTCCGCCCTGATACATCGATCGCACCGACCGCGACTATCCGGCCCCCGTCCATCGCAACGTCGCCGGAGAAAGGCTCCTCGCCGGTGCCATCGTAGATCAGCCCATTGCGGACGACCATGTCGACCGTGCGCGCCATCTTCGCTCTCCTGCGATAATCTTTCCGTGGAACTTATAATCGCCGGACGGAGCCGGCGCAAATCCTGATTTCGCGCTTGTCCTGGCCAAATCAGCCGGTATCGCGCCAGCGAACCAAGCGAGAGGGCGGAAATATGGCGAGTACCGTGCATCCGGCGCTGGCGGCAGGCAATGTCGCGGTCGTGACCGGCGGAGCAGACGGGATCGGGCTGGCGACCGCCGGCCGGCTGCTCGCCGCCGGGCTCAAGGTCTGCATCGCCGATCGCAAAGGATTGGACGAGGCCAGGGCTGCGCTGGGCGACGTGCTGGCGGTGGAGACCGACGTGTCCGACCGTACCTCCGTAGGGGAGCTCGCCGCGCGGGTTGCCGATGAGCTCGGTCCGGTGTCCGTGCTGATGAACAATGCCGGCGTCGGCGGCGGGGGCGATGCCCTCAGCAATCCTGAAGGATGGGAGCGGGTGCTCGGCGTCAACCTGATGGGCGTCGTGCATGGCGTCCAGGCCTTCGGCCCCGCCATGGTGGAGCACGGCGCGCCCGGCCTCATCATCAACACCGGGTCCAAGCAGGGCATCACCCAGCCACCCGGCGACACCGCCTACAATGTCTCCAAGTCGGGCGTGAAGGCGCTGACCGAAGGTCTGGCGCACACGCTCCGGCAGAAGGGGTCGGCCGTCACCGCGCACCTGTTGATCCCCGGCTTTACCTATACCGGCATGATACGCCGCCACTTGTCCGAACAGCCCGCCGGGGCGTGGACCGCCGACCAGGTGGTGGACCGGCTGTTCGAGGGCATTGCCCAGCGCGACTTCTACATCCTGTGCCAGGACAATGAGACGACGCGCGAGCAGGACGAGAAGCGCATCCTGTGGTCGGCAGGCGACATTGTCGAGAACCGCCCGGCGCTTTCGCGCTGGCACCCCGACTATGCCGAAGCGTTCAAGGCCCATATGGATGGCGCATGAGCCGCCCCGCGTCCGCCTGGGGCGGCAAATGCTCGGGCTGATGACCACCACGCCGCTTTGCGGCTTTGCGTGCAATAGCCAGGAGGTATTCCGGTGAGCGGGCCGGTCGTTCGTAACTCCGCCTATCGCCACGACATCGCCGCCAGCTTCGCGCGGCAGGGCGCACTGAAGCTGATCGGCGCCGAGCTGGACGCTGTCGAACCGGGCCTGTGTCGGGTGCGTCTGCCGATCACGGACAAGCTTCACCAGCATCATGGCCATGTCCATGGTGGCGTCGTGGGCATGATCGGCGATGTCGCGGGCGGTTACGCGGCGATGAGCCTGTTCGAACCAGCGCGCGAGATATTGACGGTCGAATATAAAATCAACTTCCTGGCGCCCGCACGCGGCACGATGCTGGTGGCGGAGGGCCGCGTGCTGCGCGCAGGTCGGTCGATTACCGTGACGGCGGTGGAGGTGCGGGCCGTCGAAGAAGACGGCGACCGGCTCTGCGCCGTCCTGCAACAGACCTGCATGCCTGGCTGACGGGGTAACGACACATAGAGGATGAGAGCGGTATCCACATGACGGACGCGATTCAGTCACTGGGCTTCATCGGCCTCGGTGTCATGGGCGAAGGGATGTGCGGCAATGTCGTGCGCAAGGCGTCGGTGCCGGTGCACGGCACCGACATCAATCCCGCCCCACTCGAACGGCTGGCCAAGCAGGGGCTGATCGCCCAAACCTCCGTCGGGTCGGTGGCCGCACAGGCAGAGCTGCTGTTCCTCTCGCTGCCGGGCGGGCCTCAGGTGGAGGCGGTGTGCCGCCAGCTCCTCGCCAGCCCCGGCCGGCTGCGCTATGTCGTCGACATGAGCACCGCGCCAGCTTCGCTTGCGCGATCGCTGGCGAAGGAATTCGCCGCCAGCGGCATCCATTTCATCGACGCGCCGGTCGCCCGGCTGCGGGAGGCGGCGTGGACGGGAACGCTGAGCATCATGGTTGGCGCCACGCCGGAGGTGTTTGGCGAGATCGAGCCGTATCTGCGCTATATGGGCAGCGACGTCACCCGGTGCGGCGACGTGGGCGCGGGGCAGGTCGTCAAGATCCTCAACAACATGGTCGTGTTCATGAACGTGCAGGCGCTGGCGGAAGCGCTGGCCATCGGTGAGGCGTCCGGGGTGGACGGCCAGCGGTTGTTCGACGTGCTCTCGCTCGGTTCGGCCGACAGCTTCATGCTGCGCAACGCGGGGGTGAAGTCGCTCGTGCCTCATGACTTCCCGCTCGCGACCTTCCCCACCGACTATGCGATCAAGGATATCGGCTATGCGCTCGACCTCGCCGCCGAGGCAGGGATCGAGCCGACCGGTGCTAGGGCGACGCACGCGCTGCTGACGGCGACGCGCGACGCGGGCTACGCCAAGGAATATTATCCCGTCTTCCTTAAGACCATCGAAGGGAGTAAGTGACCCAGCCGCCGCGCTGGCAGGTCCATGCGATCCGCTACGCCTCCGCCGAGCGTACGGTGCACGGCAACTTCCTGCGGCCAGCGGGTCTGGCGGACGGGCCGATGCGGATCGATTTCTTCCTGTGGGTCGCGATCGGCGAGGAGGACGGCAGGGCGGTCGTGATTGACACCGGCTTCAACCGCGCCTCGTCGGCGCGGCGTGACAGGGTGCAGCTGTGCGACCCGCGCACGGCGCTAGGCGCGGTGCAGGTAGATATCGATAGGGTGCGCGACGTGGTCCTCACGCACATGCATTACGATCATGCCGACAATTTGGCAGCCTTTCCGGTCGGACCTTCCATCTCCAGGGACGCGAGATGCGCTATGTCACTGGCCCCGACATGGCCGACGCGGGGGAGAACCACTTCTACGAGAGCGACGATGTGGGGGAGGCGGTGCGGCGCTGTACGCCGGTCGGCTGTGCTTCCATAACGGGGACGGCGAGGTCGCGCCCGGTTTGAGCGTCCACCTCGTCGGCGGCCATGACCCAGAAGTGATGCGCATCTACCCCGCGGTGCCAAACGGGCTGGGCGTCGGTACCGCCAGCCTGCACCTGCCGCCGTCCGATGCGCCACGGCTGCCGCGCGGCTGAGACGCTTGCGCGATACCGCCCCACCTGTGGACGACGACGGCCTTCGACGCCGCAGCGATCTACGCGGTGAATGCGCGTGGGGGTGTTTTCGTGGCGCCGGCCCGACCTACACGGGGCATCCGTCTGTCGTCGAGGACTTCGAGCCGGCCTCGGATCTCGGTCCGCGGTGACCACGGTTTTCCGATCGTGAGAGGTCAAGGCCGCATTGGGTTACCAAGTGGGGCGAGGCGCTGCTCGGCCGCATTTCCGGAGCCATAGGCCCAACTTGACACAATTGTTCGTTTACGCCATCGGCCGTGCAAATGAGAGTTTTAGGGGAGGGGCAGCGTCTAATTATGGGAAGCTTGGCGGCCGTCCATTTGCGATCGGTCTTGCTTCCTATGGTTCGATTGCTGTAACCGTAGTCGACTGCAACATAACGATAATAATAATCACTCAGAGGAGGGGATATGTCTAAGTTCTCGATTTCCATAAGCATGCTTGCCGTCGCCATGGCAGGTGCGAACGCCGCTCCGGCGTTCGCCCAGGACGATGCGCAGCAGGGCGAGAGAAGCGTTTCTTCGGACGGCGACATGATCGTCGTGACCGCGCGCAAGCGCGAGGAGAATGTCCAGGACGTTCCGGTCGCGATCACCGCCTTCTCGGGCGAGACGCTGGAGCGCGCCGGGGTCCGCACCTTCGACGGCCTGGCTCTTAACAACCCGAATGTGAAGATCCAGCCGATCAACAGCACCGCTGTCGGCCGGTCGGTGGCCATCCGCGGAAACGTGCAGAGCTCCAGCACCGTTTCGGTTGATCCCTCAGTTGGCGTCTATATCGATGGCCACCTGATCGCGCACTCCTTCGGCAATGCCGGCCTGCTGGTCGACGTTGCGTCGGTTCAGACGCTCAAGGGTCCGCAGGGTACGCTATTCGGCCGCAACACCACCGGCGGCGCGCTGCTGGTGCAGACCAACGAGCCCGAGACCGGCGATGTGTCGGGCTATGTCCAACTCGACCTCGGCGGAGTGAAGACCCGTCGTTACGGCGGCGCGATCAACGTTCCGGTGGGTGACATCGCGGCGCTGCGCCTGGTCTATCAGAAGAATTCGCAGGGCAATTTCCAGACCTTCACCAACGGGATCGAGCTGGGCGAGAACGAACAGGAAGTGCTCCGCGCCAAGCTGCTGGTCGAGCCGACCGACACGCTGAGTGTGATCTTCACGGCGGAAAAGACCAACGAGAGCGTGAACAGCGCCATCGCCACGCCGACCTTCCCCAACGACCCGGTTTACAAGAACGCGGTCATCATTCCGGTTGCCGGCGGCGCGGGCCGGGCCCCGACCGACCCTCGCGCGCTGCGCGAACAGGGTAACCTGAGCAGCGAATTCTACGGGCTGCGGGTGACGCAGGACCTGGAAAGCGGCAACATCAAGCTGATCGTAGGTCGCCGCCACTGGAACCTGGACGCGGCATCGACGGTCGGGCCGGGCTTGGGCTACACCTTCCAGAATAAGCCGGGGAACGACGAAACGTCTGCCGAGCTCCAGTATAACGGATCGCTGTTGGACGATAGGATCGATCTCGCCGCCGGCCTCTTCTACTTCAAGGAAGATGTCCACGAGCGCCAGAACACTTTTCTATACAGCGGCGTGCAGCGCACGACCCGGCAGCTGGATGCGACGACGGAATCCTATTCCGCGTATCTGCAGGCGACATTCCATGCGACGGAGCAGCTGAATTTCACCGGTGGCCTGCGTTACACGCATGACGAGAAGACCGGCATTCTGCGTGGCTCCACGCGGGGCGCGCCTGGCCAGGCGGACGGTACGCCGGCCACGGCCGCCCTGCTGGCGCCGGCAACGGCGGAGCTCAAGCAGAACCGCCTGAACTATCTCGTGTCGGTCGACTTCAGGCCGATCGAAGGCGTGATGCTCTATGCCAACCATGCGACCGGCTATCGGTCCGGCGGCTCGGCGGTCGATCGGCGGGCGGAAGCGGTCGCCAGCCCGCTCTTCACCACGCTGGGCACCTTCCAGCCCGAGAGCGTCAAGAATTACGAAGTCGGCTTCAAGACCGAGCTGTTCGATCGCATGATCACGCTCAACGGCGCGGGTTTCTACCAGAGTTACAAGAACTACCAATATACCGCGATCAACCCTGTCACGGTGCAGCGTGAAACGCTCAACGTCGATGCCATCATCAAGGGCTTTGAGCTGGAGGGCAAGCTTCGCCTGGGGAGCGGGACCTCGATCTCCGGCAGCTTCGGTCTCACCGATGCGAAGATCGATAGCGGCCCGGCCGAGGGCCGACCGCTGTCGTACATCCCGCGGACGACGTACAGCGTCGCGCTGAACCAGAACGTCAAGGCCGGTGGCGGCGACATCGACTTTGTGGCGGGATATAGCTGGCGCAACAGCTTCTTCTCCGCCATCACCGATCCCAGCACGGCGGCGGACGAAGAAGCGTTGACGCGGGTGGCCTCGGTTGGCCTGCTCAATCTGTCGGCCACCTACACCAATGGGCCGTACACGGTTGCCGTATTCGCTGAAAACGTCACCAATGAGCATTATTTCACCGCGATCACGGCGTCGCCGCCGGTCGTCAGCCTGGGATCGCTCGGTACGCCGCGCGTGATCGGGTTCCGCGCGAAATACGCTTTCTGATGGCGCCCTTGGTCTGATCGATGGAGGCCGCGCGTGAAAGGCGCGGCCTTCTTTTCGCTTGAGTGGATCGCCGGCGGGCAGCGTGCCGCTCCGGCTGGGATGTCGCGTGCTCGTCGATGCCAAGCCGATCCCCGCGGGGCTGAGGCCGCACGGTCGCGAAAGTCGCTCCGGCGTTGACCGGGGCGTGCGGAAGGTGCGACCTCGCGGTCGCGCATGCAGGCCCCTGATCTCGACGCGCACCGCAGTCGATATGGAGAGAATGGGATGTCGATCGAAGAGCTGAAAGCCAGGCTGGTGCTGCCCGTCATCGCCGCGCCGATGTTTCTCGTCTCCGGGGTCGATCTGGTCGTCGAGGCGTGCCGAGCAGGCGTCGTCGTATCGGTCCCGAGCGTCAACGCGCGCACGCCGGAGGAGTTCGAAGCTTGGCTGATCGAGATCGAGCGGCGCTGTGCCGAGGCGGCGGATGGTCAGTCCCATCCGGTCGCGCCCCATGCGATCAACCTGATTGTCCAAGGGCCGCAATCGCCGCGCTTCCTGGCGGATCTTGCTCTGATCGAAAAATATCGGCCGCCGATCGTCATCACCAGCGTTGGACAGCCCGGTGACGTGGTGCGGCGCGTGCACGATTACGGCGGCCTTGTCTTCCACGACGTCGCGACGCTGCGCCATGCAGCCAAGGCCGCCGAAGCCGGGGTGGACGGGTTGATCCTGCTCACCGCCGGCGCGGGCGGACATACCGGCACCGCCAACCCATTCGCCTTCGTGGCCCAGGTTCGGCGACAGTGGGACGGCGCGATCCTGCTTGCGGGAGCGATCGGCGACGGGCGATCGATCCTCGCCGCGCAGGCAATGGGCGCGGACTTTGCCTATATGGGATCGCGCTTCGCCGCGACGCAGGAGTCGCTGGCGCCGGATGCCTATCGCGCGCTGCTCGTGTCGCAGCAAATGAAAGACGTCGTGACGACCGAGCGCATTTCGGGCATGTCGGCAACCTTCCTGCGTGGTTCCATCACCCGGGTCGGGCTGGACCCGGACGACCTGCCGCCGACTAAGGCCTTCCTGCAACCGGGCATCCCGGACGAGCTGAAAGCCTGGCGCGACATCTGGAGCGCGGGCCATGGCGTGGGCACGATCGACGACATCCCACCGGTCGCAGTCCTGGTCGAACGGCTTCGCTTCGAATATGCCGAGGCAAAGGCGCAGCTTCGCGCAAGCGTGGCCTAACACGCACGGCGTGCGGGAATCCGGCATTCGCGGGTCCTGTGCGTTCAACCACGACATAGAAGGAGGGAGTGGATGGGTGCAGAGTTCTCGCTGACGCCATCGCCGGGCGGAGCCCGACCGATCGGCATGCATCCGGGGCCCGGCCGTTGAGCAGGCCTAAAGCCCCCGCCGGCCAGAAGCCTGCCTTTGTGCTGATGCTTTTCGTCATCACCCATTCGCTTCTGTCGGTGGACCGAGGCATCATGGGCATCCTCGCCGAGCCGGTGAAGCATGATTTCCAGCTGAGCGACGGCCAGCTGGGGCTGCTGACCGGCTTCGCGTTCGCGATCTTCTTCGGCATCGGCGGCATACCGATCGGCATCTTGGTCGACCGGATGAGCCGCAAACATATCCTGGCCGCGTCCGTCTTTGTGTTCAGCGCGATGACGGCGATGGCTGCGGCGGCGGGCAGCTTCGTTCAGCTGCTGCTGACCCGCTCGTTGGTGGGGGCGGGGGAGGCGGGCGGCACGCCGTCCATGGGGTCGATGCTGTCCGATGTCTACCCGCCGGAACGCCGCGCGCAGGCGATGGCGATATTCTATGCCGGCAATCCGCTGGGCGTGATCGTCGCCTTCCTCGTAGGCGGAGCCGTCGCGGCGCAATGGGGCTGGCGAGCGACGGTCGTGGTGGTCGGCCTGCCCGGCGTGCTCGTCGCGGCGGCGCTGCTCCTGTTCCTGCGAGAGCCCGAGCGCCGGGTCGACGGCGGTGGCGGCGCGAAGGGTACGGCGCCCAGCTTCGGCGAGACGGTCCGTTTCATTGGCCGGCAACGGGCGCTGCGTCACATCATGATAACGCCTATCCTGACCAGCGCGGCGAGCGCGGGCCTGTTCAGCTTTGCCGGTTCCTTCTTCCTGCGCACGCATCATCTGACACTGCCGCAGGTCGGATTGCTGCTCGCGGTCTTCTACGGCACGCTGGGGGCGATCGGTACGATCTTGTGCGGGCGGCTGGCGGAAAAGCTCGGCCGACGCGACGAAAGCTGGCTGCCGCGCTTCTGCGCGCTTGCCAATGTCCTCGCGGCGCTCGCGGTGCCGCTGCTGGCTCTGTCTCCCAGCCTGCCTGCGGCGGTGATCGGCCTGGGCCTTTACGCCGTCGCGACGACCGGAACCTACGGCCCGCTGCTCGCCATGCTGCAATCCTCGGTCGGCGCCCGCATGCGGGGGACGGTCACGGCGATCTTCTATTTCCTCTCCTACCTGCTGGGTTCGGGGTCTGGACCGTTCATGATCGGCACGCTTAGTGACTGGCTGGCGCCCGGACTGGGCGCTGACTCGCTGCGCTACGCCATCCTCTTGGCGGGCGTGCTCTATGCCTGGGGAGCCCTGCATTTCTGGCTGGCAGCGCGCAACTACAAGAACGACATCGAAGTCGCGCGCCGGATTGATGCGGCCAGGGCATGATCGCACGGCGCTGATCATGCCGCGCACCATATAGGGCAACACCAGTGTGGCGGCCATCATGATCGGCGAGAAATGCGGCGGCGATGATCCTGGAGGATCTGGCCGGCTGAGCGGGGGACGGAGGAGACGGACGATGGAACTCACCGGCGGATGTTATTGCAGGAAGCTGCGCTACCGGATCGACAAGGAGCCGCGGATGAAGGCGATGTGCCTGTGCCGCGAATGTCAGCATGTCGCGGGCGGGGGTCCCAACGTCATCATGAGCGTGCCCGAGGAAGGCTTCACTTATACGCAGGGGGAGCCGCGCAGCTTCGCGCGCAGCGACCTGGCCGAACCGGCGAGCCGCGAATTTTGCGGCGAGTGCGGCACCCATATCCTCACCCGGTCGCCCCGGGCGCCGGGCTTTGCGCTGGTCAAGGTGGGCTCGCTCGACGATCCCTCCGCCTTCGGCATGCCAGCCATCGCCGTTCATGCCGGGGAAAAGCAGGCATATCACTGCATTCCCGACGGCGTGCGCGTGTTCGAGGCAATGATCGGCGGGGGTTAGCCGCCCCGCCCGGCGGCCCGGCTCACGCGGTATAAGTGTCAAGCTGGTCGCCCGCCTCGAACCGGTGAGGGCGGATGGGCGCCGCCTGATCGGCCGATGAAGCGGACGATCAGGCGCCGGGCTGGCTGTCGAAATCGCCTTCCTCGATTGGCAGAGCGATGGCGCCATCTTCCGGCGCCTCATCCGCCTCTTCCTCTTCGGCCTTCGTCGCCGCACTGGCGACCGTCTGCTGGTCGACGATGCCTTGCTGTTCCTCAGCTCTTGCGAGTTGCTCCAGGTCGGGCGTGTCGGAATGCTGCTTGCTCATGCGATTCTCCTCGTGGCGCGGGTTCCGGTCCGAACTCAAACGCGCCCGGGCTGGCATCGGGTCACGGCGTCGGTCGAAAAGTTCGTGGCTGCCTGGCCTGGGCCCGCGACTTGTGCGGTACCGATGGCCCTGCCAAGGAGCGGGTAGCCAGAAAGATAAGGCGGAGGAAAAATGATAGAGGATAGCCTGATCGGGAAAACCGCGCTGGTCACCGGCGCGTCGCGCGGCATCGGCGCGGGGGTTGCAAGGGTCCTGGCACGCCAGGGCGCGCGCGTGGCGCTTCATTATGGCGGCAGCAGGGACGCAGCCGAGGCCCTGGCTCAGGAACTGGGCGACGCGGCCTTTCCGGTGCATGCCGACATGCGCGACATCGCGTCGATCAGGGCGATGTTCGACACGGTAAAGGCTCACTTCCCCGAGGGACTGGACATTCTGGTCGCCAATGCTGGGGTCGGCGGGGGCGGAGCGTCGTTCAGCGACACGGACGAGGCCGCCTTCGACACCTTGTTCGACACAAATGTGAAGGGGCTGTTCTTCGTGTTGCAGGGGGCGATCCCGCTGCTGAAGGATGGTGGCAGCGTCGTGACCACGGGGTCGGTGGCGGCGCGTGGCGCGGCGGCGGCGCGGGCCGCCTATTCGGCGAGCAAGCTCGCGGGCCATGGCCTGACGCTCTCCTATGCGCAGGAGCTGGCACCGCGCGGGATCAAGGTCAATTGCGTGGCCCCCGGGGCGGTCGCGACCGACCTGATCGCTCCTTCGCGGGGTGACGCCTTCGACAAGGCGGTCAAGTCGGTCACCGCTTTCGGCCGCATCGGCGAGCCGTCGGACATCGCCAACGCCATATTGCTGCTGGTGCAGCCAGAGGCTGCTTGGATCACCGGCCAGACGATCGAGGTCAGCGGCGGTCTTCGAATCTAACCTGACGTTTGGTCCGGCGTCGCCTCTGGCCCTTTCAGCGAAGCGCCAGGCGCGACGTCCTCGACCAAAGCGGCGAGCGCCGGCGCGAAGCGGACCTTGCATGGGCCGGTGATCGAGCGCCGGCGGGTCGGGTCCGCCGACGTACCGGTTGGCGCGCCGGGAAAATGGTGCACGGGAAGGCGCAGGCGGTGCCCCGTGATCTCCTCGATTTGCCGCGCCGCCTCCTGTGTGGTCACCACCTCGTCGCCGCACCAGTTGGTGGTAAGCGCAGGCACGCCGGCGGCGTCGAGCAGTGGCTCGACCTGATCCTGCATGTCGAGCGTGTGGATCGGGCGGTGCGGGTTGGGATCAAACGGCACCGGGAACTCGGTGCCCGTGAGCGCCTTGCGGATCATCGTGCCGTGATAGGCGCCGGGCAGGCCGAAAGCGGTATTGAGCCGCGCGATCGTGACCGGTAGGTCGAAGGCGCGGGCACAATAGCGTGCCACCGCCTCCAGTCCGACCTTGCAGGGCGGACTCGTTTCCGCATAGGCGGTCGCGCCGCGGCCGATCGGGTCGCTCTCGACATATTCGTGCCAAGGATCGGCATTGCTGCCATAGACGCCCATGCCCGACGCGACCAGCGCCGCCTTGGCGGAGCGGCAATGTTCGAGCACGAAGCCCGCCCCCTCGACATTGATGCGGATCGCCTCGTCCAACTCGGCGATCGGCGCGCGCCACCAGGCGAAGTGCAGCACATAGTCGAAGTTGCGGGGCAGGGCGGACAGGTCGCCCGAGGCGAGATCGACGGCGCAGGCGCGGATGCCTGCGGCCTCCACGCGGGCGCGATCGCCTTCCGCACGAAAGCGCGCCACGCCCCACACCTCATTGGCCCTGGCGAGGCCGGCGGCGATGGGCAGGGGGACGACGCCAGTGACGCCGGTGACCAGGATGCGCTTGCCTTCGATCATGTCGGTCTCCCCTCTTCGCCATACAGGCATGCGCGGGAGCAGCAGTACTGTATAACTAGTATCGGCGCCAGCTTTGACGTGATTTCAGCGGATCACGCGCAGCTTTTCGGGCGCGGCGCGGCGCTGCAGCTCTTCGGTCTGCAGCGCCCGCGCGCGCATCAACTGCTCGGCGAGAGCTGCGTTGCCCGACTCGATCGCGTCGACCATCTGGTCGAGCAGGTCGGGCCCGCGCCGGATCAGCCGGACATTCTCGGCCGGCAAGCTGTCCAGTTCCTCGGGAATGCTGTCGAGATGCTCGCTTACGATCACCGCCATCATCTGGCCGACGAGGTTGAGCGCCTCGTTCCCCGAGAGCGCCAGCAGCGTGCGATCGAATTGATTGCTGACCCGGCCGATTTCGCGCGGA
>Ga0070668_100001431_pt1 | contig 17220 bp, 14 predicted proteins | sample KBSS43metaG_FD_64661 | JGI IMG/M metagenome (GOLD analysis project Ga0070668, IMG submission 64661) | Switchgrass rhizosphere microbial communities from Kellogg Biological Station, Michigan, USA - KBS S4-3 metaG | ecosystem: Host-associated > Plants > Roots > Rhizosphere > Soil ... | reverse complement strand
AGCTAACTCGCGCTGGGATTGAAGTGCGCTGCACATTCTTGTGAAGCGTGTTTTTTGCAAAATAAACGTCACCATAGCGGGGACATCGACGCAGGCCCCGCTGACGGTCTAAGTGCAACTTGTCTCCAGTTTGGCCCGAGGGTCGGGTTTAGGAGGCGTGGATAGGTGCAACCGATCTCGTTCAAGCGTCACGGTTCCCGGCGGATGTGATCCGCCAGGCGGTGTGGCTGTATTTCCGCTCCTGGGCCGCTTGCGACATCACCTGAGGTCAGCGGGGGCTAGGGTCGATGTGTCCGCTACGGTGACGCTTATTTTACAAAAACACGCTTCACAAGAATGTGCAGCGCACTTCAATCCCAGCGCGAGTTAGCTCGACCATTCAGTACGTGTGTTTGGACCGATCCCTATCTGAACGGGGGACCTGATGTCGCGTGCGCTTAGGACCCGGCTTGCCGGCTTCCGCAGGTTGTTCATCTCCGCGTTGTTCGCGATGTTCACGGGTCTGCTCGTGAACATCGCCACCGCTTCGACGGCGGCGGCGACGACGCAAGTCTCCAGCACGCCCCGACACGAATTCGGCTGGTGCGCGATAAACCCTACAACCGGAGGCTGGACCTGTTACCAGGACCCCGTCGATGCATGCAAGACAGCCATCACTTATACATCGTGGCCTACTTACCCATTAACCTACGTCGCAGAGTCTGGATTTGCGTACTACAAGACTTGCCACATCATGCTTCAGGGCCAAGATTTGGCGCCAACGCTTGTGACCCATCTTTGTAACGGCACGTTCAACGGCCCGGTTGACACAGATGGCGTGCGGCTGTTCTTCTTTCCACCAAATACCTGTGCGCGCGAGCAGTTTCCGAGCTCAAATACGTGTCAGAGGACGGCGCACCCGATCGACATCCTCAGCGGTGCGAAGCTGTTCGAGACGGAGGACTTTAGATCTGCAAACGGATCGCTGGAGCTCACGCGTTATTTCAATAGTCTAGGCTGGCGCGACGTCCAGGAAGCGGTGATCGCACCCAAGCCGCAGGTCGCCAACTGGTCGTTGAACAGCGCTTTCGAGCTTCAAATACCTAGAACGTGGAACGGGCGGGTCAGCGTGCTGACGCCTGACGGCCGCGGTCTGACCTTCCAGCGAAACAGTGACGGCAGTCTTTCGCCTTACCAACCGACCACATCCGTCAGCGACCGTCCGGCTCGGCCACTGCCTCAGCCAGACTATCAGCTGAGTTTCGTGGGAACTTGGCCCAGCAGCCTGTCGACAGTTACCAGCGCCTCCAGGACGTTTAGCCTCAAGGGGCCGGACGACACCGTCTACACAATCGTCACCCGCCCTGATCCTGCGCGTGGCAACGAGTACGTCTACGGGCGCGTAACGCTGATCAAGACGCGGGAGGGCGCCAGCCAAACCCTCGCCTACGGCGCCGATGGCCGTCTAAACAGCATCACCGACGATGCCGGCAACACCATCACCTTCGATTGGGCGCTCGTCAGCGGCAAGGCGCACGCCATCTCGGTTGCGCATCTGCCGGGCGGGAACACCATCACCTACGTCTATGACGCGGCCGGGGCCACGGGACCTGCCGAACCTTTGCGCCTGATCAAAGTAGAGTTCCGGGATTCTTCGAACACCCTCGTCGACAGCACGTCCTATAGCTACGGCAATTCGGATTATCCGTATTTTGTCACGGACATTTCCGACAAGAACAACGTCGTCCGGTGGAGCGTGACCTATGACGCCGAGTGACGCGCCACGAAAAGTGCGGGCCCGTCCGACGTCAACGCCGCAACCGTCAGCTATACGACGGGGGCCACCAGCTTTAGTCGAACGGTGACGAATGCGCTCGGCAAGCAGGCGACCTACAACTACACCCGCAGCGGCTCCAGCGCTTATGATCAGAAGTTCACCGGCGTAAGTGGTGCGGCCTCGACACACTGCCCAGGCAGCAGCACGAGCGTGGCCTACGGTACGAACAACCTTGTCAGTTCCTACACCGATGAGGAAGGCCGCGTGATCTCGCTTACGAGCTACAATTCACGTGGACTTCCCGGGACTGTCACTGAAGCTTACGGGACGTCCTCGGCGCGGACCACCAACATCACCTGGCATTCGACGTTCACGGTGCCGACGCAGGTCGTGGAGCCAGGACGGACGACGGACTTCACCTACACGAGCGCACCGTAGCAGCGGCGCGACCTTTCCAGACCCTTTCGGAGAGACCTCAGATGTTCGGACACCCTCGGGGCCGGCGTGCGGCGCTCCTGATTTCAGCCGCGGCGGTCGTGCTGGAGCTCTTTGGCGCCGCAGGGGCCTCGGCGCAGACGGTCCAGCGGCTCGCCTCGAGGACCGAGACCGACACCACGAGCTTCACCACGCCCTACGCCACCAATGGACGGACGCGAACCTGGGCCTATACCTATGACACAGCTGGCCGAGTGCTGTGCCAGACCCGTTGGATCGGCGGCTCAGCGGCAGGGACTTCCGCGGTATTGGCAGGTTAAAGCCACAATTCGCTCAAAACGCGAATTTCGGCCGGATCCGGCTCGATTGGATCGAAAAGCCTCCGCTGAAATTGTTGGAAAATCTCAGCCGAGCTGAGCCGGGATTCGGGGCCAAAACCCATTTGCGACTTTAACCTGTCAACACCCAGTCTCGTTGCGGGCTGTGCGTCAGTACATGCGGCCGCCTTTCGGTGTCGGGAAGCGCCTTGACAATCACCCCTCTGCGCCGGTCATTTTCTAAGCAGGAGGAGGCGTCATGAAGCGGACTCTGCTTCGCGTGCTCGCATGCGCCCTCCTGGCGCTGAGCGCCGGAGGCGCGCACGCTCAGCTTGCAAGCCTCACAACCAAGCTGGAGACGTTGCGAGGGCGCGCCGCATTTGATGTGACGCAATGGAATACGCGCATTGAGCTCGTCGAGGCGCACCAACGCCTTTTAGCGATCCTGCAATCCGCTGCCGATGACGCCGCGTGCGATCCGCCCAGCGCATTTGACAGCACCTATAACTCCGGATCGAACGATGCTGCGCGCGCACTCTATAGTTGGACGCTCGACTGCAAGGCCGCAGCCCTGCGGCATCGACACCGCATCATACTTGCTGACCAGAATCTGACCGACCTCGAGCTCACCAACCATATCCAGCCTCCGCTATCAGCCTCCAACTCAGTTGGCTCGATGCTGACCGCGATGACCATCTCAATCGACACGCGCAACAAGGAACTCGCGAAGCTCCGGCCAGCGCAAGGCTGCACGCCCTTACGCACAGCGGAGGCCGACTATGCTCTGGCGAAATCGGGGATAGCCGAACTTGAAGGGGCGCTCGCGAAGAATGACGTCTACGCTGCTCGCATAGCGCATGGCGCACTCGTCGCCGCCGCCGTCGAGGCGCGAGCGAGAAGCGACGTTTGCCCATCAGAGGCGTTGGATGACAATGCCCAAGTCTGGCTCGACGCTCTGGAGCACGCCGAAGAATTGTCCGGTGTTCGGACCGCGCGAGAGATAGAGGCGGCTGCCTGCGCTAGCTTGCGACCGCCGAATAGTTTGCCGGAAGTCTGCCGATTCGACGTCATCACGCTGGACGGTGAGTTTTCAATTCACCAGGCCCTCGCCGCACAGGCGGCTCCTCCACAGTGAGGCTGCCCGTCCCACTCGTGCTCGCAGCACTCCTCGCGTGCGCAGCTGAGTCCACAATGGCTCAGACACCCCCTGCAGCCAGTAAGCCGCCGCCTCCCCACGTTATCCGGAACGGCAAGGTGAGCTGGCTGCTAGATTTCACTGACGATGGCACGATCTTTACCCGCGGAGATCCGAAGGAAAAAACGCCTACGGTCGAAAATGGCCACTGCAGCGGCGGCGGTTGCGACAGTGAGGAAACCTCCAACCCTGGCCTGCACGGCTCCGCGGCCGGGTCCGGCCTGCCAGCCCCTGTCACGGCCGGCTCGGGCGTCGCCGCTGATCCCGATGCCGACCTTCGGCAGGCAGTTTCAGATTCCAAGTGGCGCGATTTCATCGCAGCAGGGGGCGGTGGTCCTCGGGACCGTATCGCGAGTTTGCCACCGAACCTTCCAGGCGACTCGATCCCGGTGAGCTGGTTGGCGATCGATCAAGCTTTCAAACCCGAGAATGTGTTCCCTCCCGTACTTACTGATCGAATTTCCGAGGATCTCAATGCCTGGCGACAGGACGTTTCGTCCGGATCGATGCCTCGCGTAGCGCTCTCCGTAGTTCTGCCGCGGGTGGAGAGCGAAGAAGAGATACGATCTTTTACAACAAACAAACTAGTAAATCCGATATTCGCAAGGCAGCGCAGACAGCCCGACAATATGGATGAAATCCGCGTCAGAATGGGCGATTTGGCGTTACGCCACTATGTAAAGCGCTACGCTGACCAGCTGGAGAAGCTCGAGGCCTCGACTGAGGCTGCCTTGGTTGGCGCCGAGCAGGGGACGCGAGCGCGGAGCGGCCAAATGGACGAAGGCGCGCACGTCGTGCAGGCTCGCAGGCAAGCTCCCGTTCCCGGGGCGCTGCTTTCACAGATGCAGAGGTCCGGGGGATCCGACGCTGGGTTCACGTCGATCGCAAGGCGTGCCGAAGTGTTGTTGCCTCAGAACTTCAAATTCTCTCCCACGTTACTTCCGCCAGAAAGCCTAGCTCGGAGCGTCATACGCTCTGAGACGCTGATCGAGGACCGTCCCAAGAATGCTGACTATGCTGATCTTTTCAAACGGATAAACGCGGCCCAGCCCGTCTCCCCGCAAGGCGTTCGCGCCAAAGAATTGGCTGCGGCCTACGCGAAGGCGAGCAACGCGGAGTGGCGGAAACGCAATGCCCGTGCGCAGCAGAGAGCTGCCGCGCTGAAACAAGTCGCCGTCGGCATGCTGGACATCGCCCTCGGCGCAACCCCCATCGTTGGGACAGCAAAGGACCTCTACGAGGGCCTCAGCGGCCGTGATCTGCTTAGCGGCCGTCCGCTGTCCGACGGCGAGCGAGCACTCAGATTCATATTTGCAGCTACGGCTGGTGTGGGGCACCTCGTCGGACCCCCAGCGCTCAAGGCCATCCTCGAGTCTGCAGATAGTGCTGTCGGACGGGCGGCGATGGACGGCGTCGCGACGGAGGCGCGCTATGTCGAGGCGGCGCTCGGTGGAAGCGGTTCAGACTGGGTGAAGGACGCAGGTTTCCTGCGCGAAGCCGGCCAAGGCTATCGGAAATACCTACCCAATCCCGACACGGGCTCCATGGGTAATTTCACGGTTGGCCGGTTGGAGGATGGCATCACCGAAGCGGAGATGCACCGATTGGGAACCGCTTGGGTGGGCGACGGCGCGCGGAAGACCACGGATTATTCCGGATTGAAGGAGATCTGGGTGAGTAAAGATCAGCTACGGCAGTACCGAGCACCGGCCTGGAAGCCGGCCGAAGGTCACTGGGCTGCCAATCTCGAACGGCGCATTCTACCTCGTGGAGACATACCCGGCGGAGACTGGGAATCGAACGCGCATTTCATCATCTCTGGAATGGCGCCGCCGTAGGTGTCCTGCGTGACGCCACAGTGAAACCGAAATCCGGGCCGCGTCGGTGATGTCCACATGAGGGTCGGCCCCAATGGCCGCGGTTGCTGTGCGGCTGAGGAGCGCTGTCAGGTTAATCGACCCAGATTTCAAATCGCCCCTCCCGAGCCTCATCAGACGGTCGCAAGCACCCATGAGCGCTCCGACTCGGCGCGGAGGCGACGAAGGGTCGGTCTGCTGATGAGATGCCGCTGGACGTAGAAGGTGTTGTAGATCGCTGCGTGGGTGGTGAGGAAGCGCTGGGCTGAGGCCCGGCTCTTGAAGAGCTGCATCTGCCGTTCTCGTCGTCGGATCGGCAGGTGCGAGTTCTCCGCCCGGTTGTTCTCCCGCAATCGCCCCGGTCGGTGGCGGTCCGCCAGGCCGAGAGTGGTTAAGGCCGAGACGTAGGAGGCCAGGCCGTCGGTGACGATCGTCTCTGGCTCGACAGGCTGGTTGCGCAGCAGGCGCTGTAGCAGCTTCAGCGCCGCGGCATGGTGGCGCCGCTTCTGCACGACGAGGTCGAGGACCTCACCTTCGTCATCGACTGCCCGCCAGATGTACATCCGCTCGCCGCCAATCCGGCAGACCACCTCATCGAGATGCCACCGCGGGGAGGGGGCTGGCCTGCGGCGCTTCAGGTTTCGGGCGATCTGCGGACCGAACTTGATGGTCCAGCAGCGGATGGTCTCATAGCTGACCTCGACCCCGCGCTGGGCGAGGAGCTCTTCCACGTCGCGAAGGCTGAGGCTAAAGCGGAAGTAGAGCCACACGGCATAACGGATGATGTCCGCCGGAAACCGGTGGCGCTTGAACGAGAGCGACCGCACGCAAACCCCTGATCCACCGAGGTTTCCCCGCCCCAAGTGGAGACAAGTTAGCGTTAGACTGACAGCACCGCCATCATCGTTGAATTATTGGGTATTTTCGGCGATTGCGCCGATCACCCACCAAACCACCAGCCATAAGATCTGCGGCGTGCCTTGGCGTCCTGTGGCTCCAGGACGACGGGACGTGAGTCACCGACAACACCGGGAAAACTCTATCGAGGTCCGAATCCTCGGTCTCCCGCCACCCGCCCCCCTGCACCCAGCTCCCGAATTTCCACTCGATAGATTTCGATGACAAATCCGGGGCTCAGACGGGCCGTTCCGATGTCAGGCCGCCATCCAGCCCCTCTCAAGCGGCCGACCGCCCCTTTGGGGACACACGTCTCTGACGCTCCGCCAGCGCCCTCTAGTGAACGATCCAATCCGAACTCGTCACCTGGGCCGGACTCAAATGTTCCAGATCGATGATCGTGTTGGGCCAAACCGGATTCGGGGCGCTGCCATCACGGTCGAAGCGGATCAAGACGCCGCCGTTCCCGTCATCTTCGACGTGGACGTAATGGTCCGCGACGGGGTCGGAGCCCGTGTAGCCAGCTGTCTTGAAGAGCGCGCGCAAGTCGAGCTTGTCTGCACCCGGCTCGAAGTCGGTGATGTAGATCGGCGCCCAGGGCTCCTGGGCCAGAACAAAATGATCGGCGCCGGCGCCGCCGGCCAGGGTGTCATAGGCCTGGCTCGCCGTGATCGTGTCCGCTCCTGCGCCCCCCGTGAGGACGGAGTAAGGGGCTGGAGACGTCAGCACCTGGCCGGATTGCGGACCGTCGGCGCTCGCGCCGCCTTGCAGCTGCGCCCAGCTAAGGCCGGTTGACGAAACATGCTCGAGTTCGACGATCGTGTTTGGCCAGAAGGGATTGGGGCCATTCCCGTCGTGGTCGTAACGCACCAACGTCCCTCCGGCATCGTCGCTCGTCAGGTAGACGAGGTGGTCCGCCACCGGGTCGGCCCCTGCGTAACCCACAGCCTTGAACAGGGCCGAGAGGTCGAGGACGTCGCTACCCACTTGGAAGTCGGTGATATGGATCGGGGCCCATGGCTCCTGGGCCAAAACAAACCGGTCCGCACCGCCTCCGCCGGTGAGGGTGTCATACCCTTGACCGGCGTTCAGCGTGTCCGCGCCGGCGCCGCCGGTGAGGACCGAGCTCGGCCCGGCCGCGGTGAGGACCTGACCGGCGCCGCCCGTGGTCGGTCCTAGGAGCGTGACCACGCCCGTGTCGGATGCGGCGGCGAGATCGCTCGGCGCCGGGGCGGGACTGGCCGTGGTCGACTTGAACTCGACGATGAGGGGGTGGTCGGTGACGTTGAAGGCGATGTGGCTGGCGCCGGTGAGGACCTGGATCGGGGCCGAGCCCTGCATGGGGTCGTAGATGGCGACGTTGGCGGCGGCGGCCAGGTCGATGGTGATGGGGGTGTTGGGGGCGGCGACGGCGGTCCTGGAGCTCTCGTTCCAGATGTCGGGCTCGGCCCAGACGACGACATCCTTGGTCCCGTCGGCTTCCTGGAAGAGCATCTGCCCGCCCCACTGGGGGACGCCCTGGATGACGTAGTCGAGACTGCCGGCCGGGCCGGCGAGGGCGCCGCCGTCGGTGAGGACGGTGGTGAAGTTGTGCAGGTCGACGGCGGCCGGCTTGGCGGTCCAGTCGTAGTTGTAGAGGCCGAAGTGGGATTCCAGGTCGGCGGCGCCGGCGTTGTGCGACTCCACCAGCTCGTAGAGGTAGGTCGCGGGGGCGCCGTTCTTGCCCGCGTCCATGACCGCGTTGAGGATCACCTTGGCCTGGGTGGCCTGGTCGACGCCGCCGCTGGCGCTGGCGGTGGAGATGCCGGTCTCGGTGACGGCCACGGGCTTGCCGGGGACGGAGAGCTGGGCGTCCTTGACCCAGGTGGACCACCAGTAGGTGCTGTCGCTGGGGCTCCAGCCGTAGGCCGGCTGTCCGTTGCCCCAGTAGTCGTGGAGGTTGCCGTAGTCGGCGTAGGCGCCGACCTGCAGCTGCGAGAAGGTGTTGGGGTCGGCGCCGGACAACGAAGGGGCGATGACCGGCTTGTCGGCCAGCAGCGGGTCGGCGTTGGCCCGGGTGTAGATGTCGGCCTGCATGGAGATGGCCGAGGAGATCTGGCCGTTGACCTCGTTGGGCCCTTCGAGGGACAGCACCGACCCCGGATGGGCGGCGTCGAGGTTGTGCACCTGGGTGACGTAGCCGGCGAGGTTGTCCGCCGGATTGTACATCAGGTCGAAGTGGAAGCCGTTGCTGGCCAGGGTGTTGTAGATGCCGACGGTGTCGGCGTTCATGTAGTCCCGCAGACTGTGCACCCCCAGGTAGGTCATGGCGGACATGACCTTGGCGGTGTCGGAATAGGGGTAGGCGCCCGGCCAGCTGACGTGGACGTTGACGCCAAGGTTGTTGACGAACGCCGACGCGCTCGAAGCGTTATAGATCAAAATGTCGTCTCCGATTTATCCAGGCCCCCGCCCTACGGATCAAATAGACGACCCACAATCTCCACGTGTAGTGCTAGTTTGATAATCTCAAGCTTGACCTTAGCAATAAATCATAATAACTGACATACATCCGAGATGTACACGCTATATTTTCGGGTTGTTTATGGCACCTGCGATGATGTGGAGCTGTGACAAACTGGCGCACCGGCTCAGGCGCCGGGGGAGCTAAGACCCGAACTGCCCGGAGCAAATTGGCCGAAAGGATTCACCGCTCCTAGGTGAACAGGAAGTCTCCTGCAGGCGGCGACCGTGGCGGCCGCCCAAGCCTCGTGCGCCGCCGCCCGATACGACGCCAGCTTATCCGTGACGACGGTCTCGGGATGGATGCCCTGGTTCCTCAGCCGGTCCCTGAGAGCTTCACGACGAACTTGGGTTCGGCGAGGGATCGCAGGCGAAAGCGGCGCCGGAGATTGATTGCAGCACCCTGCGCGCTCCTTCGAGCGCGGCCTGCGCGCACCGCAAATGGCTCCATCCGGCCTCCTGTCGATTTCGCATGGGCACTTCAACGCTGACGATGACGTCGTCGGGAATATTTCCCAGCATCATGGCGAGCGGAGCTTCCCCTTCGCCAGGAATCAGGCGGCCACACATCGCTTCTTCCATATAGCCGGCGTCGCTGTCCGGACCGACAAGCGGAACATCGCTGATCTGCACGTAGCCGATCTCCGAGGGATCGAGCGTCGGCACCATGTCGGCCTCGCCGGAGCGCGTCACGTGCATGGTGTCGATCAGCAATTTGAAATTCGGCCGACACACCTCCCGCACGATCGCCCGAGCCTCCGCAAGCGTACGCACCGTAAGAGCGGGGCAGCTCTCCAGCGTGATCGTCATGCCGTATGGTTCAGCCATCTCGACCAGCTCGGCGAATTCATCGCGCGAGCGCGCCATGGCGTCAAAGGAGACCGTGTTGGCCAGCGTGACGCCGAGTTCCGCCAGCTGGGAGAAGCCGCGCTCGTAGTCGCGGACGCGGCGCCCCGGCCAAACGACGAGGCCGTCGACCATGCCCAGCCGCAATCCGTTGTCATCAAGAGTGCGCCGCAGATCGCGGCACAAGGCGAGGTCGTCGAGCAGCGAATAGCGCGAGGCGCCGTTCGGCAACGGTTCCATATTGGCTGACCACAGAGCGATCGTCTGAGCCCCCGCTTTCGCCGCGAGCTCCGCGTAGCGGAGCGGGTGCGTGCCGAACATAGTCAGATAGTCTACGCCAAGTGGATGCATGTCTTCCTCCCGGTCGTCTGGCGCGCGGTGTTCAGGGCCAACGTCATGCAGCGCCGCCGGCACTAGCAGCCCAAATGCACCCTGCGGTAACGCCTGGTCGTCGACCATGCCGGCGCGCTGAACGCGCGCGCGGTGTCAGCGCGCCGCGCTTGATCATGGTTGGAGAAGGTCATGGACGACCAAACCGAATATGTAAATTGGTACAGCATACATAAAGTACTTATGAGGTATTGTCGTGGCGTGGATCGTTACGACATCCCGCTTTTGCTTTCCGCATTCCATGAGGATGCGGCCATCCATTACTTTGATGGAATGACGGGCAATGCCTGGGAGATATTTTCCAAGTTCACACCGGACAGCTTTCCGGTGCTTTGCCCGCAGCGGACGATCTCCAACCTGATCGTCGATTTCGAGGGCGATACGGCCCACTCCGAGGCCTACGCCGTCGCCTACTACACGATGGCCCGCGACAACGCCCCGATGGAGTTCATCGTTTGGGGCATCCGCTACCTCGATCGCATGGAGCGCCGTGACGGAACCTGGCGGATCGCACACCGCAGGGTCGTCCACGACTGGGATACGATCATGCCCGTCAATCGCGACTACCCGGAACATCATGAGTGGATGAAAGGGCGGCTTACCGGACGCAAGGACAGCGGCGATCCGTCCTACAGGCAACGCCCATGAGCTCCGCCGCAAAGACCGCGTTGGAACCGACAGATTAACTCGGTCAAGCCGCAAAGGCCTCGGCCCACCTCGGATATGCCCTCCTGATCGGCGCCCGAGATGAACTCACCTGTTCCGGCTGGCCGTCGACGAGCTTTTCCTCGAGAAAGGGCGCCTGCCGGCCCCCGATGGAGAACGCTCTGACCCTTTAACCCAATATTCGGGTTCGACCCGGATCAGGCCGAAGTCGCCTCGGTTTCGAACGAATCCAGCTTCATCGCTTCCTCGATGAGATGGTGGTCGGTCGTGTAGGCGTATTCCCGGAACTTGGAGACCTTGTCCCCGCGGAATTCGAAGATGAAGACGTACCGAAGCTTGATCTCGTGCCCGGTCTTCACCAGAGGGCGCACGCTGCTCGCTTCGACGACGACGGTCTGCTTCTCGACATCGATGATGAAGTTGTTGAGCGAATAGATGCTCTTGGCGAACACGCCGTCGGTCGCCTTGATGACGCTCATGAAGCCGTCACGGCTTTCGAAGTGAATCTCCTTGGGGATGAACGGGATGGCGTATTTCACATCGGGCGCGAAGTGCGCCGCGATCCGCTCCATGTTCCTGCGGCCGCCAGGCCCGATGTCCGCCAAGGACTCGTAGATGGCGCGCGTGAGCCGCTCGAGCTCGCTCCTGGAATTCATCGTATCCTCCATTCACCGGCGATTTTCTCAGCCAGCGGTGGGCGACCGCCGACAGTGCGCCAAAGATCGACTCGAAGTGGCTGCCGCCCCGACTGGCCAAGCATGTCGGCGGATGCCGGATCGTCGCCGCGGGGCTCAGTGACCTCGATCAACTCTATATCTTGCAAAGTGAGGGGCCATCACCCCGGAAAGAAAGATATGCGCCCGGGTCGTCGGGCTGCAAGTCGTTATGATGAAGACGCTCCCAAGGTACCTGGCGCTCTCTGTAGGTTGACCCGGGCGGAGAAGAGGCGTCGACGGGTCTGGAAGGGATTTGACAGTCTAAACTCTGCCGGCCCGGCCGCCTGGGAATCGAACCCGTGGAACGGGTTCTCGGGCTTCGGTTTGCGCACCATTCCGCGCGCCTTCGCGCCGTCCTTACCGCAGAGTGCATTTGCGGCTGACAGTGCCCATCGGCGCACGACTTGTCGTCGACGGCGGCATCGGCGCGTGCGACACCTTCCACATGCGGGCTTCTGCACGGCTTACGTCGAGGATGACGACCTCATGACTCGCGGGTTCAACCACGTCGGCATTTCTGTGGCCGACCTCCAGCGCTCGATCGAATTCTATCGTGACCTGCTGGGCATGGCCGTGGTTATCGAAGCTCCATTCGACGGCCCGCGCTATGATGCCGTTCTCGGCCTGTCAGGGGCGCGGGGGCGTTTCGCTATATTGGAGCAGGCCGGGACAAGCTTCCATGTGGAGCTCTTTGAGTTCCATCACCCCAAAGCCAAGCCGATGGACCTGAACCGGCCAGTCTGTGACCGCGGAATTACCCATTTCTGTCTCACGGTGTCGAACATCTACGCGGAATACGAGCGTCTTAGCGCCGCCGGAGTTCGCTTCCATTGTCCGCCCAGCGCCTTTGAAAAGACCATTGCGACCTACGCTCGAGACCCCGACGGCAACGTCTTCGAACTTTTCGAATGGATCGCAGATTGACCCTTCCCGCGCCCAACGCTTGGAGCATCTAGGCCTCGTTGTGTGCACATAAGGCGTTCAGGCGAGATCATCTGATCTGCTGCGGGGCCGCCCACGCCCTCGCAGGCTTCGGCTCGCAAGGTGCGCAAGCCCGGCGGGGAGATCGGCACGATTGTTTTCCCTCATCCCCCGGGGCGGTGACGAGCCGTGAGACCCAGGACACGGACCGCTGCGCCATACGACGCCAGCTTGTCCGTGGTGATGGCCTCTGATGGATGCCCTGGTTCTTTAGCAATCTGCGAAACAGCTTCAGGGCAAGATGCGCTACCTCTGGCGGGCGGTGGACCATGAGGGCGAGGTGCTGGGGTCCTTCATCACGAAGACGCGGGACAAAGCGGCCGCACTGAAGTTTCATGAAGAAGCTGATGAAGCGGCGCGGCTGCGCCAAGACCATCACCACCTATGGGCTGCGCTCCTACCGCGCAGCCATGAGCGAGCTCGGCAGCGAGGACCGGCAGGAAGTCGGCCGCTGGGCTGACAACCGGGTCGAGAACTCGACGGTCTCCGGCATGACGGTCCTCCCTTGCCCAGGGTGGGGGGCGCCCTTGCTCAGGCTTGCTTGCGGCGCGCGACCGCGGCGGCGACCACCGCGGGGTCCAACTCGACCTTGCGATAAGTCTTCTCGAAATCGAAGTAGACGTCCTCGTTGTCCATGAGTCCCTCCACCATACGAACGGAGATCAGCAACCGCGTCCGCATTTCGTAGAAGGCGTCCGGATCGTCCCCTGCCGGCGTCGCGCCGCCCCAGAGCGGCAAGCTGCGCCCGCGCACCACCACGCGCAGCCAGCCCTCGTGGACCAAGGTGTCGCGGTCCGCCACGAAGCGGACGTCGTCGAACCCCTGGTATATCCAGCTTTCCGGCGCCGCCTCCATCAACACGGCGTACATCTGCCGGCGATCCTTGTTGGCGACTGATCGCGGGCCTTCGATGGTTCCATAAAAATAGGACACGCCGTCGGGGGTCATGGTTCGCATGGCCGCATCCGGGTCCATCTCGTTCTCGGCGCGCACATGGGCCAGATAGACCTCCAGCGAGGCTCGGCCGCCTTCATCGGTCGTGCGGGCGATCGTTCGCTCGATCTCCGCGACCATGTCGCTCATGAGACAGAGGTCGGAGCTTTTCACCGGAGTTTGCGTCATGGGGTCTTTTCCCGACGGGCCTGCAAAGGCTTTTCGCCTTTGGGAGGGTACTGTCAACCAAATGCACCCTGCGGTAAGGCGGCGCGATAGGCGGGCGAAATGGCGCGCAAACCGAAGCCGACGACCCGTTCCCCTGGTTCGATTCCTCTCCCGAGGTGATCCCGCTGGTGGTGATGCTGTACGTCCGCTATCTCGGCCGCCCTGGCCGAGTGACGGACGGTCGTCGGCTAGAGCCAGAGGGGATTGGGGTCATTGCACCCGGGTGGAGACAAGTTGCCGTTGGGCTGACAGCACCCAGGCAAGCGTTACTGCATGAACCAGCCGTGGCTTACGACGATCGACTGGCCCGTCAACGCGTTTGACGGAAAGGCCGCCAGGAACACGGCGGTGCGCGCGACGTCGTCAAGCGTGGTGAACTCTCCGTCGACCGTCTCCTTCAGCATGACGGTCTTGACCACTGCCTCTTCACTGATGCCGAGTTCCTTGGCCTGCTCGGGGATCTGCTTTTCCACCAGCGGAGTCATCACGAAGCCGGGGCAGATCACGTTGGCGCGCACGCCGTGCTTGGCGCCCTCTTTGGCCACCACCTTGGCCAGGCCGATCAGTCCATGCTTGGCCGTGACATAGGGCGCCTTGAGGAGCGACGCCTCCTTGGAGTGGACCGAGCCCATATAGATCACCGTGCCGCCCTGGCCCTTGGCGTACATGTGGCGGAGGCAGGCGCGGGTGGTCAGGAAGCCGCCGTCGAGGTGGATAGCCAGCATCTTCTTCCAGTCTGCGAACTGGAACTCCTCGATCGGCGCGACGATCTGCACGCCTGCATTGGAAACCAGCACGTCGATGCGGCCGAAGCGATCGGCCACCGAGTCGATCTGTGCGTCGACCTGAGCCTCGACGGTGACGTCCATGGCCACGCCGATCGCGCGCTCTCCGGTCGGGTCGAACTCGGCCGCCGTCGCCCGGGCCGCGTCGATGTTGATGTCGGCGATGGCGACCCTGGCCCCTTCGGCGAGGAATTGCCGGGCGATCTCCTTGCCGATGCCGCTTGCGGCCCCGGTGATGATCGCGACCTTGTCTTGCAACGTCATGCGGGGTCCTTTTCGGTACGGAGCGGGCTGTGGCGGCGCGTCGGACTGAGGAAGTCATAGACGTGCACAGCCTGTTGTTCGGCCGGCAGGGCCAGCACCTCGGGGTGAGCTAGGGTCGTCGCAGCGTCCCGGCGTCCGGCGGCCCAGTGGTCTTCCATGCTCAGGCGCGAGAACTCGTAGTCCTTCGACTGGCCCTCGTGATCTGGCGAGCGGTAGATCAGCTGAACGATGTTATAGCGCGCGGGATCGCTAGCCCGCGCCAGCAGCTTGGCCTGCGGCGTCGCCGCCAGCTCCGGAGGCATCAGGGCCAGTAGCTCATTGTAGACGGCGCGCATCCGCTGCAGCTTGCGGAAGCCGTCCGTGGCTGCGCGGGTGCGGCTGGAAAATTGGATCTCCTTGGCGCGGGCCGCCACCGCCACTAGGTCCCGCGGCGCTTCGCCCGTGGCGCTCCACAGGTCGACCTGGAAGATCAGGGTGTCGAGCTCGGAGCGAGACGAGAGCACCCAGTCGAGCGGTGTATTCGAGACCAGGCCGCCGTCCCAGTAGAGCTCGCCGTCGATCTCCACGGCGGGAAAGGCCGGTGGCAGGGCGCCGCTGGCCATCACGTGCTCCGGCCCGATCCTGTGGATCTCGTTGTCGAAGTAGGTGAAGTTCCCGGTTCGCACGTTCACCGCGCCGACGCTGAAGCGCATGGCGCGGGCGTTGATGCGGTCGAAATCGACCAACCGCTCGAGCGTCGCCCGCAGGGGGGCGGTGTCGTACCAGCTGGTGGCCGCCGCCGAGCCGGGGGGCTGCAGGAATGGCGGCGGCAAGCGCGGCAGGAAGAAGTCGGGCACGCCCTCGGCCATGATCTGCCCCGCCGAGAGCTGGTTGAGCCAGCTGCGCACCGGCCCGTCGCTCAGGGGGCCGCTCCAGCCCGTCGCCCAGGCCGAGCCGCCGGCGCTGACCAGCTCCCAGAAGGCGCGTAGCTTGTCGACGCGATGCTCCGGCGCATTGCCGGCGATCAGCGCGCTGTTGATCGCGCCGATTGAGATGCCGGCGATCCAACCCGGCTCGACGCCTTTCCCCGACAAGGCTTCGTAGACGCCCGCCTGATAGGCGCCCAAAGCCCCGCCGCCCTGCAGCAGCAGCGCCACGCTTTGGAAGGGCGTGCCGTTCGCCCGCGGAATTGCTGCTGGCGCGACCACACCGCCGGTCTTCCCTAGTGTGAAGTCGTTCGTCATATGGACGCCTCCCGGCTTGTGGCGTGCTCGCGAGGGAGGTCTAGCCTGCGGCTGCCTAGGAAATATGACCGCACCGCCACATGCTGAGGGAAAGACGCTTGGAGCGGCTTTTCGCCGACCAACGCGCCCAAGGGTCCGTGGCTTCAGATCGCTGCGTGCGCATTGTTCATGCATCAGGTAGGCGCCGCGCGGACGACGGAATGGGCAGGTTAAGTCGGCCCGGCCGCAGAAACCCCTGCCCAGGCGGCTTACCGGCCGCGCTCCGGGAGTCGCTGCGACCATTCCAGCCCGGAACTGCTATACCCGCCTCAGCTCTCGCGGACGGCGGCTTCCGCGGCTTCGAAGCCGATCTTTGAGTGTTGACCGTCGCAGAACGGCTTTGTCACCGAAGCCCCGCAGCGACATAGGAACACCTTGGGCTTTCCGCTCAGGTCGTATGGCGCGCCGTTCGCGTCAGTGAGCTTCAGTTCGGCGAGATCGCCCTCAACCATGTAAGGGCCGTTCTTGAGGGGCGTGATTTGAAGAGCCATGAGCCTCGCGCCTTCGTGCGAAAGAACGCTGATGCGGCGCGCGTGGGGAGTCAATCACATAGCGCCAACAAGCGGTGCTGGAGCTCGACCGCCTGGCCTCTCCGGCGGCTCACCGCGGCGACCCGCAGCGAAGACCTGATGGCGCGGATGCTGGATTTCGCCGAAGCTGGCGTGCTCGCCCAGGGCCACGCGAGCAAGGACAGGCTTGAGGAGGGCCGGCGATGAGCAAGTCGATCTTCGTAACCGGCGGCGCGGGCGGCCTGGGCTTGGCGATGTGCCGCCACTTCCACGCGCAAGGCTGGACCGTGGGGCTGGGCGACGTGGACCAGGCCGGGCTGGACCGTGCGCTGGCCGAGCTCGGTCCCGAGCGGGCCCGCGGCTTCAGCCTGGACGTTCGCTCGCGTCCCGCCTGGGATGCGGCCCTGGCCGGGTTCGCCGAATTCGCCGGCGGGCGGATCGACGTGCTGGTCAACAACGCCGGCATCTCCACGCGCGTCCTGTTCCAGGACCTGCCACCCGGCGGCTTCGACCAGGAGATCGACATCAACCTGCGCGGCGTGCTGCACGGCTGCCAGGCCATCCTGCCCTACATGGGTCGGGGCCAGGGCGGGACGATCATCAACGTGGCCTCCGCCGCGGGCCTTTACGGGACGGCGCGGCTGGCGGTCTATTCGGCCACCAAGGGGGCGGTCCGCTCGCT
>Ga0070668_100001430_pt1 | contig 17221 bp, 19 predicted proteins | sample KBSS43metaG_FD_64661 | JGI IMG/M metagenome (GOLD analysis project Ga0070668, IMG submission 64661) | Switchgrass rhizosphere microbial communities from Kellogg Biological Station, Michigan, USA - KBS S4-3 metaG | ecosystem: Host-associated > Plants > Roots > Rhizosphere > Soil ... | reverse complement strand
ACGTCGACCGAGCGGTCGATCGTCCCACTGTCCTCGGCGGCCCAGCGGTCGATGAGCTCCCCGTTCACGGAGACGACCAACTGGCCGCTCAGGTTGGGCGGCAACGGGGTGTAGGAACCCTTGAGGTGGACGCGCAGTTCGTGGGCGGGCCGGCCGAGTCGCGTCTGATCGAGGCCAATGCTGACTCGTGGGTTGGCCAATGCCGTCGCCTTCGGCCCTGGCTGGCCGAGGTCGCGCAGTGTGGCCATGTCGGCCGCGGGTCGAGGGCTGTCCTCCAGCGGTCCGGCCACCGCCTTCGAACTCAACGCCAGCCGGACCAGGTCTCCACTGGATATCAGGCGAGCCTGGTTGAGCAGCTCGTCTGCCGGTCCGGTGACGAGCAGCGCGGGCACGCCGGCCGAGCCTTCGAGTTGAATGGCGGCCGAGGCGCTTTCGCGGATGACGAGCTGGCGCTCGAACGGCTGCGCCGCTGGAAGGGGCCCGTCGCCGTCGAGCCGGGCGACGGTCACCGCGGTCGGCTGGTCGCCATAGTGGGCGACGACGGCGGCCGTCAGCTGCACTGCCGCATCGGATTCAGCCCTGGTCGGGGTCGCTGGCAGGAAGATGGTGAGCCGGGTCAGGACGGGCGGCAGGAACTCGGCGACCGTGGCCGGGACACGCTCAGTGCCGGTGAAGTCGACGGCCGTGTTGTTGAGCCGTAGCGGGCTTGCCGGGTCGGCGACGCAATAGCCCTCCGGCGGAAGCAGATTGGTGCGGATCTGCACGGTAATCGTGTTGTCGCGCACCTCTGCGCCGGTGAGCGGAAGCCTGATCGGCGCATTGTCGGACCCTGGCAGATCGACGCGGGAGATCGTCCGGTCGCCCTGTTCCACCGTGAAGCTTCCGATCGGAGGGTCGAAGGGGAGCTCCCTGCGCAGCGTGAAGGGAAGCTCGACCGACGCCGTCACCGCAGCCGGCGTCAGCCCCGGCGGCACCGGGATCACGAGCGACTGCGCACCCTGAAGCCCGTAGAACGACAAGGTCGGACGGGTGCCGAGGTCGCGCAGCGCGAGCGACGGGTTGGTGGCCACCTGTCCGCTGCCCACCGGTTCGGCGAACGCCTGCGGTGACGTGATCACGATCGCGATGAGCGCGGCGAGGATCAAGATCGCTGGGCGACGTGCTCGGGGAGGTTTCGGTATCACCGTCCCCAATGTAGCCACTTCGGTTCGTGAACAAGCCTCGAACGGCCGGATCGGATTCGATCGCATCGAATCGCGTTGGCGCAGTGGATGAATCACGTCGGATCGAAGCAAGATCAATGACTCTGATGCGCTCGGTGGCTACGGTTCATGCGCCTGCGGTGAGCAGCTCATCGTGACGAACAAGTATTTGCTAGCTGCGCGCGCAGCGCGCGGCGGCCCGCGCCGCGCACGGATCCGCGGTTCGCTAACGCGATGGATTCGGACGCGTGCGTTCGGCGGTGCGTCGTTCTGGCTATCGAAAAGTGTCGCCCTACTTCTTCTTCTCGCGCCAGACCCGTTCGAACGGCAAGCGCCACGCGTTGGGGGCGATGAGCTGATGAATCGCGTTGGGTCCCCATGTGCCGGGGGCATAGGCCTTCGCGGGCGGTGGATCGGTGAGCAGCTGCTCCGAACGCTCCCAGAGTGATTCGATGCCCTCGGCCGTCGTGAACAGCGTGTGGTCACCACGCATGGCATCGAGGATCAGCCGTTCGTAGGCCTCGAGCACGTCGCCGACCGAATCGATCTCCTGGGTGGAGAACTGCATGGACAGCTTGTCGAGCTTCATGCCGGGGCCGGGTCGCTTGCCGTAGAACGACAGCGACACCTTCGAGGCGTCGGCGAGGTCGAAGGTCAAGTGGTCCGGTCCCTGGGCTCCGACGCCGGATCCGGGCGGGAACATGGTGCGCGGCGCCTCCTTGAAGGCGATCGAGATGATGCGCATACCCTCGGCCATCTTCTTGCCCGTGCGCAGATAGATCGGGACCCCGGCCCAGCGCCAGTTGTCGATGCCGACCTTCAACGCGATGAACGTCTCGGTGTCGGAATCCGATGCCACTCCGTCGAGTTCCCGGTAACCGGTGAACTGGCCCCGCACCACGTCGGAACACTTGACTGGCAGCATCGACCGGAAGACCTTGTTCTTCTCTTCGCTGATCGCACGCGGTTCCAGCGCGGTCGGCGGTTCCATGACGACGAACGCCATCACCTGGAACAGGTGGGTGACCACCATGTCCTTGTAGGCGCCGGTGCTCTCGTAGAAGTTCGCGCGCTGATCCAGGCCGAGCGTCTCGGGGATGTCGATCTGGATGTGGTCGATGAAGTTCCGGTTCCAGATGGGTTCGAAGAGCCCGTTGGCGAACCGGAACGCCAGGATGTTCTGCGCGGCCTCCTTGCCGAGGAAGTGGTCGATGCGGAAGACCTGCGATTCCATGAACGTGTCGTGCACGAAGTCGTTGAGCGCGACGGCACTGGGGAGGTCCGTGCCGAACGGCTTCTCCATCACGACGCGGGAGCGTTCCACCAGATTGGCCTCGCGCAGCATGGTGATCACGGCGCGGGCAGCCTTCGGTGGCACCGAAAGATAGTGCAGCCGACGGACGTCGGGTCCGAGCTTGGCCTCGGCGGCGGCCACCGCGGTGGCCAGGGCCTCGGGGCCTGCGCCCTGCGGGACGTAGGTCAGCGACTCGGCGAACCGTGCCCACTGCTCCTTGGTGAGCTTGTGGGTGCCGAAGGCGTCCACGGCCTCCTTCGCCAGCGCGTGGAACTGCTCGTTGGTCAGGTTCTCCAGCGAGGTGCCGATGATCTGGATGTTCGGGGCCAGATCGGACTGGTCGAGGTACGCCAGCCCGGGCAGCAGCTTGCGCTTCGCCAGGTCGCCCGTCGCACCGAATAACACGATGACGTGCGGGTCGACCGCGACGTCCTCGTAGCGATGCGGGCGGCCCTCGGGCGCGGGGTACGAGATGGTCTGCGGCTTCTCGGCGGTCGACACCTCCGCATACTGTCACCGACTTCAGGCCCGTGCATGGCGCACGGCGTCCCCGTCACCGCGAACTCGTGGTCGCGTCGACTCCGCGTTACCTTCGACGGCCGTGCTCGGCCGTGCGACTGCCGGGCGGCTCCGCCGCAGCGACCTCGACCCCGATTCCATCGAGCAGCCGCTGCAAGCCGGACTCGAGCCCGGCGCGCGGATCCTCGGCATCGTCGAACACGCCCGCGGCCAGCGCGGCCGCCAGTGCTGGGAAGCGGGCGGGCTCGACCAGCCGGGCCAGCAGGTCGGGATACCGCGTCGCGTCAATGTCGCCGGCGTCCAGGTTCAGTGCCGCCGCGCCGCGTACGAAGTGCAGCACTGACACGACGGCGGCGAGTTTGGCTCGTTCGGGCAGCGCCGTGCCGGCGAGTGCGGCCAGCCCGGCATCCAGCCACGCGAGTTGCCCAGGGTCGGCGGGCAGGCCCGATGACGCAGTCTGCAGGATCCACGGGTGGGCGTGGTAGACGTCCCACAGGCCATTCGCCCAATCATCAAGGGCATCACGCCAACTCGCGCCCTCGACCGGATCGGGCGGTGGACCGGGGGCCGCAGAGCACATGAAGACCACCAACTCGTCCTTGTTCGCGACGTGGCGGTACAGCGACATCGTTCCGCAGCCCAGCCGTTCGGCGAGCCGGGCCATCGACAATGCACTGAGCCCGTCTGCGTCGGCCAGCTCGATGGCGAAGGCGACGATGCGGTGCCGGTTGAGCCCCGCCCGCTGGGGCGCCGACTCCTGCCAGAGCAGTTCGAGCGCGCGGGGGAGCGCAGGATCGTCGGCCGAATGGCTGCTCACGAGCGATCAGCGTATCGGAGCCCCAACCGCATGCGTATCCGATACGCTCGTGCGTATGACATACGCATATCGCTGGTCCTTGGCGCTCGCTCTGGTCGTAGCTGCCTTCCTCGCCTTCTCGCTGCCGCCCTACGTCACCGCCGATCCCGAGCAATCGCGGGTGCCCGCGACCTTCCTGCTGCACTACCCGCTGCTCGTCGGCCACGTCCTATTGGCCAGCGTGGCGATGGTGGCCGTCGTGCTTCAGGCCTGGCCCGGGCTACGCGTCCGCTATCCGGCCGTGCATCGCCGCGTCGGGCGGGTCTACGTCGCCGCGGCGCTGCCCGCGGCGGCATGCGCGATGGTGATCGGTGCCGCTACGCCGTTTGGGCCGATCCTCGCCGTCGGCAACGTCGCGCTCGCCGCGCTGTGGATGTGGTTCACCGTCAACGGCTACCTCGCGGGTCGGCGGCGACACACCGGCGAGCATCGCCGCAACATGATCTACAGTGCCACGCTGGCGCTGTCCATCATCACCAACCGGATCTGGACGCCACTGCTATTCATTGCGCTCAATCCCTTGCAGAACAGCGTCTTTGGCGGCAACGAGGAACACTTCCTGTGGTTCGCCGCGGGGCTCGGCGCGTGGCTGGGTTGGACGATTCCGTTGTTCACCGCGTGGTGGTGGATGCGCCGCCGATCCGTTGCGACGTCGTCGTCAATTTCTCAGCCTCGGCATACCTCGCGGGTGTAATCTCGCAGGCCGTGACCCAAGACTTCAAGGGCAAGATCGAGCTCGACATCCGCGACTCGGAGCCCGACTGGGGTCCCTACCAAGCTCCAGTCGCGCCGCCCGATTCACCCAACGTGCTGTATCTGGTGTGGGACGACACCGGCATCGCCACCTGGGACTGCTTCGGTGGACTCGTCGAGATGCCAGCCATGACCAGGATCGCGGATCGTGGCGTGCGGCTCTCGCAATTTCACACCACCGCGCTGTGCTCGCCCACGAGGGCGTCGTTGCTCACCGGCCGCAACGCCACCACCGTCGGCATGGCCACCATCGAGGAGTTCACCGATGGCTTCCCCAACTGCAACGGGCGAATTCCGGCCGACACCGCACTGCTGTCCGAGGTGCTCGCCGAGCGCGGTTACAACACCTACTGCGTCGGCAAGTGGCACCTCACTCCGCTCGAGGAGTCCAATCTCGCTGCGACCAAACGGCATTGGCCGCTGAGCCGCGGTTTCGAGCGGTTCTACGGCTTCATGGGCGGCGAGACCGACCAGTGGTATCCGGAACTGATGTACGACAATCACCCCGTCGCGCCGCCCGCCACCCCCGAGGAGGGCTACCACCTGTCGAAGGACTTGGCGGACAAGACCATCGAGTTCATCCGCGATGCCAAGGTGATCGCTCCCGACAAGCCCTGGTTCAGCTATCTGTGCCCGGGTGCGGGGCACGCGCCACACCATGTCTTCAAGGAGTGGGCCGACAAGTACACCGGCAAGTTCGACATGGGCTACGAGGCCTACCGCGAGCTCGTGCTGGAGAATCAGAAGAAGCTCGGTATCGTGCCGCCCGATACCGAATTGTCGCCCATCAACCCGTATCTCGACGTCAAGGGACCAAACGGGGAAGCCTGGCCGTACCAGGACACCGTGCGGCCGTGGGACACGCTGAACGACGAAGAGAAGCGACTGTTCAGCCGCATGGCCGAGGTGTTCGCCGGCTTCCTGTCCTACACCGATGCGCAGCTCGGCCGCGTTTTCGACTACCTCGAGGAATCCGGGCAGCTCGACAACACCATCGTCGTGGTCATTTCCGACAACGGGGCCAGTGGTGAGGGTGGTCCGAACGGATCGGTCAACGAGAACAAGTTCTTCAACGGCTACATCGACACCGTCGAGGAGAGCATGCGCTTCTACGACGAGCTGGGCGGACCCGAAACCTACAACCACTACCCAATCGGGTGGGCGATGGCGTTCAACACGCCCTACAAGTTGTTCAAGCGCTACGCATCCCACGAAGGCGGCATTGCCGACACGGCGATCATCAGCTGGCCCAACGGAATCAAGGCCCATGGCGAGGTTCGCGACAACTACGTCAACGTCTGTGACGTCACTCCGACCATCTACGACCTGCTCGCCATCACCCCGCCGGATGAGGTTGCCGGCATCGCGCAGCGACCGCTCGACGGGGTGAGCTTCAAAGCCGCACTTGATGATTCGACCGCCGATACCGGCAAGAAGACGCAGTTCTACACGATGCTCGGCACTCGCGGCATCTGGCACGACGGCTGGTTCGCCAACACCGTGCACGCCGCCAGCCCGGCGGGTTGGTCACACTTCGACCAGGACCGTTGGGAGTTGTTCCACATCTCGTCCGACCGCAGTCAGTGCCACGACCTGGCGGCCGAACACCCCGCGAAGCTGGAGGAACTCAAGGCCCTGTGGTTCGCCGAGGCGGCCAAGTACAACGGGCTGCCACTGGGCGACCTCAACATCTTCGAGACCCTCGGCCGCTTCCGGCCGTATCTGTCCAGCGACCGGAAGACCTTCACCTACTATCCCGACAATGCCGAGGTCGGCGTCGGTGCGGCCGTCGAGCTTCGCGGGCAGTCCTTCTCCGTGCTGGCCGAGGTCGCGGTAGACATCGCTGGCGCAGAGGGCGTCATCTTCAAACAGGGTGCCGGGCACGGTGGCCACGTGTTGTTCGTCCAGGACGGCAAGCTGCAGTACGTCTACAACTTCATGGGCGAGGAGGAGCAACGGCTGACCGCCCCGGACCCGATCCCGTTGGGTAGCCACGTCTTCGGCGTGCGTTACGACAGGACCGGCACCGTCGAGGGCAGTCACACCCCGCTCGGAGACGTCTCGCTCTACGTCGACGGCGACAAGGTCGCGACACGGGCTGGGGTGCGGGCACATCCCGGCAGCTTCGGCCTCGCCGGCGGCGGCGTCGCGGTGGGCCGAAACGGTGGCCAAGCGATATCGCGCTCCTACACGGCGCCATACCCGTTCACCGGCGGCTCGATCGCTAAGGTAGTCGTCGATATCTCGGGCACGCCCTACGTCGACGTGGAGCGAGAACTTGCGAGGGCATTCTCGAAGGACTGATGAACTACTGGCGAACGACCGGCCTGGTCACCGCGTGCGTGGCCGCCACTGTGATGTCCGCGTGCGTCCGCACCAGCGAGGGGCTGCCCGTCGCGGAGTCGGCTGGGCCTGCGTCCTCGTCGTCGGCACGGTCGACCATCCCGACCACGTCCGCCGACCTCGATCAGGCGCCGCCCGGCATCCAGCCGACGTTGCAGGTGCCGATTCCCGCCAACACGGTCACCTGTGCGCCCGCGAACAGGCCGCCCGTCGCGGTGGTGGCCGTGGTGAGCGACGCGACGGCCCCACGGGTCACCGTCGGGGTGCCAGACGGGTGGAGCACCTCGAAGGGAGCAGGCGACGTCGGCGCGCGCATGCAGGGCCCCGACGGCATGTCGGCCTTCGTGTCCATCGCCCCCACCACGCTCGAACCCGAAGCGGCGTTCCGGGACTACACGGACAAGATCATGGCGCAGTCGGCGGTCAGCACCGTCAGCATCCTGCCCGCCGAACTATGCGAGTACAGCGGGCAGAAGTTGATGGGGGCGTGGTCGGACACCCCGCAGAACTCCGTCGAGTTCTTCGACCGCGTCGCGCACGTCTGGACCAACACGACCAACTATCTGGTCGCGATCCACGTCGAGGCGCCCACCGGCGTCGACGCGCTCGACGCAGCCAGCGCGGCGATCACCACCGACGTCGAGATCGCGATTCCCTAGCGTGGCGCCGAACCGATGGTGACCGACCTCGTCGCACTGCCCGGCGGCGCGTTCCGAATGGGGTCGACGAGCTTCTATCCGGAAGAGGCGCCCGTCCACACCGCGACGGTGGCTGCGTTCGCCATCGAACGACATCCCGTCACCAATGCGCAGTTCGCCGAGTTCGTCGCCGACACCGGCTACGTCACCGTCGCGGAACGCCCACTTGACCCCGCGCTGTACCCGGGGGTCGCCGAACAAGACCTGCTGCCAGGAACGCTGGTGTTCCGTCCCACACCGGGGCCGGTCGACCTGACCGACTGGCGGCAGTGGTGGGACTGGGCGCCCGGCGCGTGCTGGCGTCATCCGTTCGGCCCCGACAGTGACGTGGTGGAGCTGGCCGAGCATCCCGTCGTGCAGGTCGCGTACACCGACGCGGCGGCGTATGCGCGCTGGGCCGGCCGCCGGCTGCCCACCGAGGCCGAGTGGGAGTACGCCGCGCGTGGCGGCGCGACCACAACGTATGCGTGGGGCGACGACGTCGCGCCGGGCGGTCGGCTGATGGCCAACACCTGGCAGGGCCGCTTCCCGTATCGCAACGACGGCGCCCTGGGGTGGACGGGCACGTCGCCGGTCGGCGCGTTTCCCGAGAACGCGTTTGGACTGGTCGACATGATCGGCAACGTGTGGGAGTGGACCACGACGCCGTACTCGGAGCACCACCGGCGGGCAGGAGCGCAGCGACCGGGGGATCAGGTCAGCACAGACGGGTCGAAGGGGTGTTGCACGCCTGGTCGAGAGCCTGATCCGAGCGTCAACCAGACGCTGAAGGGCGGCTCGCATCTGTGCGCTCCCGAGTACTGCCACCGCTACCGACCCGCGGCCCGTTCGGCGCAGTCACAGGACAGCGCGGCCACCCACATCGGCTTCCGCTGCGTCGCCTAGTTTCGCTTGACCGCGAGCGCGCGTGTCTGTTGCACGACACGCCGCTTGACGCCAGATTTTGCGCGCGCTCACCGGCTGTGTGGTCGGCCAGTGACCGATCGGCCGTCGGAACTCATGGTCGGTTTGGGTGAAGTCGTCCCCGATCGCGAGAAGCGGTTCCGCCTCCGAGCGCGCGCAAAGTTGGACTCGTCGTCGGCGTGTCGCCCTCAGACACGCGCGCTCGCGGGAAGGGGCGGGCCGAAATCGCTGGTGGGGGCGATTTGGAGCATTGCCTGAGGTCACCTAGTATGTAGGGGTTGCCCTGGGCAGACCTCGGTTGTCGTTCGCGAGAACCCTGCGTGCCCTTCGGCAACGAAGACCGTACGTCGAGCAGATTCTTGATGCAGTCGAGGCTGCTCTGCGTGCATTGAAACCGAGGAGATCGAGTGATTCAGCAGGAATCGCGGCTCAAGGTCGCCGACAACACGGGCGCCAAGGAGATCTTGTGCATCCGCGTGCTCGGCGGCTCGTCGCGGCGCTATGCCGGTATCGGCGATGTCATCGTGGCGACGGTGAAGGACGCCATTCCAGGCGGCAACATCAAGCGTGGCGAGGTCGTCAAGGCCGTCATCGTGCGCACCGTCAAGGAGCGTCGCCGCGCGGATGGCAGCTACATCAAGTTCGACGAGAACGCGGCCGTGATCATCAAGCCCGACAACGACCCGCGCGGTACCCGCATCTTCGGGCCCGTCGGGCGCGAGCTGCGTGAGAAGAAGTTCATGAAGATCGTTTCGCTGGCACCGGAGGTGCTGTAAATGAAGGTGCACAAGGGCGACACCGTGCTGGTCATCTCCGGCAAGGACAAGGGCGCCAAGGGCAAGGTCCTGGTGGCCTACCCCGACCGCGACAAGGTTCTGGTCGAGGGTGTCAACCGGATCAAGAAGCACACCGCCGTCTCACGCAACGAGCGTGGCGCGCAGTCCGGGGGCATCGTCACGCAGGAGGCTGCCATCGACGTGAGCAACGTGATGGTCATCGACTCCGACGGCAACCCAACCCGCATCGGCTACCGCGTCGATGAGGAGAGCGGCAAGAAGGTGCGCGTGTCGAAGAAGAACGGCAAGGACATCGGAGCATGACGACAGCTGAAACCACCGAGAAGACGCTGCCTCGCCTGAAGCAGCGCTACCGCGACGAGATCAAGGACGCGCTGAACACGGAGTTCGGCTACGCCAACGTCATGCAGATCCCCGGCGTGGTGAAGGTCGTCGTGAACATGGGCGTCGGCGACGCCGCCCGCGACGCCAAGCTCATCAACGGCGCGGTCAACGACCTGGCGCTGATCACCGGCCAGAAGCCGGAGATCCGCAAGGCGCGCAAGTCGATCGCACAGTTCAAGCTGCGCGAGGGCATGCCGATCGGCGCCCGCGTCACGCTGCGTGGCGACCGCATGTGGGAGTTCCTCGACCGCCTGGTGTCGATCGCGCTTCCGCGTATCCGCGACTTCCGCGGCTTGAGCCCCAAGCAGTTCGACGGCAGCGGCAACTACACCTTCGGGTTGGCAGAGCAGTCGGTGTTCCACGAGATCGACGTGGACAAGATCGACCGGCCCCGGGGCATGGACATCACCGTCGTCACGTCGGCGACGAACGACGACGAAGGCCGTGCGCTGCTGCGTGCGCTTGGCTTCCCGTTCAAGGAGAACTGAGCAGATGGCAAAGAAGGCGCTGGTCAACAAGGCCAACAAGAAGCCGAAGTTCAAGGTCCGCGGCTACACCCGCTGCAACAAGTGCGGGCGTCCGCACGCCGTGTTCCGCAAGTTCGGCCTGTGCCGAATCTGCCTGCGCGAGATGGCGCATGCCGGCGAACTGCCCGGTGTTCAGAAGTCCAGCTGGTAGCCCAGCCTCAAAGTCCAACAGACCCTAGAAATGTATTGCGGTAGGCCCCAGCGGGATTCGAACCCAGTGGGAACCGCCGCGAGGAAGGTGAGCCGGTTGTCATGACGATGACTGACCCGATCGCAGACTTCTTGACGCGTCTGCGCAACGCCAACTCGGCGTTCCACGACGAAGTGACCCTGCCGCACAGCAAGATCAAGGCCAACATCGCCGAGATCCTCAAGGCCGAGGGTTACATCAGCGACTACCACACCGAGGATGCCCGCGTGGGCAAGTCCCTCGTGGTGAACCTCAAGTACGGCCCCACCCGGGAACGGAGCATCGCGGGGCTCAAGCGCGTGTCCAAGCCCGGTCTCCGGGTATACGCAAAGTCCACCAACCTGCCTCGGGTGCTGGGCGGCCTGGGCGTGGCGATCATCTCCACGTCCGGTGGCCTGCTCACCGACCGTCAGGCAGCACGACAAGGCGTGGGCGGCGAAGTCCTCGCTTACGTGTGGTGAGGGAGAACTAGACATGTCTCGCATTGGTAAGCAACCGGTCCTGGTTCCGTCCGGGGTCGACGTGACGATCGACGGACAGAACGTGTCCGTCAAGGGCCCCAAGGGCACGCTGGAACTCGCCGTCGCCGAGCCGATCTCGGTCGCGCGCAACGACGATGGCGCCATCGTGGTGACCCGCCCCAACGACGAGCGGCTCAACCGCTCGCTGCACGGGCTGTCCCGCACCCTGGTGGCCAACCTCATCACCGGTGTCACCGAGGGGTACACCACCAAGATGGAGATCTTCGGCGTCGGCTACCGCGTCGCGCTCAAGGGCAAGACCCTCGAGTTCGCACTCGGCTACAGCCACCCCGTCGTGATCGACGCCCCCGAGGGCATCACGTTCGCGGTGGAGACGCCCACCAAGTTCTCGATCACCGGTATCGACAAGCAGAAGGTCGGTCAGATCTCGGCGAACATCCGCCGCCTGCGTCGCCCAGACCCGTACAAGGGCAAGGGCGTTCGCTACGAGGGTGAGCAGATCCGCCGCAAGGTCGGAAAGACAGGTAAGTAATCATGGCTCCGACTAAGAACGACGAGGTCTCCGCAAAGCGGAAGACCGTCGGGCAGAACATCTCCGAGACCCGACGGGCATCCCGGCTGCGCCGGCATGCCCGGCTGCGCAAGAAGGTCGCGGGCACCGCGGAAACCCCGCGCTTGGTGGTGAACCGCTCGTCGCGGCACATCCACGTGCAGCTGGTGGACGACCAGGACGGCGTGACGCTGGCCGCGGCCTCGTCCATCGAGGCCGACGTGCGTGCCGTCGACGGCGACAAGAAGGCCCACAGTGTGCGGGTCGGGCAGCTGATCGCCGAGCGCGCCAAGGCCGCAGGCATCGACACCGTGGTGTTCGACCGCGGTGGCTACACCTACGGCGGACGGATCGCCGCGCTGGCCGATGCCGCGCGCGAAGGCGGGCTCAAATTCTGATGATCAAGACTTACGGAAGGACTGCATGATGGCCGATCAGGCTAGTGGAGCCGGGCCGTCGAGCACGGACAACCGCGACAACCGCGGTGGCGGTCGTGACGGTGGCCGTGGCCGCCGCGACGACCGTGGTGGCCGTGGCGGCCGCGACTCCGGCGAGAAGAGCAACCTCATCGAGCGCATGGTCACGATCAACCGCGTGTCCAAGGTGGTCAAGGGCGGTCGCCGGTTCAGCTTCACCGCGCTGATGGTGGTGGGCGACGGCAACGGCATGGTCGGTGTCGGTTACGGCAAGGCCAAGGAAGTTCCCGCCGCGATCGCCAAGGGCGTCGAGGAAGCGCGCAAGAACTTCTTCCGCGTGCCCCTCATCGGCGGCACCATCGTGCATCCGGTCCAGGGTGAGGCATCCGCGGGTGTGGTGCTGCTGCGTCCGGCCAGCCCGGGTACCGGTGTCATCGCCGGCGGCGCCGTCCGCGCCGTGCTGGAAGCCGCTGGCGTGCACGACGTTCTGGCCAAGTCTCTGGGTAGCGACAACGCGATCAACGTGGTGCATGCCACCGTCGCCGCGCTGAAGCTGATCCAGCGTCCCGAAGAGGTCGCGGCCCGGCGTGGGCTGCCCATCGAGGACGTCGCCCCTGCGCGCATGCTCAAGGCGCGCCGCGAAGCCGACGCCCTGGCTGCGGCCGCAGCACGCGAAGGAAGCGCATAACCATGGCCGAACTGAAGATCACCCAGACGCGTAGCACCGTTGGTGCGCGCTGGAAGCAGCGGGAAAGCCTGCGGACGCTCGGGCTGCGGAAGATCCGCCAGTCCGTCGTCCGTGAGGACAACCCGCAGACCCGCGGCCTGCTCGCCGTGGTCAACCACCTCGTGGACATTGAAGCGGTTGAGGAGGGCAAGAAGTGAGTGTCATCAAACTGCACGACCTGAAACCCGCTCCCGGGTCGAAGAAGGCCAAGACCCGCGTGGGTCGTGGTGAGGGGTCGAAGGGCAAGACCGCGGGCCGCGGCACCAAGGGCACGAAGGCCCGCAAGAACGTCCCCGTGACGTTCGAGGGTGGCCAGATGCCGATCCACATGCGGCTGCCGAAGCTCAAGGGCTTCAAGAACCGGTTCCGCACCTCCTACGAGGTGGTCAACATCGGCGATCTCGACAAGCTGTTCCCCAAGGGCGGCACCGTCGGCATCGACGAGTTGGTGGCCTCCGGTGCGGTGCGCAAGAACAAGCTCGTGAAGGTGCTCGGCGACGGCAAGTTGACCGTCAAGGTCGACGTCACCGCACACAAGTTCAGCGATAGCGCACGTGACAAGATCACGGCCGCGGGCGGTTCCGCCACCGAGGCCTGATCACCTAAACGACACGAGGCCCCGCACGCTCAGGCGTGCGGGGCTTTCGCGTTCTAGCCACCCCACTCGAAGCAGCCGACGCCGGGCACGCAGCCGCCGCCGCCGGAAGGCCCGCCGTGGCCGCACACGCCGTCGGCCGTACAGCCGCCGCCGCCCAGCGGACCGCCGGAACCGCACGTCCCGTCGGCGGTGCAACCGCTGCCACCGCCTGCGTCGCCGTGACCACAGACACCGTTGGCGCAGCCGTCTCCGCCCGGGCTCTGAGGAGCGAATTGGGTGGCGGAGCCCGCCGCGACCGCGTAGGACTCTGCGACGGCAACCGGTGCGGCGGCGATGGCCGTCGCCGCAGCGCCCGCCATGATCATCGCGTTGAGAAACCTGAGTGCTTTCTTCATGCTTCCGGATTACCACCGTTCTTTGCACGGGTAAACACCGTCGAATTGCAATCTCCGTCACAGTAGCTAGTGCAGCTATCCATCGTGCTCGACGTGCGGACGGGCCGAGCCCACGGGCGCTCGATCGGTAGGCTCACAGGATGTTGCAGCTTCTCTCCGGAATCCCTGGCACCGACGAGCTTCGCGCCATCGTCCGCAAGGTGGACACCGCGCGCCACCACGGGGTGCCGGATGGCACCGTGCTCGAACTCGACCTACAAACGCTGCCGCCGGAGTCGAGCAACTTCGACCCGTTGGCTCTGGTCACCGGCGCGGGCAAGCCACTGCTGCTGCGCGATGCCGTCGCGGCGATCCACCGGGCCGCCGAGGACGACCGCGTCGCCGGCCTGATCGCCAGGGTGCAGCTGCCCGCCGCCGCGGCGGGCCCGGTGCAGGAGCTGCGTGCGGCCGTCGCGGCGTTCAGCGACGCCAAACCGTCGGTGGCGTGGGCCGAAACCTACCCGGGCACCTTGTCGTACCACCTCGCGTCGGCATTCCGCGAGATCTGGATGCAGCCGTCCGGCACTGTCGGGCTGATCGGCTTCGCCACCAACGCGATGTTCCTGCGCGACGCGTTGGACAAGGCCGGCATCCAGGCTCAGTTCATCGCGCGCGGCGAGTACAAGTCGGCCGCGAACCTGTTCACTCAGGACAGCTACACCGACGCGCACCGGGAGGCCGACAGCCGGCTCATCGAGAGCCTGCACGCCCAGGTGCTCGCCGACGTCGCCGCCGCGCGTCACCTCGACCCCGCGGAGCTCGACGCGCTGCTCGACAAGGCACCGCTGTTGCGCGACGATGCGGTGGCGGGCCGGCTCGTCGACCGCATCGGGTTCCGCGACGAAGCGTATGCCCGCATCGCCGAACTCGTTGGCACGGAAGAGTCTTCGGTCGGACCGGATGACCCCGACGCACCGCCGCGGCTCTACCTGTCGCGGTACGCCCGCACGGGGTCGGGCATGCCCACGCCGACACTGCCGGGCCGCAAGTCGAAGCCAACCGTCGCCGTCGTCACCCTCGCCGGGCCGATCGTCAGCGGGCGCGGCGGCCGCCAACTGTCACCGCTCGGCACGTCGTCCGCCGGCGGCGACACCATCGCCGCCGCGCTGCGCGAGGCGGGCGCGAACGACGACGTGTCGGCGGTGGTGTTGCGCGTCGACAGCCCCGGCGGGTCGGTCACCGGGTCGGAGACCATCTGGCGTGAGGTCGTTCGGTTGCGCGAAGCCGGCAAGCCCGTCGTCGCGTCGATGGGCGCCGTCGCCGCGTCCGGCGGCTACTACGTGTCGATGGCCGCGGACGAGATCGTCGCGAACGCAGGCACCATCACGGGTTCGATCGGCGTCATCACCGGCAAGCTGATCGCGCGCGACCTCAAGGACAAGCTCGGCGTCGGCTCGGATTCGGTGCGCACCAACGCAAATGCCGACGCGTGGTCGGTGAACCAGCCGTTCACCCCCGAACAGCACGCGCACGTCGAGGCCGAGGCCGACCTGTTCTACACTGACTTCGTCGCACGCGTCGCCGACGGCCGGGACATGACGGTCGAGGCCGTCGACGCCGTCGCCCGCGGGCGGGTGTGGACCGGATCCGACGCCAAGGAACGCGGCCTGGTCGACGAACTCGGCGGGTTGCGCACGGCGATCGACCGGGCCAAGGTGCTGGCGGGATTCGACGCCGACGCCGAGGTCAAGCTCATCACGCTGCCCGGCTCGGGACTGATGGAGCTACTGCGGCCGAAGCCGTCGTCACAGCCCGCCGCGGCGTCTCTGTCGGACGCGCTCGGGGCGCTGCTCGGCCAGTCCGTCGCGGGCCTGCTCGGCCAGGTGGAGCGCTCGCTAACCGGCGTCAGCGCGCTGTGGCTGGGGGAGCACCGCTTCTAGCGACGGTTGGGGGAGCACCGCACCGAGCGACGCCCGGACTCACCCGAGCGTGGCGCTGACGTAACTCAACTTGTCGAACTCCTGGAACATCTCGCCTTCGGGAAGCTCGAACCCGTTTGCCGCGTGCGCATCTGCTGAGCTCTGCTCCGACACCGTCCAGCCGAGCTGCTCGAGGTGGCCGACCACGTTGGTGCGCTCGCCCTGATACACCAAGTCCTCCATGGCGATATCGGAGCCGAGTTCCTTCATCTTCTCAGACACCTCCTTGGGGCGTCCGTTGATGAAGTCGGTGACGTCGTGCACGCGCTCGGTGGCCAACCGGCTGCCCGGTGCCGACAGCGCGGTGATGGTGTCGAACAGCTTGTCCTGCGCCTCGGGCGGCAGATAGATCAGTAGGCCCTCAGCGCTCCACGCGGTGGGCTGCGACGCATCGAAACCGTTGTCCGCAAGGGCCTTTGGCCAGTCCTCGCGAAGGTCGATCGCCACCACCCGGCGGGTCGCGGTCGGCTCGGCGCCCAGCTCGGCGAGCGTCGTCGTCTTGAACTCGATGACCTCTGGCTGGTCGACCTCGTACACGACGGTCCCTTCCGGCCAGGGCAGTCGGTAGGCCCGCGCGTCGAGGCCCGCGGCCAGGATCACCGCTTGGCGCACACCGGCCGCCGCGGCCTCGAGGAACAACGTGTCGAAGTGCCGAGTGCGCACCGCCATGCCCTCCGCGGCAAGGCGCATGGTGAAGGCCGGGTCGACGTCAGTGAAGCTGATCTCGCCATCGAGCACGCGGGTCATGAAGTCCATCCCCACGGCCCGCACCAGCGGTTCGGCGTACGGGTCGTCGATCAACCCCTCGCGGTGGGCCAGCGCCCGTTGGGCCGCCACCATGGTGGCCGTGGCACCAACGCTCGAGGCGAGGTCCCAGGTGTCGTTGTCAGTGCGGGTCATTGTGCGTTCTCCTATCGGCGCGTCGCGGTTACGGACAGTGAATTGCGCATCGGTGCAAGGGTTTCGGAGTCGGGAAAGTCGCGGCCGTAGTGCTCGAACACTTGGGGCCGAGTGCGGGCGCGTACCTGCCAGCCGTGGCCGGTGAGGTAGTCGACGACGGGCTGACGCTCGCCCTTGTAGAACAGGTCGTTCAGGTTGACGTCGAGGCCGTGGTCGCCCCACGCGGCGCTGATGGCACCGGCGCGCTCGCCGAGGCTGGCGCCGCCGTCGGGGTGATACTCGGTGGCCAGCTGGCTTCCCGGCGCGGACAGCGCCGTGATGTCGTCGAACAACCGGTCCTGCGCCTCCGGCGGCAGGTACACCAGGAGCCCCTCGGCGGTCCACGCCGTGGGCACGGACGTGTCGAAGCCGCTGCTGCGCAACGCTGCGGGCCAGTCGTCGCGCAGATCGACGGCGACGGCGCGGCGATCACACGTCGGAGTGGCGCCGATGGTCGTCATTGCCGCGCTCTTCGCCTCGATCACGGCGGGCTGGTCGAGCTCGTAGACGACGGTGCCGTCCGGCCACGGCAGCCGGTAGGCCCTCGAGTCGAGCCCGGAAGCCAGGATGACGGCCTGCCGAATTCCCGAGGTCGTCGCCGTCGTGAAGAAGTCGTCGAAGAAGCGGGTGCGGACCGCCATCATCGTCGTCATCAGCCTGGCGGCGCCGCCATCGTCGGCCTCATCGGGG